>PPYF01188337.1_pt1 | contig 18193 bp, 18 predicted proteins | sample 1559871 | NCBI WGS metagenome assembly PPYF01 (sample SAMN08240021, study PRJNA423297) | Human gut metagenome, whole genome shotgun sequencing project.
GTGCAGGCGAACCACGCAGAATTTCCATCATAAGTCTCTCGTCTTCTCAGCTTTCAGTGTGCGCAATGGGGGAGAACGGCGGCTATTATAGAGAATCCTGCGCCCTGACGAAACCGTTTGCGTCGAAATAAAATCATCTCTCGTCTTTATCAATAGGTGTGACACACATCGCGAATCAGTTGCCAACTGGCGTAATCTTAAGCAAAATGCCGCTCATTCTGTAACAAACCGTAATGTTATCAGGGACCTCCACGGATACTGCAGCGAATTAACTATTTGAAAAAATTAAAGATTAATTATCTGCTCATCGGCGTCGTCACGTTGCTGCTGGCAGCGGCCCTCTGGCCCTCACTCCCCTGGTTTGGCAAACCAGAGAACCGCATCGCCGCGATTGTGGAGCGGGGGGAGCTGCGCGTCAGTACCGTGCAGTCGCCGCTGACCTACGCCACCATTAACGGCAAAGTGTATGGGCTTGATTACGAGCTGGCACAACAGTTTGCCGACTACCTCGGCGTCAAGCTAAAGGTGACCGTACGCCAGAATATCAGCCAGCTGTTTGACGACCTGGACCACGGCGATGCCGATTTACTGGCTGCAGGCCTGGTCTATAACAGCGAACGCGTACAAAGCTACCAGCCAGGGCCAACCTACTATTCCGTATCACAACAGCTGGTCTACCGCGTTGGCAGCTACCGCCCGCGTAGTCTGAGCAACGTCACCGCAGACCAACTCACCGTCGCGCCGGGGCAGGTAGTCATCAACGACCTGCAGACGCTTAAAGAGAAGAAATACCCCGATCTGGCCTGGACGGTGGATGATAAACGCGGCTCGGTCGATCTCATGCAGGCGGTCATCGACGGTAAGCTCAACTACACGATTGCGGATTCCGTCGCCATCGGCCTGTTCCAGCGCGTACACCCGGAGCTGGCGGTGGCTCTCGACGTCACTGACGAACAGCCGGTAACCTGGTTTAGCCTGAAAGACAACGACAATACGCTTTCAGCGGCGATGCTCGACTTCTTCAATAATATGAATGAAGACGGCACCCTCGCCCGCCTGGAGGAAAAGTACCTTGGGCACGGCGACGACTTTGACTACGTCGATACGCGTTCTTTCCTGCGCGCGGTGGATAACGTCCTGCCCGACCTGCAGCCGCTCTTTGAAAAGTACGCCAGCGCAATAGACTGGAAGCTGCTGGCGGCCATCTCCTACCAGGAATCGCATTGGGACCCGCTGGCAACCTCGCCGACCGGGGTACGCGGCCTGATGATGCTGACCAAAAATACCGCTCAGAGCTTAGGTCTGAGCGATCGCACCGACGCCGAGCAGAGTATCAGCGGCGGCATGCGTTATTTGCAGGACATGATGGATAAGGTACCGGACAGCGTGCCGCAGGAAGAGAAAATCTGGTTTGCGCTCGCCGCCTATAACATGGGCTACGCCCATATGCTCGACGCCCGCGCGCTGACGGCCAGGCAAAAAGGCAACCCGGATAGCTGGGCGGACGTCAAACAGCGTCTGCCGCTGCTCAGCCAGAAGGCATGGTATAGCAAGTTGACCTATGGCTACGCGCGCGGCCATGAGGCCTATGCCTACGTCGAGAACATCCGGAAGTACCAGATAAGCCTGGTAGGCTATTTGCAGGAAAAAGAGAAGAAGGCGACGGAGCGCCTGGAGATCGCGGAGGCTTACCCGGTGGTGACCCTGGATGAGCTTCACCGCGACAACAACCTTTTCGGGCTGTTCTCCTTTTTACGCCAGGACAACCAGAGCGGCAACGACGCCTCTCTGCTCTATTTTCCGGCGAAACACTAGATTACCGTTCAAAAACGCCGACAGCGTCACGCTCGTTTCCGCGCCAGTGCCAAATCAAGCCGATGACTCGGCAAAGACGCTGTTATCTAATACCTCTATGCTCAGGTCGTATCGCTAATACGGCCAACTATCCCATGAGTTCAATGAGGTTTGTATGGAAACAAAAACGGCGTCTCCCTGGAGATTACGGCTTGGTTTTTCCGTAGCCGATATTTCCTGTAATTTAGTGTGGCAATTAATTTCATTATATTTAATGTATTTTTATACCGATATCATGAAGCTCCCTGCCTATTATATCGGCATTATGTTTTTGATTACGCGCCTGGCCGACGGGGTCACGGATGTATTAATGGGGATCCTCATTGATAATACCAGTACCCGTTGGGGCCGCTGTCGTCCGTGGCTGGCGATTGGCGCCATCCCTTTTGGCCTGTTATGTATTCTCGCCTTTTATATTCCAGACTTCGGCACTACCGGCAAACTAATATGGGCGTTTATCACCTATTTTTTATTATCGGTGATGTTTACGGTGGTCAATATTCCGTATAACGCGATGCTGCCTTTCTTAAGCAACGATGCGCATGAGCGTACCGTGCTATCCTCCGTGAGAATAATGTTCAGTTTTATTGGTTCGACGATTGTCTCGGTCGCCACGTTGCCATTGGTCAATTGGTTGGGCAACGGAAATCAGGACCGTGGATTTATCTATACCGCCACGCTGTTCGGCGTGCTGTCGACTTTCTTTCTGTTTGTCAGCTTTTGCAACGTGAAAGAGCGTTACGCCATTACGCCGGAAAAGATGACCCTGCGCCGCGCCTGGCAGGGGCTCAAAGAGAACACGCCGTGGAAGGTGTTCGCCATCAATATTCTTTTTATGTGGGGCGCGTTCTTTTTACAGTCCGGCGCGCTTATCTACTTCTTTAAATATTACGTCGGCAATACCGCCCTCACCTCCGTAGCGGCAGGTATCGCCTCATTTGTGCCGCTGCTGGGTACGCTGACCGTACCGTTCCTCGCCAAACGGCTGCGCAAGATTCAGGTGTATCAGTTGGCCTGCGCCGTCAACCTCGGCGGTATGGTCATTATGATGCTCTCCGGCGTCAACGTCTGGGGGCTGATGTCCGGCGCGGTGCTGCTGGCGCTGGGCTTCGGGCAACGTAATGCTATCTATTTTTCCATGCAGGCCGATCCGGTGGACTACGGTGAGTGGAAAACCGGCATCAACACGGCGGGTATTCTTACCTCGGTAAACGGTTTTATCGGCAAGGTGGCGATGGCGGCAGCCGGGGCATTGAGCGGCTTTATGCTCTCGGCTACTGGTTACGTCGCGGAAGCGCAGCAGTCGGCGGCGGCGATTATGGCGATTAAAGCCTGCTATCTGTGGATCCCGGCGGGGTTAATTGTGGTTTCGATGCTGTGGATGGGGCGTTTTTATACTCTCGATAACCAGTATGAAGAGATTAAGAAGCAGCTCGCAGAACAAAAATTACTGAATGCAGAAGGTCTGGGGAATTGATGATGACAATGCGTAATGCACGCGCAAAATGGATCTGGCTGGCCGGTGACTTTGAGATCCGCCACGCGTTATTGCAAAACCTGCAGCGCGAAGAGCGCGGTTTCGACTGGCCCGCCTATTGGCACCTGGAAGACTGCTGCAAAAGCGTGATCTTTACCCGCCGCTACTGTTTTAGCGAACCGCAGACCTTCACCGTACAGGTAGAAGGTTCCGGCTACGCGCTGATTGACGGCAAAAAACAGCCGCTGCACGGCCCGCTGACCTGCCCGGCGGGCGAGCAAACGCTCACCTTCTACGTCGCCAATGCCAGCGGGCTTCCCGCGCTGCGCGCCGAGGGTGAGCAAATCTTCAGCGATGAAAGCTGGTTTGCCAGCGACTATATCGATACCGCGCCGGCGGGCTGCGATGCGCTCTATACCTCAGCGCAGACCTCTCCCAACGCCGTTAACTTTGAGCGTGAACCTCGGCTGCCGGTGAGTGAACGCGCGATGAATGGCGGCGTGCTGTACGATTTCGTGCGCGTCGTGAATGGGCAGCTCGCGGTCAGCTTCAACAGCGATACGCAACCGCCGGTGACGCTGTGCTATGGCGAATCCCAGGCGGAAGCGCTGGACACTCAATATTGCTACTACTCGCAGACGAACGTCACGCCGGATTCAACAATCCGTAAACGCGCCTTCCGCTACGTTTTTATTCCCGACGTCGCACATGGCGCAGTCAGCTTGGCGGCGGAGCATGAATTTATCGCCAAACCACGCTGCGCCAGCTTCCGCAGCAACGACCCGCTGATCGATCAGATCTGGCAGGTTTCGCGCGAGACGTTTGCCCTGTGCAGCGATCTGTTTTTCATTGATGGCGTGAAGCGCGACCGCTGGATCTGGTCGGGCGATGCCTGGCAGTGCACGCTGATCAACCCGTATCTGTTTTTCGATGAAGATATCAACCGCCGTACCCTGCTCGCCCTTCGCGGTCGCGACCCGATGCGCCAGCATATCAATACCATCGTCGACTACTCGCTGCTGTGGGTGATTAATATTGAGAAACACTACCTGATGAGCAACGATGCGGAGTTTGTCCGTCAGGTATACGGCAAAATGGTCAGCCTGATGGAATGGCTGATGCCCGATATCGACGAAAGCGGTTTTATTCGCGGTAAAGAAGGCGACTGGATTTTTATCGACTGGGCCGAAATCGATAAAACCGGCGCGGTGTGCGCTGAACAGATGCTGCTGCTGAAGGCCTGGCGCTCGCTGGCGCTGTGCGCGGAGATCGTCGGTGCGGATCCTGCCGAGTGGCAGCGGCGGGCCGATAAGCTGGCAAAAAACATCGACCTCTTTTTCTGGGACGAAGCGCAAGGCGCCTATATCGATAGCTATGAGAGCGGTAAACGTCACGTGACTCGTCATGCCAACATCTTCGCGCTGATGTTTGATACCGTAACCCCCGAGCGGCGACAGACCATCGTCGAGCGAGTGCTGATGAACGAGGCTATTGCCCCCATCGTCACCCCCTACTTCACCTTTTTCGAGCTGGATACGCTGTGCCAATGTGGCCGACAGGATGTGGTCTGGCAACGGATGCGCGATTACTGGGGCGGCATGCTGGCGCTGGGAGCCACAACCTTCTGGGAAGAGTACAACCCGGATATTAAAGGCGACGAACACTACGCGATGTACGGTGACAAGTTTGGTAAGAGCCTGTGCCACGCCTGGGGAGCGAGCCCGCTCTACCTGCTGGGGCGCTACTTTATCGGGCTACATCCGCTAACGCCGGGGTATGAAACCTTCGCCATTGAGCCATGGTTTGCGCCTTTTAGCATGCTGGACTGCACATTGCCGATTAAAGAGGGTGAAGTCACGCTCACCTTACGCGACAATCAGCTGACGGTTTGCGCCTCCCGCGGCGGCGGCGTGCTCCGACTGCACGGCGAAAGCTGGCCGCTTCACGCCGGGGAAGCATTAACGCTGCCAGTTACTTAACGATGTCAGTTACTTAACGATGTCAGGAGAGGAAAAATGAAGATTATGCTCGCCCAGGACTACTTCCTCTCCGATACCCACGCGTTTTCGCTGTTCAGTTCACGCGATCAGGAGATGGCGGATATACACGGCCATGATTTTCACGAAATCGTCATCGTGAAAGAGGGCTGCGGATTTCACATCATCAACGATCGCGTCAATCTGGTCTTTAAGGGCGATTTTTTCTTCGTCTCCGCCAACGACATTCACTATTACGAATCCACCCGGCATCTGTCGCTGATTAATATCCTGCTGCGCCGCGACGGCGAGTTTCAGTTCGTAAAATCGCTGCTGCCTCTGCTTATACAGCTTCAAATGCAGACCCGCGAGCGGCCATCCTCATTAAACGAAGCGGCGCTGGCGCGCGTGGTGCAGCTGGCAGCTGAGATTCACAGCAAAACGGATGATGATTATGACAGTACTTATTTCGTCACAACCGAAGCCATACTTTTGACGATTGTTGGCATGCTGATGGAAAGCAGCGTCAGATTACCGCGGGGCGGTCGTTATGATGATAAAAAACGACGGTTGTTGTGCAGCATTCGGGACAATTTGCAACATGACGTCATCTGGGAGCATCTGGCGGAAGAGTGCGCCATTCCCAAACGCACTTTGTACCGGTTTATCAAGGAGTTTACTGGCTTTACGCCGGAACAGTTCGTCCAACGCTACCGCCTGTTGAAAGCGCAAGAAATGCTGCGTACCACCGAACGCTCGGTGGCCAGTATTGCCCGCGCCTGCGGGTTTAGCTCATTGCCCCGTTTAACCGAAGCCTACAGCCGTTTTTTTCAACATTCACCGAGTGCGGAAAGAGAAAAACGGACGGTGGCGTAGATACCCCCCGTTACAGGCTATTTTTTAGCGACTGCTTCAGCGCCTTTTGCTGCTGTCGGCGATGGCGAAAGAAGTCGCTCAGCATGGCCGAACACTCATCCGCCAGCACCCCTTCCGTGATTTCAACGCGATGGTTCATTCCAGGATGATGCAGGACGTCAATCAGTGAACCGGCCGCGCCGGTTTTAGCATCACGCGCGCCAAACACCAGTTGGCCAATACGCCCATGCACCATCGCTCCCGCGCACATCACGCACGGTTCCAGGGTAACGTAGAGGGTCGTGTCGATCAAACGATAGTTCTGCAGCACCACCCCCCCCTGGCGTAGCGCCATAATTTCAGCATGTGCCGTCGGATCGTGACGGCCAATCGGCCGATTCCAGCCTTCGCCAATCACCTGATTATTGTGTACCAGTACCGCGCCAACCGGCACCTCGCCCTCTTCCCAGGCACGACGAGCCAGCGCCAGCGCGTGGCGCATCCAGTATTCGTGATTTTGTTCAATGTCGGACAACGTCGGGACTCCAGGTTTTCAAACGCGGCGCATTATACACAATATCCAGCAAAGCGCAGCGCCCGCTATTCCAGCTGTTCCAGCTCGCCGTGCGGCGTGACGCGCCAGCGATGCTCACAGAAAAAGAGCAGTGGGTTATCCTGCTTGCTGTCGCTGTAACCACTGTACAGGCGCAGCGGCGCGCCAAGGCGCTGCTCCAGTTGCACCACCTTTTCATGGCCAAGGCAGCGCACCGACAGTACCCGGCCACCCAGCGCACGTTGCATCTGGCTGCCGATAAGGTTCACGCGCGACATCCAGGGCGCATCGGCATAGACACGCTCTACCAACGTTTGCGGCGAGCCGGTAATCAGCCACACGTCGGCTTCATGATGCTGGAGATAGTTGTCTAAACGCGCCTGCACCACCGGAAAGGGCGTCACCGTAGCGCGAAACCAGATAATAAAGCTCGCCTCCAGCGCATTGAGCGTGGCTTCCCGCCGCCCAAAGGTGCAGCCCCACAGCAGAACGCTCATCGGCCAGCGGGCCGCGCGACCTTTGATAAGCATCGCCAACCCAATGGCGGGAAGCAGCGGCAGCACCAAGAGCATGTTAAGCGGCAGGCGATGCAGCAAATAGCGGATAAACGACCCGAACAGGTCCTGTTGGTGCAGCGTACCGTCAAGGTCGAAAAACACCACGCGGCGAGAGTGGCTAGTCAAAAGCGTCTCCTGTATTCCTGAGCAAATCATCCCACAGACTAGCAGATTGCCAACCGTCTTTCGCCAAACGGCGACTTAACGGACGTGATGCGCGAAAAGAGTTGCGTTTTTGCCGGTGCATGGAATATTTAATTCGGTATATTCCGGTATAATAGAATACATAATTCTTGCAGATGATCAGAACGATGTTCTGGCGCAAGGTGGCGATCTTGCCCATGAGGTTCTTATGAATTGTCTAATCAGTATCCGCCAGCGTTATCCTCAGCTGGCGCAAAGCGATCGTAAACTGGCGGATTTTATTCTGGCGCAGCCGGACCAGGCGCGTCATTTAAGTTCACAGCAGTTGGCCAGTCAGGCTGGCGTCAGTCAGTCCAGCGTGGTGAAATTCGCCCAAAAGTTGGGCTTTAAGGGTTTCCCGGCGCTGAAGCTGGCGCTCAGCGAGGCGCTGGCCAGCAACGTCAACCCGCACTCGGTGCCGGTGCATAATCAGATTTGCGGCGACGATCCGCTACGGCTGGTCGGCGAGAAGCTAATTAAAGATAACGTCGCGGCAATGCATGCTTCACTGGACGTTAACAGTGAAGACAAACTGCTGGAGACCATCAACCTGCTACGCGGCGCGCGGCGCATCATTCTCACCGGCATTGGCGCTTCCGGGCTGGTGGCGCGTAATTTTAGCTGGAAGCTGATGAAAATTGGCTTCAACGCCGTGGCGGAGCTTGATATGCACGCCCTGCTCGCCACCGTTCAGGCGATGGCGCAGGACGATCTGCTGTTGGCAATCTCTTATTCCGGCGCGCGTCGCGAGATCAATCTCGCCGCCGACGAAACGTTACGGGTAGGCGGCAAAGTGCTCGCCATTACCGGCTTTTCGCCCAACGCGCTACAGCAGCGCGCGACGCACTGCCTTTATACCATTGCCGAAGAGCAGGCAACGCGCAGTGCCGCGATTTCCTCCACCAGCGCGCAGATGATGCTCACCGATCTCCTGTTTATGGGCCTGGTGCAGCAGGATCTGGAAAAGGCGCCGGAGCGTATTCGCCACAGCGAGGCGCTGGTGAAAAAGCTGGTTTGATCTGCGGTGCGATGACCACAGAAAAGGTATGGCCTGCGTGGAAAATGCGCGTATAATGCGCGCCCTGTTGATCGAGTTACTGAGAATTTACTGATGGCGCTGTTAATCACCAAAAAATGTATCAACTGCGATATGTGCGAACCGGAATGCCCTAACCAGGCCATTTCGATGGGTGATAGCATCTATGAGATCGACCACGATCGCTGCACCGAGTGCATCGGCCATTACGAAACGCCAACCTGCCAGAAAGTGTGCCCGATCCCGAATACGATTCTGAAAGATCCGGCACATCTGGAAAGCGAAGAGCAGCTGTGGGATAAATTTGTCCAGCTGCACCACGCGGACAAAATCTAGCTTTCGACAATCACCGTCGCGCAAGCGTAGTGACGCTCATCGGCAAGCGTCACGTGCATGTGAGCCACGCCCATACGCTCGGCGAGTAACTTCGCTTCTCCCCATAAACGCAGTTTCGGCTTGCCCATTTCGTCGTTAAAAACTTCAAACTGATTAAACGCCAGGCCGTTACGAATACCGGTGCCCAGCGCCTTCGACGCCGCTTCTTTCACCGCAAAACGCTTTGCCAGAAAACGCACCGGCTGCTGGTGCGTCTCCCAGATGGCCCACTCATTATCGCTGAGCACCCGACGCGCAAGGCGATCGCCGCTACGGGCAATCACCGCTTCAATACGGGCGATTTCGACAATGTCTGTCCCGAGCCCCAGAATCGCCATTACGCGCGCGCTTCCAGCATCAGGCGCTTCATTTCCGCCACCGCCTCTTTCAGGCCGCTCATCACCGCCCGGCCAATAATCGCGTGGCCGATATTCAGCTCGTGCATTTCCGGCAGCGCAGCAATGGCTTTCACGTTGTGATAAGTGAGACCGTGGCCCGCGTTAACCTTCAGGCCCAGGCTTGCGGCGTAGGTCGCGGCTTTCGCGATACGCTCGAGCTCTTTGGCCTGTTCCGCATCGGTGGCGGCATCGGCGTAGCAGCCGGTGTGAATTTCAATATACGGCGCGCCCACATCAGCGGCGGCTTTAATCTGCGCGTCGTCGGCGTCAATAAACAGCGACACCAGGATGCCCGCGTCGGCAAGGCGTTTGCAGGCATCGCGCATTTTGTCAAACTGACCGGCAACGTCCAGACCGCCTTCGGTGGTCACTTCCTGACGTTTTTCCGGCACCAGGCAGCAGAAATGCGGCTTAGTTTCACAGGCAATGGCCAGCATCTCTTCGGTTACAGCCATCTCCAGGTTCATGCGGGTATCCAGCGTCTGGCGCAGGATACGCACGTCGCGGTCGGTGATGTGGCGACGATCTTCACGTAAATGCACGGTGATACCATCCGCGCCGGCCTGCTCGGCGATAAACGCGGCCTGTACCGGGTCCGGGTAAGCGGTGCCGCGTGCGTTACGCAGGGTGGCAATGTGGTCAATATTGACGCCTAACAGTAATTCAGCCATGACAATCCTCGTGTTTTTATTTTTAACTTCGTTCCCCTCACCCCAGCCCTTCCCCCAAAGAGGCAAGGGTGAAAAGCGGGATGGGTGCAATCAGTGTTACCGCTTCGGCATAAATTGTCGAAACAACTCGCGGCTCTTCAAAGGTTTCCCGCCAAGATACGGCTTTAACGCCATGCGGGTAAAGCGTTTCGCTGCACGCAGCGTATCAATATCCGGAAACTCGCGGTTAGCTAGCGCTTTCAGCTGATGGCCGGTAAAGGTGTTGTTATCGATAACCACGCTGGCAATAAACCCTTTCTCTTCCCGGTAGCGGTAGGTCATGGTGTCGTCCACCTCATCGCCGCTGCCGGCACAGTGCAGGAAGTCGACGCCATAGCCAAGGTGCCCTAGCAACGCCAGCTCAAAGCGGCGCAGCGCCGGTTCAGGCGAACCCGTTGCGCCAGCCAACGCCTGGATACAGTGCAGATAGTCAAAAAAGAGTTCGGAAAAGCGGGTTTCATGCTCAAGCACGCGCGACACCAGTTCGTTGATGTACAGACCGCTATACAGCGTAATACCGCTCAGAGGAAGTGCCAGCGAAACAGCTTCAGCGCTACGCAGCGTTTTCACTTCGCCACGCCCGCCAAAACGGACTAACAGAGGGGTAAAGGGCTGAAGCGCACCTTTAAGGTTGGAACGTTTGGAACGTGCGCCTTTTGCCACAAGGCGCACGCGACCCGATTCTTCCGTGAAGACGTCCAGCATCAGGCTGGTCTCGCTCCAGGGGCGACTATGCAGAACAAATGCGCGCTGCCAGCCCTCCATCGGGGTTATTCTCAGAGATCGTCGACGTAACCGAGACTGCGCAGCGCGCGCTCGTCATCCGCCCAGCCTGATTTCACTTTCACCCACAGTTCCAGGTGAACAGGCGCTTCGAACATCTCCTGCATATCTTTACGGGCTTCAATACCGATGGTTTTGATCTTGGCGCCTTTGTTGCCAATCACCATCTTCTTCTGCCCTTCACGCTCGACCAGGATCAGACCATTGATGTCGTAGCCGCCGCGTTCGTTAGAGACGAAGCGCTCGATTTCAACGGTCACCGAGTACGGCAGCTCAGCCCCCAGGAAACGCATCAGCTTTTCACGGATGATTTCCGAAGCCATAAAGCGCTGTGAACGGTCGGTGATGTAGTCTTCCGGGAAATGGTGTGTTGCTTCCGGCAGGTGCTTACGTACGATACCGGCTACGGTGTCCACGTTCAGCCCGCTCTCCGCAGAGATAGGCACGATATCGAGGAAGTTCATCTGGCTACCGAGGAACTGCAGATGCGGCAGGAGATCCGCTTTTTCCTGCACGTTATCCACTTTGTTGACGGCCAGAATCACCGGCGCTTTGCCTTCGCGCAGTTTGTTCAGCACCATTTCGTCATCCGGCGTCCAGCGGGTGCCTTCGACCACGAAAATCACCAGCTCAACGTCACCGATAGAGCTGCTGGCCGCCTTGTTCATCAGACGGTTGATGGCACGCTTCTCTTCCATATGCAGGCCCGGAGTATCGACGTAGATCGCCTGGTACTCGCCTTCGGTATGGATGCCCACAATACGGTGGCGCGTGGTCTGCGCTTTACGGGAGGTAATCGAGATCTTCTGCCCGAGCAGCTTGTTCAACAGTGTGGATTTGCCGACGTTCGGACGACCGACGATGGCAATAAATCCGCAGTAGGTTTTTTCTTCGCTCATTCCAGCTCCAGCTTTTTCAGCGCCTGTTCGGCGGCAGCCTGTTCCGCCTTGCGACGGCTGGAACCTGTGCCGACCACCGGTTCACTCAGGCCGCTAACCTGGCAGTGGATAGTAAATTCCTGATCGTGTGCTTCCCCACGCACCTGAACCACCAGATAAGATGGCAGCGGCAGATGGCGGCCTTGCAGATACTCCTGCAAGCGTGTTTTTGGATCTTTTTGCTTATCGCCCGGGCTAATTTCGTCCAGACGGGTCTGGTACCAGGAGAGGATCAGCTTCTCGACGGTTTGAATATCGCTGTCGAGGAACACCCCGCCGATTAACGCTTCAACGGTATCCGCCAGGATAGATTCCCGACGGAAGCCGCCGCTTTTCAGCTCGCCCGGCCCCAGGCGCAGGCATTCACCCAGCTCGAACTCACGCGCGATCTCAGCCAGCGTGTTACCACGCACCAGCGTCGCACGCATGCGGCTCATATCGCCTTCATCCACGCGTGGAAAACGGTGATAGAGCGCGTTTGCGATCACGTAGCTTAAAATGGAATCGCCCAGGAACTCTAAGCGTTCGTTATGTTTGCTGCTAGCACTGCGGTGCGTTAACGCCTGTTGCAACAGCTCCTGATGAAGAAAAGTGTAGCCCAGCTTCCGTTGAAGCCGATTAATTACGATGGGGTTCATGCGATACCAAATAAATAAATGCGTCCACAATGCAGCACACGAAACAGACCTGAGGAAAACCAACGCGGTTTCGTGTGCCGTGTCTCCCATAAGAGACATCCGAAACTTCGGGGGGATATTCTATACGCAACGACAAGGGATGTCGTTAGTTTGAATAGATTAAAACTAAATAATTCACGCGACGCACACTTGGCCGCCGCGTGAAGTCGAACAGAGGATTAATGAATCCCACCAATGCGGCTTAAACGCACGCCGGTAGGCCATTGGCCCTCTTGTTTTTCAAAGCTCATCCAGATAGCGGTCGCTTTACCGACCAGATTCGCTTCCGGCACAAAGCCCCAGTAACGGCTGTCTGCGCTGTTATCGCGGTTATCACCCATCATGAAGTACTGCCCCGGCGGGACGATCCAGGTTGCCAGCGGCAGGCCGGACTGGTGGTAGTACATCCCCACCTGATCCTGAGCAATCGGCACGGTCAGAATGCGGTGGTTCACATCGCCCAGCGTTTCCTGACGTTGATCCAGCCGCACGCCGTCTGCTTTGCGCTCGCCCTGCGGCATCTCAAAGAAGCCGCTGGTCGCCTCGCCGCCGTTGCTGCGGGAGAAGGTCTGGACGAAATCGCTCGGCTCAACGTTGGAGTAAGTCACCGGCAGCGCGCTACCGCACGCCTGGCCGGAACTGCACCCCGGTTGAATCGTCACCTGCTTGGCGATTGGATCGTAAGTGACCTTATCGCCCGGCAAGCCGACGGTACGTTTGATGTAGTCCAGACGCGGATCTTCCGGGTATTTAAACACCACGATATCGCCGCGTTTCGGATGGCCCGTTTCAATAATCGTCTTCTGGTAGATCGGGTCTTTAATCCCATAGGCGAATTTCTCCACCAGGATAAAGTCGCCAATCAGCAGCGTTGGCATCATCGAACCGGAGGGAATCTGGAACGGCTCATAAATAAACGAGCGCACGATCAGCACGATCGCCAGCACCGGAAAGACCGACGCGCCGGTTTCCAGCCAGCCCGGTTTCGGGCCGACTTTTTTCAGCATCTTTTTATCCAGCGCTTCGCCGGTGGCGACCTGCGCCGCCGCCTGACGTTCCCGTCGTTTGGGCGCGAAGATAAACTTATCAACGCACCACAAAACGCCCGTGATCAGTGTGGCAATCACCAGAATCAGGGCAAACATGTTCGCCATGCCAACTCCTTAAGATTATTTGCTGTCTTTACCGACATGCAGAATGGCGAGGAACGCTTCCTGCGGCAGTTCGACGTTACCGATCTGCTTCATGCGCTTTTTACCCTCTTTCTGTTTTTGCAGCAGCTTTTTCTTACGGCTGATATCGCCACCGTAGCACTTCGCCAGAACGTTTTTACGCAGCTGCTTCACCGTTGAACGCGCGATGATATGCGTGCCGATGGCCGCCTGAATCGCGATATCAAACTGCTGGCGAGGGATCAGATCTTTCATCTTCTCCACCAGCTCACGGCCACGGCTCTGGGAGTTGTCGCGGTGAGTGATCAGCGCCAGCGCATCAACACGTTCGTTGTTGATGAGGACATCAACGCGCACCATGTCAGACGCCTGGAAGCGCTTGAAGTTATAGTCCAGCGACGCATAGCCGCGGGAAGTCGACTTCAGGCGGTCGAAGAAGTCGAGTACCACTTCCGCCATCGGAATTTCATAGGTCAGCGCGACCTGGTTACCGTGGTAAACCATGTTGGTCTGCACGCCACGCTTCTCGATACACAGCGTGATAACGTTACCGAGGTAAGCCTGCGGCAGCAGCATATGACACTCGGCGATCGGCTCGCGCAGTTCGTAGATGTTGTTCAGCGGCGGCAGCTTGGACGGGCTATCGACGTAGATAGTCTCTTTCGCCGTGGTTTCCACTTCGTAGACTACGGTCGGCGCGGTAGTGATCAGATCCAGATCGTATTCACGTTCCAGACGTTCCTGAATGATCTCCATGTGCAGCAGGCCGAGGAAGCCACAGCGGAAGCCAAAGCCCAGCGCGGTTGAGCTTTCCGGCTCATAGAACAAGGAAGCGTCGTTCAGGCTCAGCTTGCCGAGCGCATCACGGAAGTTTTCGTAATCGTCAGAGCTGACCGGGAACAGACCGGCATAAACCTGCGGTTTCACCTTCTTGAAGCCTGGTAGAGCTTTCTCTGCCGGGTTACGCGCAGACGTTAAGGTATCACCCACCGGGGCGCCAAGGATGTCTTTAATCGCACACACCAACCAACCTACCTCGCCGCATTTCAGCTCGGTACGGTCAACCTGTTTCGGCGTAAAGATGCCCAGACGGTCGGCGTTATAAACCTGACCGGTGCTCATCACTTTAATCTTGTCGCCTTTACGCATGGTGCCGTTTTTAATACGCACCAGCGAAACCACGCCCAGGTAGTTATCGAACCAGGAGTCGATGATCAGCGCCTGCAATGGGCCTTCCGGATCGCCTTCCGGCGGCGGAATGTCGCGCACCAGACGTTCCAGCACGTCGGTCACGCCCACGCCGGTTTTCGCCGAGCAGCGTACTGCGTCGGTGGCGTCGATGCCGACGATATCTTCAATTTCTTCCGCTACACGCTCAGGGTCAGCGGCCGGCAGGTCAATTTTGTTCAGTACCGGCACCACTTCCAGATCCATTTCCATGGCGGTGTAGCAGTTGGCCAGCGTTTGCGCTTCTACGCCCTGCCCGGCGTCAACCACCAGCAGCGCGCCTTCACAGGCCGCCAGAGAACGGGAAACTTCATAAGAGAAGTCGACGTGGCCCGGGGTGTCGATAAAGTTCAGCTGATAGGTCTCGCCATCGGCTGATTTAAAGTCCAGCGTCACGCTCTGCGCTTTAATGGTAATGCCGCGTTCGCGTTCCAGATCCATTGAATCCAGAACCTGGGCTTCCATTTCGCGGTCAGAAAGGCCGCCGCAAATCTGAATAATACGGTCAGACAGCGTCGATTTACCGTGGTCGATATGTGCAATGATGGAGAAGTTACGTATATTCTTCATATATTAAAATATTTATGCCTTACGGATACTTTGAGGCCGCGGTACGGAGCCTGACATTGTTGTCGTTCGAAAACGCCGCATTCTACACTACAACCGCGTAACCAGGAAATGCTCTTCCCGCAAGCATAACGCTTCCTGCGAGGAGCGTTCCAAAAAAATAAAGCCAGTGTAATCACTGGCTCATTTCAGATGAAGATGCCGTGCGGATCAGGTCGGGGGGAAGCCCTACGCTGATGATGACCGGCTGCCAGGTTTCCCTCGCAGCAAGACGCGGCGAAAAGCCCTTCGCAATAAGAAAACCACCAACACCACCCAGCACCGCGCCACTGAGCGCAGCAATATCGGTGCCGAACAATACCTGAAACAATGCGGCGACCGCAAACAGACCGAGCAGCGGGGACATATACACCAGCATTGCGGAACCCAGCAGGCTGCTTTCGGTAATGCCCAGCTCGACCTTTTGCCCGGCCACCAGCGGTTCCGCACTCGGCACGGTGATGGTGTGGGTGGTTTGCGGCCCTAACTTATTAAGCACCCGGCTGCCGCAGCCCGCGCGCGAAGCGCAGCTGTTGCAGGAAGCTTTTACGTCGCAGCTGACCTGCGCCATGCCGTTGTCCCACGCGATAACGGTGGCCCACTCTTTAATCATTGCGCGCCCTTGAATTGAATACCGTCTGCGACCCGCTTCGCGGTTTGCGGCGGCAGTTCGCCAACGATGGTGATTTCAGCCTGGTTATGCACCGTGGTGCTCACCGTCCGGCGGCCGGTACGCAGCATTTGATCGCTGCTGTTGGCTGTGGCGCGATTGATGTTAATTGAGAAGCTAAAGAGCCCATCGGAGAACAGGCGCGACTCTACCGGGCTATCAACGCTCGGCAGCGTGCGGCGGCTGCTGGAAATCTCTTTAAAGCCCTGTGGCACCCAACCCGCGGACCAGTTCAGGTCAACATTATTACTGGTGGGTACTGAAAGCTGCGGCGGCAGATTAGCCTTTGCCAGGTTCTGCATCGTGCCGCTGACCTGGTCGCCCGTGGTGACCGCAATCACCCGGAACTGCTCCAGCGTTTCACCATCACGGTCGAGCAGATCGACGCGCATCGGCAATTTGCTTTCGGAATCAACCCAGACGATATAGCTGTAGCGCGTGCCGTCCCGCGCCACAACGCGAATCACGTCGCACATGCGATCGGCAATACGCGTACGCCCGACGGAGATAAAGTCGTAGTAAGGCGCCAGACGTTTAAAATCGGTATACACCAGCGAAGGCAAGGAGTCGACAATGTAGTCGCCGTTCAGCGTGAAGGGATCGAGACCCGGCTCGAAATAGCTGATTTCGTTGCCGCGCTGGACCACCGCACGTCGTGGACCGTCCATTTGCAACAGCTCCGCCAGCGGCTGACCGTTCAGACGCACGTGACGATAGCGTAACGATTCCACGCCGGATTTATTGATGCTGACGAACGACAGCTCGTAGTTGAGTGACTGACTGGCCAGATTCATTTCCTGCAACAACGCCCCGGACGATACATCAGCCGAGGCGTTAGCGGAGAAGAACAGGCTACCAGCCACAAGTGACATGGCACACCAAAGTTGCTTCATTACTGCGATTGCGTTCCTAAAGTTTGATAGCCTGGCACCTGAACAGCAGCCTGCTGAGTTTGTGCCTGCTCAAACTGAAGCTGTTCAGAATGCAAGCGACGCTGCAATTCATAATCCTGCAGCATAGCATTAATACGACGACGCTGTTCCTGAACCTGCTGCTGACCGTTACCTGCCGACGCATCGGAAGGAACGCCCAGGCTAACCGGGCTGGCTTTGCCCATCATCGGCAGCGTGTTGAATACCGGTGACTCAGGTTGAGAGGAATCTGGTTGCCCATTATAGTGCTGAACGCCGACAATAACAGCCAGTGATACGCAAGCTGCCACGCCCATTTGGGTAAGCGAGCTGGCCCATGGACGGACCTTGTTCCAGAACGGCATTTTCTGCCATTGATGGGGAGCTGGCTGGGCTTCAGGAATGAGCGGCGCAGTCGGTATACGAGCGGGCTCATTTTCGATGGCGGCCATCACGCGAGAGGAGATATCAAAGTGAAGTACTTCACTCGTTTCGCCGCGCAGCGAATCACGAATGAGGTGATAGCTCTCCCAGGTTTTCTGCAACTCTGTTGAACGTGTTAACTCAGTTAACAGTTCTTTATCCAGCGTTTCACCATCCATTAAGGCGGAAAGTTGTTCTTTCTGCATGCCTAATACCTTTTCCAGTATCCCGCTTCCGTCAACGCCTGATAAGCGGTTGAACTTTATTATCGATAGCTTCTCGCGCACGGAAGATACGTGAACGAACCGTACCTACCGGGCAATCCATAATGACCGCTATCTCTTCATAGCTTAGGCCATCTAGCTCCCGCAAGGTAATTGCCATGCGTAAATCTTCCGGAAGCGCTTCAATGGTGCGAAAAACAATCTGTCTCAGTTCTTCTGACAACATTAAGTTCTCAGGGTTCGAAATTTCTTTCAAAGCGCCGCCGCTTTCAAAGTTTTCGGCCTCGTTCGCGTCCACATCGCTGGACGGCGGACGACGCCCCTGAGCAACCAGGTAATTTTTAGCCGTATTCACCGCAATGCGGTACAGCCACGTATAGAAAGCACTATCTCCCCGGAAAGAATCCAGCGCACGATAGGCCTTAATAAAAGACTCTTGTACGACATCCGGCACGTCGCCGGATGGCACATAGCGGGAAACCAGGCTCGCGACCTTATGCTGGTAGCGTACTACCAGAAGGTTAAAAGCTTTCTGATCTCCTTTCTGGACCCGTTCAACCAGGACCTGGTCCGTTAACTGCTCGCTCA
>PPYF01065971.1_pt1 | contig 18192 bp, 16 predicted proteins | sample 1559871 | NCBI WGS metagenome assembly PPYF01 (sample SAMN08240021, study PRJNA423297) | Human gut metagenome, whole genome shotgun sequencing project.
AAGCGACTGACACTCTTGGATTGCTGACTTCGCAATATTCCCTGTCCTTGCGGCGGCTTAAACTGACTAACTCATGGTGGAATGCTTTTCGCAATACATCAGAATAATTACCATAGTCCGACTTCAAAGTCTGGCTTAATGTGTCACCTTCCGATTCAAATAGTAGTCCGATACCGTCATTATCTCCCAATATCTTCAAGAAAGAACTTGCACTACTATTGGCAGGAATGACAAGCATTCGCATGGGCGGTTCAGCTGGCATGGTCATTCCACCATCTTTCTTGCCTTTGATGTAAGCGTTTATTGCTTCCTTATACTCCTGCTCCAATCGTTTGGAAAGTTCATGCAAATTACGATTGATAGGGGCTACAAGTTCCCGGCACAAAGTCAACGCACCTTTCCCCATACCGGCATCTGCAACAACAAACAGATAAAGATTCGGATAAACGATTCGTTCATCGTAAACTCCGCAAACATTGTGAAAGCAGACAGACAAACACACAATAGCTCCAATCAATATCGTATCACGGTCATCCAGCGATATAGAATTGTTAACAATCTCATTTAGGAAAGGGGGAAGATGCGCAAATACACACTCAGGAAATGCTGGAAGTTCTTCCTCTGACTTTATCCATTTACCCGTTTTTCTATTTTGGATATTTGGAAAAATGGATAAATGTTCTTTGCTGAATGGAGCCAGCGAGATTCCGGCTTGGTTTGCCAGATGGAAGAAAGAACGAATGGTAATACCTTGTCCTTTGGATTGCAGACAATGCGTGTATTGTTTGTCTGTCTCTTCCCTTTGATAGTGAAGATAAAACCTACTAATGCGGTGATAATACTCCCGTCCGTTTTCTCCCAATCCGTCCACAAGCGCAAAACCCAATTCTACCCAATCTTTATAATTGGGTGCTATATCAATGGCACGCTGCTCTATTTCCCAGACAACATGTTCCACATCTTCCTCTACCTTATTATATAATGAAGTGATACTTGGTATATCTGTTTGCTTTATTTCAGAAGGGACATTCTCCCAATCTTGGGCGAAAAATATTTTCTTCGACATCATCTTTATATTTAGGGTTAATATATGCTTGTGGATCATGTGGCAAAAAACATGAACGAGCAACGTCACTTCCGGACATATCTACTAACGGCAAGCCTGTTGCTTTGATGCAGTTGGCAACAGCCTTAAAGTACCGGAAATGTTCCCAGCCTTTCAAGTCTACAGGTATGATCCATTTTAATCCATTACCGGATGGACTGACAAACAACAGTTCCGTATCGAAATATTCATGGTTGAGTAACTTTTGCTTTAGTTCCATAATATCTTCCACATGATCAAAGTCCAGACACATCAATCCGGAGTGCATTATCAGTTCCTTCTCATTCCGCTTACCGAATAATCCAGAAAAAGTACAATAGTCAAAATGGGTGGTTTTGTACCTTTTGGCTTCAGGAGAAGTTAACATCAGACGTAGAGCTTCGGTTTGTGGTTGTGCATAATGCCCGGTGATATAGCGGTACACATCCACAATACCTACAGCTCTTATCGGTTCGAGCTTATGTTGCAAGGCATTTACTTTGGATTGTAGTGATTCTACGGACTCAATCAGGTAGGACAACGCATTTGGCATTTCCTCCAACGAATTTACTTTATAAGCCATTTTCTTCGTATTAAAGTTGATGCCGCAAAAGTATAGGGATGTTTATGAGTGCTAAATAGGTGCTTGAAAGCCACCAATCAACCGCTCATTTACCACTGACAGATTTAAGTTTCATTAATACGAGAATTTATTGGAAAACATAATAAAAGGGAAATAAACTATTATTGGGACTAACACATTCCTCACCGAAAGTCTCAATGCTACAAAACACCCCTCAAAAAGCCGATGCTTCATGAGGGGCAAATGGTGGTAAGTATATGATTGGTATTACATAAGTCGTTGATGCTCAATGGTGGATATAACCACCACAACCTATAAATCCAAATTTTCTATATACAGTGTATTGGCGGCTTTCTCCTTTTGTTCGTTTACAAGATGCGTATAAATCTGCGTAGTTTTGACGTTTGTATGTCCCATCAAAGACTTGATTGTGTATATGTCAACGCCATTTTCCAGCAACGGCGAAGCGTAGCTATGTCGCCCACAATGGAAGGTGATGTGCTTCTTGATACCGGATGCTTCTATCCAGACTTTCAGAGGACGAGAAATCCAAGAGGCATCGGTCAGTCCTTCAAAAACAAGTGCTTCATCATCGTTTGGACGTATGCCACATAATTGAAGTGCTTGTTGGATGACAGGCTTGTAATCCGGTCTTTTTGTCTTTTGCTGTACAACGACCGCTTGCCATGTTCCCTTATTTGTTTGTTGAATCTGTTTCCATTTCAAAGATTGAATATCACTATGGCGCAATCCTGTGAGAATAGAGAACAAGAACGCACGTTTCAAAACATCATCCTTGCAAGGGGTATCAACCAACATTTGCACCTCATTCATGGTAAGTGCAACACGGGGTTTCTCAATGTTTGTTATTCCCTTTACTTTTGCACTTATATCAACTGTAAGATATTCATCAATAAATGCCTGTTTCAGTCCGGCTTTGAGTATGGAGAAATAGGTTGATGCCGTATTTTGTGAGATAGTACCTTTCTTATTCCCTCCCATTGGAGCACGAAGAAGGAACATCTTTATATCTTCAAGCAGTTTAACTGAAATCGCCTTGAATGGAATTGGTTGCCCATGCGAATACATTTTCAATAATTCGCCTACACGCCTCCAGTTAACTATAATCGAATCGGAACTATTGGGATGACGTGTGCTTATAATACCATTGAAATACTTGATAAAATCCTGTTCGCTCCGCTCATTCTGTGCAGCGATTTCGTTTTCCTTATCAGTGTAAAGGATGGCACTATCGTATTCGTGTTGGCGTAACTTACGGATATTGTCAGCATAGATACAAGCCTCTTGGTCTATCGTTGAACGGCATTGGATAATCCCATTCAAATCACGCTTAGGCTTATAGTTGAATGTTCCATCTGGCAAAATACGTGCAATGGACGATTTGTCCCAAACAGGCGTGGATATAGTCCGGTTAATGGATTCCACCACACGGCTTGCCCGTTTAGAACCTCGCTTATAAACTGGGTATGATTCTATAATCAGATACCACTCTTCTTTATAATTCGACCTTCTGAGTTTGACGGTCACTTTGGTATTAGGTAATGCTTTCTTCATTCTACTTCTGACTTATATAGATTATCAATTTCTTGCTTGGGTACATACACATAGTTTCCTATTTGTCTTGAGGGAATAGAGTATTTTCTAACATGTGCCCATACTGAACTGTCATTAATATGGTACTTCTCACAAATCTCAGTAATGGTATAGCAATCCTCCGGCTCTAAGCTGTATATTTTAGGAGCAGGCTTTTCTTTCTCCGCAATACTTTCCGGTCTGTTTAGAAAAAGCCATTCCATTTCAGAGCGTTTGATACGTGTGAGCCTTGTACCCATATTGATAGTTGGAATACGTCCCAATTTAATCAGGCGATACAGAGTGCTACGTTCCACCCCGAACATAGCGACGGCTTCCTTTACAGAAATGTACTCTCTGATGTCTGATACTTGTTTAGCAATGGCTTCTAACTTCGCGTTTCTATCCTTTGCATCCTTTTTGCGTTTCCAAGCCACTTTACCACATTTAGGGGAACAATAGTGACTGTCAAGTGTTTTTGCGACAAACACTTTGCCGCAGACCTTACACTTCCGTTTGATTTCAAATCCGATTGTTGGCATGTTATCTACTTTTAAGTATGTATTAGTATGTATAAGTGTGATTAGTGTGCATTGAATAGGTAAGCATAGAAAGCATAAAAAGAGCCTTCAACTTGCCGAAAGAAAATTTATATTTATTTAACTATCCATTTCTTATTTGCAGATGTTTTCATTTTCTCATCGGTATTTTCTCTTGTTATGCTCTTGTTTGCACAAACGCCATAAAATGAAGTTGTTGCCTCTTTGCTGCTTATTTTTGCCTTTCGTTTTTTACGGAAATACATTATACCTTTGCAAGACAACCATAGATAAAAATAGTTATGAAGCAAAGGCAACATATATTCCAATCATGGGTAATAGAAGTAATAACGGTACTTCTGGCATCCACAATATCATTTCCTATAAGTGATGCTTTGGGCGTGCGGTTAAGCATTCTCCCTTTTGTCATGGTAGCTTGTTATGTTGCTCTAAAACTCATTTACCATTTATACCTCTCTCTGTCGGCACATATAATATCTCTTGCTTCTTTAGTCCGCCACAAGCCTACGCAATCTGACCGACAAAGTAAAGATGATTGCGCTTTTACAACTGCTATATCTATGGTTGGCAATGATAACATTCAAATGAAACGGATGGAGTTGTTTCATTACGAGTATCAGCATGAGGAGTGGCAATATCTCCAACAGAAAGAAAGAGAAGAAGATGAAAAGCTACAAGCCGTATTGCAATATACCCGAAATATATTCAAGCAGTTTGACTTTAGCGAAGAAGAAATCTTCCAAATCTGCGAATGCGTTAGATACTTTGTATCCAATCGGCAAGCTCTTAGTGTAAACATCCACATCAAACGACGCACTACTGTTACTCAAATTTCACTAAAGAACTTCGCTTGGAACATTGCTTTTCAATACAACATCAGCCGGGATGTTACAGCGCAATTTGTTATGCATACATTTCATGAATGGTTTGCCAATTCCACTATTGATACAGTCAGAAAGAACTTGCGTACAACAACGGGAAAACATAAGATTAATATTGATGAGAATATCATTTCTATTGTTCGTAATTCATAACTCGCTAGGCTCTAAATCAGTTATATAACATTAAATATTTGATTACATGATATATTTATCGTGTAAAATCACTATATTTGCATCAAAAGCATTATATTGGCAATATGGAAGATTTGAATCAATTAAAGCTCGTATTGGTTAAAAAGAAAAGAACCAACAAATGGTTGGCAGAACAGTTGGGTGTGAACCAAACAACGGTTTCCAAGTGGTGCACCAATACAACCCAGCCTGACTTGGCAACGCTAAAACGCATATCGGAGTTGTTGGAGGTTAGTGTGAGCGAAATTATCAACTTTGAATAGGATGTACGATTATGGGCAATAACAAATTTAATGAGAATACCAGAGTACAAGTTCCAGCAGCACTCCATCTGTGCAAGTTGGGATATACTTATTTGGATAACATCTGTGCCTATGACACAAAGACAAACATCTTGATTGACGTTTTCTTGAATGCAGTAAAACGCCTTAACCCCGGATTGTCAGGCTCAGAGGCATCACTATTGTATGCCAAAATCGTGAATATTGCCAATAACGATGATTTGGGACGTGAGTTTTACCAGTTGCTTTCAGCAAATAGCGGCATGAAACTTATTGATTTTGAAAATCCCGAAAACAACGATTGGCATGTAACTACGGAATTCACTTGTGAGAATGAAGACACCGAAGATGAATTTCGTCCAGACATTACATGTTTTGTAAATGGTCTTCCACTTGCATTCATTGAGGTCAAGAAGCCGAACAATCGTGAAGGTATTTTGGCGGAAAGGGAGCGCATCAACAAACGAATGAGTAAGTCTTGCTTCCGCCGCTTCTTTAACATCACCCAACTGATGATTTTCTCCAACAACCAAGAGTATGACACTGATAGTCGCGTGCCTATACAAGGGGCATTTTATTGCTGCGCGGCTAAGGAGAAGGCATTTTTCAACGTGTTCCGTGAGGAGGACAAACGGTATGTATCAGATTATCCTTATCGAATTATAACCGATGAAATAGAGAATAGAGTATTGAAGCACCGCAACTGCGTGGTCATTAAAAACTTGCAAGAATACCAAACCAATAAAGCTGTAACCACGCCGACAAATCGCATCATTACTTCCATGTTAAGCAAGGAGAGATTTTTATTCTTGCTACGTTATGGGTTCGCATACGTGGAACGCAAAATCGAATTGGATGACGGCACACAGGGTACTCAATTGCAAAAGCATGTGATGCGCTATCAGCAGTTATTCGCTTCGTATGCCATCCGCAACGCTTTATCAAAAGGCGTGAAAAGCGGCATCATTTGGCATACGCAAGGCAGCGGAAAGACCGCACTCGCCTATTACAGTGTGAAAAGTCTAACTGACTATTTCGCACAACGGAATGTGGTAGCAAAGTTCTATTTCATAGTTGACCGCATCGACTTGATGGAGCAAGCAACGGATGAATTTGCTGCCCGTGGTCTAGTTGTCCACAATGCCAAAAGTCGTAAGGAGTTAATGGATGACATAGCAAGCAGAGAAGTAACAAGCAATGATGAGGGAAAGCCTGAAATTATGGTGGTTAATATCCAAAAGTTCAAAGAAGACAAGGCCAAAGTGACGGTGGATGATAGTTACAGCACCAATCTACAGCGTATCTTCTTCGTTGATGAAGCGCACCGAGGGTATAACCCACAAGGCAGTTTCTTGGCAAATCTTTTGGAAGCAGACCAAAGCGCAGTCAAAATAGCATTAACAGGAACGCCGTTACTAAAAGAGGAACGCGAATCGTGGCGAGTGTTCGGCGACTACATCCATACTTATTATTACGACAAGTCCATTGCCGATGGCTACACTTGCAAACTGATGCGTGAGCCTGTCGAAACTGTCTATAAGGAGAAGATTGAAAACATCCTCGATCAGCTGGCCGGTAATGTGGAAGTTAAGAAGTCCGACATCGACCGTAATCAAATTATGGAACATGAAAGCTACTTGAATGCTCTGTTGGACTATATCATATCTGACTTCCGCCGCTTCCGAAAAGAACAAAATGATGAAACAGTGGGCGCAATGATAGTATGTCGAACAAACCCACAAGCAAGAGAACTATATCGTCTTTGGCAGGAACGCTTCAACATTGCAAGTAAGGTTAGCCAACACCAAGAGCAACAAATGTATATGGCGGCAGAACCGATGCTCCAATATGGGAACTACAAACCACTTACTGCATCACTCATACTACATGACGAGGGTGACAAGCAGGAACGCAAGGAGTATATCGAAGGTTTCAAGAAGTTGCAAGAGATAGATGTCCTCATTGTCAACAAAATGCTTCTTACTGGCTTTGACGCACCACGTTTGAAAAAATTGTATTTGGGTCGCTCTCTCGATGGACATGATTTGCTGCAAGCCCTTACAAGGGTAAACCGCCCTTATCATGATTTCAAGTATGGCTATGTCGTGGACTTTGTAGATATCAAAGAAAATTTTGATGCAACCAATGACCGTTATCTGCGAGAACTTAACCGCACTTCGGATGAGTCGGATAACACACATACCGAAAATATTGCCAACGATATATTGGTCAGCAAAGAGGATGTAGAAACTAAGATAAAAGAAATAAAGAGTGTACTTTTTAATTTCACCATTGATGATGTAGAGGAGTTCCGCAAACAAATAGACGAGATTGAGAATAAGGACAGCTTGTATAAGTTGCGTAACACGCTCACAGATGCCAAAGCTATCATCAATCAAGTACGTTCTTTTGGTGATGAAGAAACCAAAGAAAAACTTGCTTCACTCCCTATGGGAAGAATATCCTCTCTTATCACAGAGGTCACCCACCGCATTGAGCGCATCAATCTTTTTGAAAGCACAGAGCACATGGCTGATGTTTCCGGCATTATCAATGTGGCTCTTTCGGAATTAGAATTTGAATTCAAGAAAGGAATACCCGAAGAGTTGCGGATTGTTGTCAATGACATCCGGGAACGTAGCGAGCGGGTACAGGCAGAGTTTGAGGCGAACTTCGATACTAAAGAAGAAAGGTATGTTATCCTCGCCGATGAGTTCCGTGAGTATTTTCGCAAGAAAGGATTTGTGCCACAAAGCACCGAGGATGCCAAGGCAAGCATTCAATATATGGACGAGGTGATGAAGAAGATACGCGAAATCAACCGCCGCAATAATATCCTCAAACGCAAGTATAAGGGGGATGAGCGTTTTGTCCGTATTCATAAGCGCATTGAGGAACAGAACCAAAAGCGTGAACGTCCCATCATATCGGCACACGAATACGAGATAGCCGAGAACTTGGCCAAGATGAAAGATGAAATAGACAGACAGCTATTCCTTGATATTAATATTCTTGACAACGAGCCAGCATTTGGTCAGGATGTGCTGTCTATCATAGGCAAGGAACTTATAGCGATGAAGATACGGGCAGACATCAAAGACCGCAAGTATCTAAGCAGCTTGATAACAACAGAGTATTTACAACAACGCAATTACGCTTATTAGCATATGGGTAATATCAATATATCAGAGGCTACAATAGCTCTTATCGATTCTCTTAAAAGCACCACTGGAGCTTTCGGATTGGCAGGAACAGGAAGTGAGTACAAGATTGTGACAGAAATGTTCCTCTATAAATTCTTCAATGACAAGTTTGGCTATGAAGCCAAGCGTGACCCGATGTATGGTGAACGCTTGTCAAAAGCAGAGAAATGGGATGCCGAGTATGACACATTTACCGAGGAGGAAGTGGAAGATTTGTTCAGCTATCTGCCACATTCTGTGCCACGTTTGAAGCCTGAACATACGTTATCGCATCTTTATAATTCTGCCACAAAGGGCGATTTCTCCACTTTGCTTGATGCCACATTGGTAGATATTGCCTCGCTCAATGCCGAAACATTCTCTGTTACCACATCGGGAAAGAGCAAAGTCAATATCTTCTTCCCGTTGACAACCTACGTTACTGATACACAAAAACGTGACGAGTTCGCCAAGTCACTGATGCGTAATGTGGCTTCATTCAACTTTGAAGATGTTTTTGACGAAAAATACGATTTCTTCTCGCGCATTTTCGAACATCTATTAAAGGGGTTCAACAACGCAGGAGGCGGAAAATATGCTGAATATTACACGCCACGCGCCATCGCACAAGTGATGGCACGCCTGTTAGTAGGCGAAAACACGGATTTGCGCGGCGTGACCTGCTATGACCCTTCGGCTGGAACAGGCACACTACTTATGGCACTGGCACATCAAATAGGCGAAGAACGCTGTACCATCTTCTCACAGGACATTTCAGAAAAGTCTTCGGAAATGCTTCGCTTGAATTTGATTCTTAATAATTTTGCAGCCTCGCTCCCCAATGTCGTGCAAGGCAATACACTCACAGAACCGTCACACAAGGAAAGCAACGGTGTGTTGCGCAAATTTGATTTCATAGTTTCTAATCCGCCGTTCAAACTTGACTTTCCCGAATATCGCGACACATTGGCATCCGACACTATCCGCTTTTGGGCGGGAGTACCCAATGCAGTGAAAAAGGTTGATCCGATGAAGCCCAAAATGGCCATCTACACCTGTTTCATACAGCATGTGCTTAACTCCTTGAAGACTACAGGCAAGGCTGCCATTGTCATTCCCACCGGTTTCATCACAGCCAAAAGCGGTGTGGAGAAGCGTATCTTACAGCGAATTGTGGACGAGCGATGGGTGTACGGCGTGGTTTCCATGCCGAGTAATGTATTCGCTACAACTGGAACCAACGTATCGGTAATTTTCTTCGATAAGTCGGCCAATCACGACAAGGTCATCTTGATTGATGCCAGTAAATTAGGTGAGGAGTATAAAGAGGGAAACAATCAAAAACGCCGCCTTCGCGACTTTGAGATAGACCAGATAGTCAATACATTCCAAAACAAGGAGGCAGTAGATGATTTCTCTGTAGCCGTGACCTACGATGAAATCAAAGAGAAAGGTTACAGTCTTTCAGCCGGGCAGTATTTCGACATCAAGATTGACTATGTGGATATAACAGAGGAGGAATTTTATGCTCGAATGGAAGAGTACAAACGGACGCTCGCTAAACAATTCGCTGAAAGCCGTCGATTAGAGGCAGAGATAATGAGGCAACTTGACAGCCTGCAATTCAATAACATAAATAATCCAGAGCAACATGATACAACAGACTAATAACATACCCGCAATATACACAGAGGCTGCGGAAACCATTAAAACCGCTATACTTCAAGGCCAATATGAGGCTCTGAAAGGTGAGAACCGCATCCAACTGGCCGTGTATTACAGCGTAGGCAAATATGTATCGCAAAATTCACGAAAGGGCAAATGGGGAACTGGTGCGCTTGCAAGCATAAGCAATCACCTCAGAAAGATACTCCCGGGATTGCGAGGATTTTCTGCGGAAAGTTTAAAAAAAATGAGGTTGTTCTATGAGGCATGGGATATTTTGGATAACAGCCTGCACAAATCCGATAATTCGGTAATTGCGATTACCGAATTAGAAGAAACGCCGCAATCGGTAATTACGATTACCGAAACGGGGCAGATAGACATATACCATGCAATGACTATTCCCAATACAGCTGACTTTCCGGCGATGGAGTTCTTGGCTGTGCCGTTTACGCACCATTCAAGAATTATAAGCAAGGTAAAAGAACTGCAAGAACGATACTATTATATTCGGAGGTGTGCGCAAGAACACCTGTCTGTAGAAGTCCTTGTAAAGCTCATTAACAACAACGCCTTTGCCTGCCAACAACAGCTTCCCAACAACTTTTCAAAAACGATGCTTGATGCAAAGGAGGCTCGCAAGGCTGTAATGATGTTCAAGGATGAGTACGCACTTGATTTTATCAATGTGGAAGAAATTGGGGAACGTGACAGTGAGGACGTTGATGAGCGAGTGGTGGAACAGCAGATTGTTCAAAATATCAAACGGTTCATTATGACCTTTGGGCGCGATTTCGCATTCATAGGCAATCAATACCATCTTGAAGTTTATGGTGTAGAGCATTTCCCTGACTTGCTTTTCTTCAATCGCGAACTGAATGCAATGGTATGTGTGGAACTAAAGACGGGCTCTTTCAAGCCCGGCTATCTTGGACAACTTATGGCTTATCTGCGCATTTTGGATGACCACGTGAAAAAGCCGCATGAAAATCCAACCATAGGAATTGTGCTGTGCAAAGAGGCAGACAAGGAATATGTGGAATATGTCATCCAAGATTACAATAAGCCAATGGGCGTGGCTACCTATACGACATCGGCAGATATGCCTGAAAAGTTGCGCAAAGCTTTGCCTGATAGTGAAGAATTAAAGAAATTATTGTGAAATGAGCAATCAAATATCGCCAAAATACCAAATGAATATCATACAAAACATCAATGATAAATTGTATGAATTGTTTAAGTCGTATGATGATGTAGAAGCTTATGTCTGCAAATGGCAAATATTTTACGATGACTTTGGCAATGCAAATTTTTATATCCAATATAAAGACAATGAACATAAAAAAATTGATTTGAAGAAAACTCTCCATCAGATAGATGGGGAAACTTTGTTAAAGATAGCAATAGATTTAGGGCTTGACACTCCGGACTTTATACCATCAATTCCTATGTTTAAGAATGAATTAAAATCATCCTTTGAAACAGCTGCTCAAACATTTGAGAAAGCGTATTGTAATGTTGAAAAAGACCCTAGCCTTGCTATCGGTCTGGCGAACTCCGCATTAGAAAGTATTATTAAAGCTATTTTAAAGGATAAAAGAGTGTCCATACAATATAACAACAGGGATACATTGTCCACTTTGATAAAAAATATTTGCAAAGCATTTAATATTAACAATGACCAATCATGCCCTAAAGAAATTAGAACCATCGCCAGTTCCTTAATTAGTTGTAGCACAGCAATAGAAGATTTACGTAGCACAAAAACAGAAATGCATGGAAAAACGAAAGATGATTTTATTATAAACGACTCTTTATGCGCTTACTTTGTAGTTAACGCTGTATCTACAATCGGATTATTCTTGTTGAATTACTATCGGAATAAATATCCTGCACAAGCAAGATATGTATCAACCGAAATTGATCCTGATGATTTACCTTTTTAAAATAAGGCTATATGGAACTGAAAAAATATAAACTGGGTGACATAGCTAAGATTGAAATTAGCGGAGTAGATAAGAAATCCGTTGATGGTGAAACCCCTGTAAGGTTATGCAATTTTGTTGACGTATATCGAAACTGGGCAATTACACAGAAGTTATCAGAAAACTTTATGATTGCATCTGCGAAAGAAACAGAAATTGCCAAATGCTCTATTCACAAAGGGCAGGTCGCTATAACGAAAGATAGCGAAACAAGAGATGATATTGGCATTCCAGCTTATATCGCTGACGATTTTGATAACGTACTTCTTGGCTACCACTGTGCCTTGATTACACCTAATGATGATGTTTTAGACGGAAAGTATCTAAACGCTTTTATGCACACACGTTATATCCAAAAGTATTTTGAGAACAATGCTTCTGGAAGCGGGCAAAGATACACTCTTTCTAACGAAACAATATTTCAGATTCCCATTCTGCTCCCATCACTGGAAGTGCAAAAAGCTATTGGAAATCTGTTATCCAATATCGACCGCAAAATAGAACTCAATCGTCAGATAAATGATAATTTACCGATGCTTGGCCGTTCATCAACAATGGTAAAAGTTCATCGCGCTGCTTAGTAAGTATTGCGATTTCTTTTTGAAGTACAAATTGCTTATCAGCTATTCCATTTTGTAATTCAGCCCATTGCCTATAAGATTCTTTTGCGCCAACAACAAGAATTGGAAATTTACAAAGGTCATCCCTTGATACTTCTTTGAAGGTCGTACCAGAACCTAATTGCTCAATCTGCTTAATATGATGCTTTATGTAATAGTACAAATAGATGGAGTCTTCCATCTTCTTTGGAATAAAACTTTTGAAACCTTGATTTGTGCAGACATCATTCTTTGCAATAGATACAAGACCAATTGGAGCACGGCTTGACATAAGTACAGAGTTTATGGGAAGCATACTTGTACTGCAAGAATCAAAGCCTTGTTTGGTTATATTTCGTTCACCTTGGTACACGAATTTTGATTGTTGGTCTGATAAATCCTTTGGAGTTATCCACACGATATCTCCTCCGTAATTTGCTTCATCAGCAGTTGAAGGCGTTGCACCATTCTTGATTTCAGTAAGGTCTATTAGGTTTTTGACTTGCCAATCAATAGGGATTTCTCGCTTTAACCGTTTATTGTAGGACATTTTACCACCACTTGACTTATAAGGCCGTCCGTTCTCATCTGGAAAGTTGAACTGCACAAACCAATAGTCGTAAAGTTGCTTCGCCATCTTCTCTAAATTATCATTTATCGCACGACTAAGTTGAAGTTTCTTTTCTATATCAACAACTATTTTGCCGATATTCTGTTCTTCATCAGAAGAGAATGTCGGCATTTTATATCGCATTATTTGCTCCTTGTCGCCACGTGGCATTTTGCTTCCTTTCACGCCTTTCATTACATAGTCATAAAATGCGTCTTGCATCAATGTCGCATATAAAAAGTTTGGGAAATGTCCTTCTTTAGCTCTAAAAACAAGTACGTCAGACGAACATCCTCCTTCAATATCGGCAAACCAAATCTTTTTCAAATAGGGACGAATATTGGCTATTAAAATATCCTTAGGCTGAAAATGAATAAGGGCACAAGGCATTGGAGGCAAATTCTGCGCACATTCTCTGCCTCTCTTATTTTGTAATAAAGAGTCTGTAGTAACATAGTTGTTTAACGAAACATCGTTACTACTAATTTTATCTGTCACATACTCTGCAATATCAGCCAATATCATACCTAAATCTATTTTTATGCAAAGGTAGTGGATTTGGCTAATATTCAAGAATATTACCCTATATATTTCCTGTGAGCCATTTTCACATTGTTCTGATTGACCATTGCATAGTGCAAGGTAGTGTCAATCTTGACGTGACCGAGCAATCGTTGCACTTGCTCTATGGGCATCCCTTTGTCAATGGCCATAGTTGCCAATGTACGCCTGAACTTATGGGGATGTACCTTGGCTATATTCACTTTACGACCAAGTGTTCGCAAACGCACTTCCACGCCACTAATTGAAAGCCGAGAATGAGGATTTGAGAGCGATACGAACAATGCAGGATTATCATCCGTGCGACTACTCAAGTAGTTCTGTAAGTGTATTTTGGTTCGGGCATTGAAATATACTTCACGCTCCTTGTTTCCTTTTCCAAATACTACACATTGCCGTTCATGAAAATCAATGTCTTCACGATTGAGGTTGACCAATTCGCCTACACGCATACCTGTGCTGGCAAGCAAATCAATCATGGCGATGTCACGGATTTCTTGGCAACTATCACGCAGTACCTCCATGTTTTCATCAGTCAGTACCTCCTTCACGAGACTTTCCGTGCGCACTCGATGGATACGTCTTACAGGGCTTTTCACAATGAAATCTTCATCTTCGAGCCATGCAAAAAACGAAGAGAAGATGCGCCGCATATTGTCGATAGTTACTCGACTGACTTTCCGCTGTTCTTGATAGCCGGATAGATAGTTGCGTATATCGTTAGTTGTAACATCGCACACGGGCTTGCAAACAGCCACAAATAGCGTGTCAATAGTAGATTGATAATAGCCGATTGTCTTTTCTGAGCAACCCTCTATCTTCTTCGCTGATAGATACGCCTGCAATAGTTCTGCATTGGCTTTTGCTTGTTGTTCTTCTTCACTGATGGAAGGTATAACTTCGTAGCTATCTAATGCCTGCGTAAGTATGTTTTCAAGCAAATTAAGCTGCTCTTTGGATAAAATGGTTGCCATTCCATCCACAACGGTGTGTATAACTGTTCTTTTCATTTTCTATATCTTTAGGTTTATGTCTATATAATATAGAAAAGGTTGCAAGTGAATGCGCTAAATGATAATTTACCGATGCTTGGCCATTCATCAGAAGGGGCAAAAGGTCGTCACGCTGCTTAGTAAGTTCCACTATCTGCATTTCATTTTTCTTAATCATTAGAAATAACGGTGTTATTATTTCATCGAATTTTGCAAGGCTGTCTGCATCAGGCTTTACCAATAAAATTGAGTATAATGTAGATGAAGTCATACTTGGTACTCCTGTTCCAGAATCCCATCGTGTAAAATCAATATCTTTAATTGAATAAAATACGTATTTTGCACAATGTGGTTGCTTCATTTCAGAATAGAACATCGTATCAACAGACCAAAAAGCATCGTTAACATACATAATGTTATTTAATGATCCCTTGCGAGGCATTAGGATAGATTCTCCAGAATATATGAAACTATCAACCTTACGTATTTCTCCACCACTTCCATAAACAGGGTATATTCCATTGCCTAAATGTTTATGGTCACGCCCATTTTTGATAATGAGGTAATATTCCAAAGTGCAATTATCCCATTCTTTAGGAATTTCTCGTTTCAACTTCTCATTCCACACCATTGCTCCACCGCTTGACTTATAAGGTCGTCCATTCTCATTGGGAAAATCGAACTGCACGAACCAATAGTCGTAAAGTTGCTTCGCCATCTTCTCTAAATTATCATTTATCAAAATGGAGTATAGGATTTTTATGTCTTGATATGCACATAGAATATGACAAGGACATTGTACAAAAGGAAGCAGACAAACAGGATTTTACCCACTTGTCCGAAAGCCATATTCCTTTACTTTTTTCAAGCATACAAGCTATCCGTTTTTCATGTTCCTTTTGCAGTTCAAGTTGTTTGTTACGATGAGCCATAAGTTGCCGACCGACTTCCACAACAAAGTTCATACAAATGTTGTTCAAAGATTTTAGGGTTTGAGGATGTACTTGTGCATCGATTTTCTTCATCTGCATTTCTTGAGCAGATGAGTTGAATTTTGAAACGATGCTTTCCATACGGTCAATAGCGGCATTGAGCACAGCGGTTGTCTGTTTCAGTTCCGCTATGTTTTCAGTAAAGCTGCGTTCTACCTGCAAGATCTTACTCTCATTATTGGTACTTTCTATGAGGCCGTCAATGTTTATCTTGTCGGATTTCCCTTTTCCAATTCCCATACTTCATTGATTTTAAGTGAAACAATTATCTGTGTAAACCTCTCCTGCGCTTGCAAAAGTGATTAGCCATTTGAGCACATCGCCTTGCCCATTCACGTTCGTCCTCATCTTTATCTTTTCCCCATCCGCTCATGTCGGAACCTCCGCCGCCACTGGATGCAGCCATGCTCGTTGCACCGTCAAGGTATTCGGCAAAAAGGAGCAAGGCGGTTTTCTGTACATCTTCAATGGTCGCAAAGGAATTGTCATCCGGCACGGAACATTCCTTGCGGATGATTTCGTCCGCTTCTTCCGATATGGCCACATGGTAATGGTGGTATTCATCTGTGGAAATGTCGTAGTGCTTGATAACTGGGGCCAGATGGTTGGTCTGTGACATCTCAGTCGAAACGATAGCTGGCCGTATTCCCTGTTCGGAATTTGGGATTAGCGAAGATTTCCGCTCTCCATGAAGCCTTGCCCATGTCGCTTCTATCTTTGACGGCATGAGGTGTCGGCCTTTACCGAGAAGGGAGGATTTATAACTGGAGTTGCCCGACAGGACAGAATAGCCTCGTACATTCCCCTTGTCATTCTCTTGCAAGTGTATAACGTAGCCGTGCGCTTTCAGTCCGGCCTCATAGCCTGACCAACTGAATTCCGGCAAGGATCGGAGTACATCCATGCAAGTGTCAGCTATCTCCAGTCTGCGTTTCTCGTAAATATTCTCCGGCTGTACCCATCCACGCCGTTCATTGATGATGTACGCAGCCGACATTGCCCGTTCCGCTATCAGGTGGTCATCATTGACCTTTCCATCCATGTCCACACGGTTTACATCTATGTGTAGATGAGGTATGCCACTTTTCGCATCATGGTGGAGTGCAACTACATACTGACTGTTCTTCACGTTGGTGAACTTCGCACTGGCACGTTTGGCCTTTTTCGAGAGGTCGATGGAATCAAATACTCGGATGTACTCGTTTGCCAACCTTACCCAATCAGCCAGTGTCCAACCTGCGGATTCTTCCTTAGTTGGGGATATTTCCATTCTTATCACATTCCGTTTGAGCGGTCTGCCTTTGTTGATTATACTGGAAAATTCTTTTTGTTTGAGTACCATGCGCTGAAACATGGCTTCAGCCGATATATCATCGGGTAAGAAATTCACTTTCACTATCTCGGCCTTGTCCTTGTTGACCGAATAGCGGACGGCGTTTCCGCCGTGGCTGATGGTGGCCGCTTTTGCTATCATCTGGTTGGGGATTTATTGAGTGATGTATTCCTGAATTTCATTCCAACGGGCTATAAGGGGAACGGCGGCACGCATCCACTGCTCCACGAAACGGGTGTCTGCGAAGTATTGCGCCCGATAGCTGCCCTGTATGGACTTGACGGCTGCCGCTATTCGTATTAGTTCGCCCCGTGCATCAGAGAGACTGCAAAGGGCTTCCACCTCCTTGTCGGTAAGTCGCCGCCTCGGATGCTGCCTCAAAGCACATTTTCGAATATAGTCGCTCAAAGTCAAACCGCAGGTCTCGGCAAGTTCTACGACTTTTGCGTATTCTTTTTCGGTCACTCTGGCCTCCAGCCGCTTTGTGCGCTTTATAGCCTCTTTCTTTTCATCCTTGTTTTCTTCCGTTGTTGCCATATCTAATGATTTATAATAAGGTGATACGATAAAATAAAACTGGTCAGCCCAGTGCGAGCTTGCGAGCGGCTGTAACGGCTTATGTGGCATGGAAGCGCGGAGCGGTTTTGTGCGACATAGGCAATTCTTGTAACAGTCCTGACACGAACTTTGGATATATTACAGCTCACAGAAAGGATGGTTTGTCCGAGGTCTTTATAAACGTCTAAAACAAACGTACTCCGCCACATTCATTTCTCAAAAACTGCTTTCAACCGCATCATAAGAATAAGCCCAAATTCAGCCATAAACCAACGCTATTCCAAAAGGTCACAAAATGCAGCGTGAAAGACTATGTTTCGCATTGTAAAAAGCCATCTTTTGAAAGCCAATACACGGCATTTCGCAACAGTCTCAGTTTTATCATGTTTCACACTCCGTCTCCGTCATGAACATTATTGTCCGAAATAAGGGATAAAGACGGCTGTCCACTGTTACAACAGTCGGAGGTATCCGACTTTCCAATTCCATCATTTGGCGTATTGGCAGAGATACCATCTTTATCTATACCATTGTCGCCAAT
>PPYF01370604.1_pt1 | contig 18192 bp, 35 predicted proteins | sample 1559871 | NCBI WGS metagenome assembly PPYF01 (sample SAMN08240021, study PRJNA423297) | Human gut metagenome, whole genome shotgun sequencing project.
TTTCGATATTTGTGTTTGCTATACTGATTAAGGAGGCAGCCTCTATTGTGGCGAAATTCATTACTTACATCTCTTAGCTAAATCTGCCTCCAGCGCGTCCTTCATCAGACGCGCTTTTTTGTGCTACACTTTCCTTGGAGTGTCCCTATAAAAAATCTGATGCTATTGGGGCAATTTGTCTACACTCCAGAGCGTGCTTTCGTCCAGCACGCTTTTTGTTTACCCAAATGCGGCCTTCCAGAGTACCCGTACAACCCAGCACCCTACAAGAATGAAAACCGCTGTCGTGAATGCACAGCCCACAAAACAGCCACCAAGTATTCCAGTCTCAACAAGTCTTTCTGACTTAGATTGACGATCATCAGTCATGGCTTTCCTCCCTGATTGAATCCGCGATGTCCCAAAGCGCAAACAAGATTGCTGATAATGTCAGAAAAACATATGTTTTATAGTATCCGTATGCCAAATATTTCTCAGGCATAAATGAAGTCACAACAGCTAACATGAAACCAAGCCATGACATGAAACGGTAAGGCCCATTTTTCATCGCTTTCCCTCCAGCAGCTGTCTGTCCTCAAAGATGTTTCCGATGACCTTGCAAGTCTCAACGCCAGCTTCCATAATTTCAGACAACGCATTAGCTTCATAGTCCCACGGGCTAGGAACCCCTGTAAGGTCAAATGCAGGGTAGTTTTCATCGCCGAACCATTTCACTGCTGCTACATATGATTCACCGTCTTCTCCTGTGACTTTCAGAATATCCGACTCGTAGATTTCCCGCCCGTTCTTGTCACGCAGTCCGGTATACTGCATAACCTCGAACTGACCTGGATCGCCATCATTGCCCGATTTTGGATCTGCTTCTCGGCCTGCATCAATCCAGCCAATTTCGCCATCGTAAAATTCGAAATTATCAGGGATCATCATTGTATCCGTGTTATGGTCCCAAACTCTGAACTTAATCTCTCGTTTCATCTCGCACCTCCCTAAGCACGACAACCTTACCGCCCCAATCATGTGCAGTTTTGTATGGGTCGGTTTCTCCCTTTTCTCCGTACCACTTTATGGCCCGTGACAGATTTGATGTCTGGCCCTTTCCAGCCCATGCTGAATTGCAAAGGTATTTGCCACTGGGCATACGGACAGCTTTCACTTCTATTAGCTTCATTTTTCCGCCTCCCAGTGCCCTGAAGTGATATACCCTGCGCAGTTTTGAATAGTTGTGATTGCACCGTCTTCAAACGTGACTGCGCTCATATAACCAACGGTTTGAGTATCGCTAATGCTAGATTCTTCAATGCTGACAACCTTGCCGTGATCTATGCAGTCAAATGAATTGTTCTGAATGTCGAAGATAGGCTTCTTACCAACAAAATACCCGCGATAACGAAACGGGTTTTCAATTTCAACAGAATCTTGTACCCAGTGTTTGCGGATCATAATTTGACTACCTCCCCTGTTTCCTCAACGCGCCAGATACCTAGCACCCATGCAAGGGCAAAGGTATCGTCACCAATTAACTCTGTATCGTAAACCACTTGAAGTGGCATTCTCATCAATGAATCAGTAAGACTTAAATCATGCTTCCTACAGTCCTTGATGTGCTCAGATACTGTTTCCGGGATCACCGGCAGATCATCTGGCAAGGCGGCTTCATAACGGTGATAATATCCGCCATCGTCCATGGTAGCCATAAGCCCGTTTAGTTCCCCCGCAACCGCGTTGAACACGTCCCGCTTCGTCTCATTGCTCATCGTCAGTCACCTCTTCTTTCTCGCAGTCTTGCAAGCCGAAATGCTCGATCTCTGATTCGGTGAATTGAGCAAATGACCTGTTTGTGACTTCATTAGTAAGAATCCATGAGACGGTTCCGGGATAAACCGAAGATCGGTACGCTTGGGCAAATTGCTTGTTTTTTTGTTTTCCACCAAGTTCCTTGTATACCAGATACTTCTTCTCCTTTTCAACGGTGTAGCCATTGGTGTAAGCCTCAATCATGTCCCACGCCTCATCTTTATACCTTGCGAGAATGTCAGAAACCGCATCAGGATTGTACCGGCCATAACGAGCAACCAGCCAACTCTGACGCAAAGCGTCCGTTTTGCTGACGACCACTTTATCTGGTTCCTCAATCAGAGCAACAACATGGCCACCGAAACTAGCGGATACCTGCTTTGCCTCCTTTTCACACGTGGCAGTGGGACGAAGATTGTCGCATACTGTCCAAAAATCACCATTATCACTACCAAAGTCCCAGTATTTGCCTTCATCGTTCTTTACCGCGTACAGTTTTTCTTCGCTCATTTTTCGTCCTCCTGTTTGATTGGCACTAGTTTGTAGTCCACATCTTCGTACATGACGCCTACGACCTTGCCAGTGTCTTTGCTGATGTAGATGTCATCGAACGTTTCGTCTCCTGTTTCCATTGGTCGGCCTCCTCAATCGATTTCTTCGACTTCAACTCTCGGGTTAGCTTTGTCAATAAAGAACCGATCTCGCAGTTCTACAATGTGATCCCAGTTGTCGTTTTCTAAAAATTCAGCCTTTTGCATGCCGTCGAAGATAAACTTGTGCTGAAAAGCGATGTTGTCCGGGTCTGTTCGCTTGTCATACCAGTACCAGTCGAAACTTAGAGGTTTTCCCCATTGGAATTTCACGCCCTGATTCATCGCTCTTCTCACAGCCAACATTACCGTTTCGGTTGCTTGCTTTTTGACTTTTGCTCCACCGAACATGTTGCCTCGTTCAACCTTGATGTACTGGTTAAGAGTCATGAGGGGCAATGGAATAATGATCCTGTTCACGCCGGCTTCACGGCCTTCAGATAGTATTGACGTCGCTTGCCGTCAACCATCTCAACCGTTGTGATTAGCTCTTTAGGCGCCTTGGCGTCAAAAGCAAATGGCGTGCTGATGTCTAGGCTTGCTTTTCTGGCGTTGTATCGCTCGATCCTGATGATTCGTGCCACACCCCCAAGATCACGCACGCCCATGAATACTCGATCAGGCACCACAACCAGATCACCGACCATCATTTTTGGCTTAATTGCTTGCATTTAGAGCGCCTCCTGATCAGTTGCCTTGTTCGGCTTGTAATCCTCTTTTTGAGGGTGAAGGTTTTTTGATTTAACAACGAACCCATAAGTTGTCTGGATTGTCTTACTGTCGATTTCTTTGTTGGACAGCGTTGTTTCAATCAGTTCAAATTCGCCAGACTTAATTTTGCTAACCAATTCGTTTAGATATTTATTCATGTTTTTTCCTCCTGCTTAAAATGGCAAATCATCATCAGAAATATCGAGCGGCTGGCCATTATTAGCAAATGGATCCGTGGCATTCGCTCGCGAAGCATTTGGAGTCGTTTGACTCGCGCTTGTGGTCGCTGTCGCTGATGCATTGGCTGTTTGCTGTGACTTAGGGCTGTTCTGAGACGTCTGTCGTAACTCAAGCAAAGCAAAATTATCAACGATTACCTCGGTCACGAATACTTTCTGTCCTTGCGCGTTATCATACGTACGCGTTTGGATATGGCCTTCAACACCAACCAAGGAGCCTTTTTTGGTGAAGTTGGCAAAGTTCTCAGCCGACTTGCGCCAGATCTGACAATTGACGAAATCGGTTTCTCGTTCTCCGTTTTTGCTCTTGAATTTGCGGTCAACCGCCAGTGTGAATGATCCTACAGCGGTTCCACTTTGTGTGTAACGCAAGTCAACATCTCTTGTCAGTCGGCCTGTTAGTGAGACACTGTTTAGCAATATGCTTCCCTCCTAATTCTTTTCGCCTAATGCTCGTAGCTTTTGCAATTGCTCAGCCAATTTGGCTCTGTCTTCTGCGGACGCTTTTTTGTGTTCTGGTTTGTAACCCGGTTCAGCCCAATCAGGCAATTTCTCATTCCGAACTGGCTTGACGTACCGCTGCTGAGGTTGATTCGTTTTGCGTTCATTGTCGTTTGCATCGACAGCAGCAACCGTTAGAAGACGCTTGCTCTCCCAGTTTTTCAAGATACCGTTGACGTAATTGTAGTTTCGGACATTGCTTTCAACCGCAGTCCGCAACGCATTTAGAACTAGCTTCTCAGGTTCAGGTGATCCTGCTTTTCGCATGTCGTCAACCCAATCAACAAGGTTTTCTCTGGTGAACGGTGATAGTTGTCCAAACCCGTTGCCTTCCCAGAAGTTGCAAATATCAAGAATTGATGATGACGACGATGACGGTTCTTCAGCAGGCCTCTCTGCTGCCTTTACTGGATCAGTAGTCTGTTGTCGTTTAGTTTTATTTACTTTACTTTCCTTTACTTTACTTTGTGGATTATCGACACCCGAAACCCTATTTGAGCTGAAGTTATCGGCGCCAATAACTGGGTTACTGACGTCCGAAACCCCATTAATGAGATCAATATCTTTTCTTAGTTCGTTTTCTTTACGCTTTCCAGTGATATTCTGGTAGCGCTTCTGAATGCCTCGGCTTGTCAGAATTTTAAGCCCAGAGAATATCTCCGAATCGAAAAACCCAACTTGAGTGGACTTCTCCACGACTGCTTGTACATACGATTCCTTGACCCCAACATCGTCAGCAATCAAGAACCGAGCATCTTCGTCCCACAGCATGTAATACCCTTCGTCTCCGTAGATATTACCGAGTAAGCAGATGAGTACAGCAATTGAAGAAGCTCCGTTAGCACGCAAGATCTTACGAACTTTCATATCTCGTAATGAATCAACATCCCACGGAAAATAATCAACACCGTGTTTCAATGGTCTTGCCAAGCGATCACCTCCTACTCGATAAGGTCGTAAAGGCTGATGATCTGTGTCAGGTGCTTCGTTGCCCGGCAATAATCGCAGTGTTCGCACCGCTTAGGTTCTTCCTCACCGTTCTTGACGGCTTCGATATGCGGCTGGAGTTCTTTGACCCGTTCCAGCCAGTAGTCCAAGAGGTCTTGCGGTATTGAAACGGGAGCCTTATCTGGTGGATCTTGCTTCGAAACTGCGATAATCACCGGCACCGCCTGCACCCCGTACTGCTGTCGGACTAGCTCTTGGTAAACGGCCATCTGGAGTGAATAGTTATAAGCTTCAATAAATGATCCGTAACGACGTTCATCAGGCAAATAGAAGCGCTTGTAGATGTCTTGTGTCGTTTTCAGATCAGCAAAGTATTTGTGATTTGTTGGAAGACAATCAAGCTTGCCTTTCCACATCACACCACCAATCTCACCACGTACAATGACTTCCTTCTTGCCCTGATAGAACTCTTTGAACATCGGGTCCATTCGGAGCGTTTTAATCATGGCATCGGCCATTTGGTATTCTTTCTTAAGCTGCCCTTTTGTGGCACCACGTGTTGAGATGATCTCTGGATGCTGTGCTTTGAATTTTCTGTGAGCATAACGGCTTTGAAAGTAGCTATGAAGATAGTTACCGACAAGTAAGGCCGTTGGGTCTCGCTTAGGTTTCCATTCGCCTTTCAACTCTGCCAACGCCTCAGCCTCACAGGCCATAAATTTCTTAAACCAAGTTGGTGACTGATACTGCCAGTCCATGCGATTTGAATAGTAGTTTTTACTGGTTAGCCGCTTGCTTGAAGAGGTCATCGACTTCTTGATCCGTAACACCGGTTTCTTCTTTTTCGGAGTTTCTTTGCTCGTTTGACTCTGAGTCCTGGGTTTGCTCATCACGATCTTTACTGCTGATTTCGGCATCTTTGTTCACCTCGTCCGTTTCTTCATGGCTATCGGTGTTATTACTCATCAATTGTTTAAAGTCTGGAGTGACGTCCTTTGGTTTGGGGTCGTTATAGTCATTTTCGGCCGCATTACCACGGTTAACGGACTCAATTACCAAGTCGTTATCATCACTCGTGTTGATAATCATCTTAGCGGCACGATTAAGCACAGTGCGCTTTGCCATTTCTTGTGGGAACTCTTTTTGTGGCCCACCACTTGACTTCATTTTTGTATGTGACCAACTTTGATCGATTTCTTTTTTAGTCATGATCGTATATTCGCTGTGACCATCTTTGAACGTGATTCTTGCAAAAGCGCCAATAATGGGTTTGTCTTGATTCTGAAAAGAATGTTTAAATTTCGTGACAATCGTGCGAAATTGGTCATCAACGCCGGTTTCAAAGACGTCATCTTCATAGATAACCTCAGCAGTCGGTGTGCCTTCAACATCTCTCTGACGTTTCACAATCGCGACAGCGCCGAAGTAAGAACGGGTCCATTGCAACTGTTTGCCATACTGAATGAAATAGCCCTGGTTCTTTGCTGGGCTGAGGCCCTGGACGACCATATCTTGCAGGGCTTGAAAGACTGAAGTCTTCGTGATCTCGCCTTTTTCCATTTTTTGAACGACAGAAAGACCATTTGAGCTATCCGACAGCATCAGATACGCGGACGTTAGGGCATTGCCCGCTGAGTAATTTGGCGGCAGAACTAAGCCTCTTTCAGTTTGGTACTCTTGAATAGATTGCAAGGTTGCCACAACCAAGGGACTTTGTAGTGCGCTATCCGACTCGTTAGTCGTGTTCTTATTGGAATTCAACATTTTGTTTCCTCCTATTGTTCGTACGTCTCAGCACCAAGATGCTCTATAAAATCAAGCGCATCATCTTCGTCAAAAATTTCGTCTTGATATTTTAGGTAGTTGCCGGCTGGTCGAAGCTCGTTTCCTTGCCAGTCTTTTTTTGACTGATTTTCCGCACATGCTTCTCGCCTTTGATATTCATTCAGGGCCGCTGTATTCCAATCAAGCATGGTCATCAACCGCCTTCCGTGATAAACTTGAAATATAATTGAATGTGCTAAATTCTCTATTTCCCGTAGTTGGCGCTACGGGATTTTTTTGTGCGCATTTGTTGAGCATTCGTTGACTAAGCTCGAGCATCCAAAGCCAACCGCTATCTCCATGGCCTTTGTAAATCACGTTTTCGGCTTGATCATGAATGTCTTGCCAACATGCTTTTGTGTCACGCATAGTTCTTCCTCCTAACGAATCCATTGCTTTCCGCCTCCAGCTACTGTGGCACCAATCATGATGCCGGCCAGAGCTACAAGCAGATATTTCCAAAAGGCTGATGTTGGTTCGAACAGCACTGACATGATTGCTTCTAACATTTGTTAGGCCTCCTATTGTCGTGCAAACCAACGCTCCATCTTTTCAGGTTCAACCCGCTGTGTTTTACCTGGTCCAACGAATGGAGCGCCACGCTTCTTCCAACGGCTTACTGTCGCAGCAGAGACATGATAGTGTGCCATGACATCTTTTGGTGTCCAATAGACTGTTGGCTTAAAGGGCTTGCGTTTCCTTTGCGGCTTACTGGGATCGATCAGTGTGAATCCTTGTTCCATGCCTGCTCATCCTTCCTCATATAATGAAGTTTCTGGTAATGTGGGAGCCTTTCACTGAAAAGATCCATGATTGATATGTCTAGCATTTCGCAAATAGCATTCAGTTCGGTTAGATCTGCGACTGTGCTGTCCAGTTTCTCGAATGCGTATGCTTTCAAGTTTTTAGCGTCATCGCGTGTAAAGCTGGGATCGTTAGCGAGGCCCTCAATGTCGTGCTTGATGAAAGCTGCTTTCTCTTCGTCTTCTTCTCGTTTATCGGTGAATAAAAGTCCCCGTAGATCGTGATATATTCCATCACCGCTAAACAGCTTTGGAATTCCTAGAAACAAGTTCGCCATTTCATAGCTCAATTCGCTGTCGTTCATCGAATTGGCAATGTCAGTAGCCTCATTTGCTCTAATGGGAGTTCCATGAAAATAGTTGTTGATCGTTGAGCGCCCCAGTTTTGCTGCATAAGCGATCACCTTCTGGGGCGTGTTGGTTCTATTAGCGAACCTATTCAAAGGGCTACTAATTGTTGCTTTCATACGTTCCACTTCCTTTAAAAGATGAAATATTGGTGGATACTGATTCATGCCATACAACGCTATGATTAACCCATAGCAAGTTGATCAGAGACGTTGCGTTTGACCTCCCGACGATCTAGTTCAATGATCTGAAGTAAAGTATCGTCATCGAACTCCGCCCAATAAGACGCGGTGTGTTCTGGATGATCGGTAGTCAGATTCTTAATCATGTCCTTACGATCCATGTGGCTCACCTCCTTAACTTGAAAACTGAATATTGTGTGATTGCCTCCCTCCGAGTGCGATAATTGCATCGAAGGGAGGTGAAACACTTGGCCTATAATTCATCTATTGCAGATACGATCAATTCCTTTATTCAAATCGAATCTTCCAAGCCTGGCAGCTCGATTCGATTTGAATACGACAAGGCTAAAGATGTAATTGATACTGTCGATATTCTGAACATTCAACATCCAAATTGGAATCTAAGAGTTGATCAATACTATGATGGCGTTCACGTCAGCCGTTAGTTTCCTTTGCCAGCTTTACTAAAGCATTTACATCAAGGTGCAACTGACCGAGGTCAGCATGGATAATTAGTTCAGGTTTTTCGCCTGCCTCCATGGAGATCTCGATTTTTTTAACTCCTGTGGGTAACTTATGGCCATCGATCAGAATGTCGTAGTAAGCACTTATAAGCAGCGGATCATTAGCTCCCAGATATTTCTGCTTTGGTTTAATTGATAGCTTCATTTGACTGCCTCCTCTCGCTGGGCGGGAATGTGATCACTAAATGTGAACAACATCTTCAAAAAAAAGAGCATCAACACTTTCTCCAAAAAAATCAGCCATGCGTTTCATTGTCTTCTGAGACGCTCCACGATTTCCGTTTTCGATCTTCGCATACATAGAGTAACTAATGCCAATGGATTTGGCGGCCTCCTCTTGAGTCATTTTTTTCTTCATTCGAGCTTTTCTGATGGGATTCATTCGATCGCCTCCTTCACTATATGTGAATAGAATACGGTCACTAAATGTGATTGTCAACACTTAATGTGAGTTTTTTTGAAATTTAATTTGCATCACTAATAGTGATGGTAAAATCAATATACACAGGTGGTGAGAACAAATGAATACGGGCCAACGAATATCTTTACTTCGAGAAAAAAAGAACCAGAGTCAAGCAGAGTTAGCCAAAACTCTTGGCATTGCCGCTAGTACAGTTGGCATGTGGGAAACGAATAAGAGAAAGCCTTCATCTAAAATGCTTAAAAAGCTGTCCGCGCTCTACGATGTGTCGATTGACTATTTACTTGGCAATGACTCAACAACCGATAAAGCTCCTTCAGAGGTTGATATCGCCGACCCCAAAAACGATACCATTATGACCTTTGAAGGTCGCCCTATTCCGCCTGAAGACCTTGAGATAATCAAGAGACTTCTTCGAGGTGGCAAACATGATGACTGAATTCACCAGCGATATGTTGAGAGAAGTTTTAAACTACGGCTTTGACCGTGGAGTCGGTGCTGAATTGACATATCAACTTAAACCGTATACTCCGTCAGTTTCTAATCCTGAAACACGTTGGATTGCGGTTAACATGAACTGGCATAAACCGAAGCAATTGCCCTATCAGGCTGCACACGAAATCATGCACGTGCTACATCAGGACCCGGCTTGTCTGTATTTCTATTCGGCGTCAAAGAATAGCATTGAAGGTGAAGCAAACATAGGAGGCATTCATATACTTGTTCCTTTATATTTTGCTGACATTGATCAAGAAGATGCGAACTTGAACCGATTTATGAAAGCTTTTGATATTCCGTCGCCTATGGAAGATGCTGCAAAAGAAACAATTACGGCCTTTTATTCATTTTGAAATATACTGATCAAGTATTTGCTGATCAATTGGCACATTTAGGGCAGGTTTAATATGGAAAAGAAATCGATAGCTTTTTTAATGATCATAGTGATGACGACTTTGTCTTTGGGAACAATTGCTTGTAGCAATAATTCTGGTGAGACATCAGCAGACTCAACAAGTAGTTCTAAAAGTACCACCAAAACCCAAGATTTAAAAAATGCAGATCAACTAAAACTCGGCATGTCTGAAGAGCAGGTAAAAAAGATTGTTGGTGACCCAAGCGCATATGACGAATATAGCTGGTCATACGCCACAGGCTTTGTGTATTTCAAAAATGGCAAGGTGTCTGGGGGAACACTTGGTAGCCTTTCCTCGCAAGTGATGGACAATGCATCGTCTGCCTCTTCGGCTGTTCAACCACAATCTTCACCAACCCCAGAAAATTCTGAGAGCACTCAAAAAGCTTTCGCCCAGTCCTTTGGTCAAAAGACTGTTGACCGTCTGCAAAAGATGCCTTCAGCTTATAAAAGCTCACAGCTTGATGCTACCACCATGGAATACATGTGGAACTCCGGACACGGCATGATGATTCGCCTTGATACCGCTGACAGAATGACGAGCGTATATCTCTATGACAGCAATGCTGACTATGGGAAAGGACGTCTACTATATAGCGGTAGAACTATTTTTACGAACCCAAAAGTCTACAATTTCTACAATTGATTAAAATCAGTACAAATACTGACGACTATAAAAACTGAATGCTTGGAGGGTTATGTTTATGGGAAAGAAATCAATAGCTTTTATAATGACTGTGTTAATGGCAATTTTATTAATTGCCTGTGGAAATAATACAGCTAAAAAAGCTGACTACACTGCAAACGCAGCTGAATCAGCTCTTAACTCGGGAAAGAATATCGATGGCAAGACGATTGAATTCAAGGCTGAAAAGGTTATTCCAAATGGAGAACTCGGCCATACGATTTGGGCTGGGAAACATCTTAACTTTATCAGTAGTGAGAACCCCAAAATTTCCGTTGAGAAGGGTGAAGTCTTAACTGCTAAAGTTAAAAAGGCTAAAAGTGCGTTAGGCTCTTGGCTTATCACGTATTCAGACCTGACCAAAAAGTGACCTTTGAAAGCCTCTAGTTTGATTGTAAGTAATGGATGAGTCAGGCCCAATGTTAGCAATTACAAGCGGCAACTATTTTGGAGGAAAAAATGGGAATACTGGATATATTCAAGTCCAATGAATTCAAGCAAAGAATCGAATCGTTAGAATTAGAAAACACAAAACTAAAGCAAGAATCAACTGTCAAATTGACGTTGCAACAAATGACGCCTATAGAACTAAAAAAAGAAATTGATCTAAAAACGGAAACTAAGTCTGAACTAGATCAAACGATTAGTAAGAATCAGTCTATCCTCTCCACTTTAACTGACAAAATAGCTAACCTAAATGAAACTAAAAAAATTTTAGAGGGTCAGTTGGTAAGTGCAAAGGACGAGTTAGAAATAGAATCATTTGGGTTATACAAGCCTCGCTACACTTTTGCTAATTCACTTGGATATAAGGCTAGATTAGACGAAGTCAGGCAAAATCAAAAAAACATGATAAAAGGGCAAACTGCTTTCGAAATATTCATGCCAATATCTTTTAACGGTTCTGCTTCTAAGGGGCATTCCATACAAAAGAAAAACGGTAAGCAACTTTTACGTTCCTTTAACGGTGAAACCGAAGCAGCTATTAACAAGATTACTTATAGCAACTTCGATCGTATAAACAATCGACTCGAAAAATCATTTCAACAGTTAAACAAGCTTAATGAGGACAATGGGATTCGCCTTTCCCCCGCTTACTTAGACAGTAAGGTCGATGAATTACATTTAGCCTATGAGTATGAACAAAAGAAACAAGAGGAACGGGAAGAGCTACGAGAGCAAAGAGAACGGGAACGCGAGGAAAAGCAGGCTCAAAAGCAAATGCACGATGCTCAAAAAAAGCTCGATAAAGAATTGGATCATTACAAAAAAGCCTATCAAGAATTACAAACTAGGCTAGAAAACCTTCAGGGTGAAGATCAGAAAGAAATTCAATCTAGCCTTGAAGAACTGCAAAAAAATATAGATAAGGCTGAATCTGAGAAAAAAGATTTGGACTACAGGCAAGAAAATGCAACTGCAGGTTACGTATATATAATCTCCAATATCGGGTCCTTTGGTAAAGATGTTGTTAAAATTGGAGTTACACGCCGCCTCGACCCTCTGGAGCGGGTTGCAGAGTTAGGATCCGCATCTGTACCATTCAAGTTTGACGTTCATGCTTTGATCTTCTCATATGATGCTTATGCTTTCGAAGCTGAACTTCATCAGCGATTTGCTAATCAAAGAGTCAATAAAGTCAATAATCGCAAGGAATATTTCCGTGTTCCTATTAAGCAGATCGAAAGCGCTCTAGAAGAATATAAAGACCTAACCGTGGACTTTACTGAAAGTCCTGATGCACCTGAATATCGTCAATCTTTAGCAATTAATTCAAAGAATTTTGTCAATTCCGAATCATAAAATTTGGGCACGAAAATAGCCCCGGTTGCGAGGGCTGAGGAAGAATTACTAGACTATGGAGGTTATATGATGAAAGTAAAATTTCCTTGTTTTGATTGTCGAAAAGAACATAAAAATGGTGAACTGATTGGTGAAATAGATGGTGTCCATGATTACGTGTCTTGTAAATGTGAAAATGGACATTCAGCCAAGGTTTTCCCTCAGACACCTCTGTATGTTTACCTGCTTGAGCATGCGCTAGACGCATACAAAAATCAGATGTACTTTGAAGCCTTTTTAAGCGCTTATTCTTCTTTGGAAAACCTATGGCGAATTACAGCAAAAGCTGCATTATGGAACAGCTTCAGAGGGGCCAAAGGTTTAGATCTTGTAGAAAAGACTTCTGAGTTATCTACTTACCATCAGTCAGAAAGGTGCTTGGGGCTGTTTCTACAAACTGCAATCCAATTCTTTGGAGCGGCTATTCAGCCATATCTTAAAACACTCATGCAAGGCAACAAATCGATAGTTTCCGTGCGCAATAGGATTATGCATGGCTCTGCTATGCCATCTCAAAATGATACTAAACAGGTAATCGAGCTTTTGCATCACTTACGCAGCTTTGTTGAACTAAAGATGACTTACACCCCTGAAATGGACGCTCCCAAGGGCATTGATTCTGAGCAGGGAATACTACAAACTTTTTCTTCTCTTTTTGTAATTGAGCAACAGCGCAAAACACCAGGGTTCAAGAAATATGCGAAAGCAGTATTTCATCGAGGCTCTGAGATCCCAATGACAAATGATTTATACAACGGCCCATACAGCGATACTTCGTTACATATGTGGCATAGCTCGTCTATGTTTAAAAGAGAAATGGATCGAGAAGAAGAATTAACTAAGCAGCTTTCTATGGACATTGACGACTTACTAAAGGAAAGAGCAAAGCTTATAGACTTGCTTAATCAATAAGTGCAATATCACCGCTAAATGATACGGCATTCTTGCCCTTGTCATAGTCTACGTTGTTTCCAATTTCAACTGGCCTATCTTCTAAATTACCCAGTATGTGAACCGTTGCGTTGGATGGCAGTTTCTGTAATTCTTTAATCAGATCTGCCAGGCTATAAATAGCATCACCGGGTGTGCTTGTATAGCTAGAATCAAGCGTAGTTTCAACAGAAGTTTGAGCGGTTTCTTTTTCATTTCTATTTTTCATGGCAGTTCCCCCCACTATATTGATACTGGTTGCTTTACAAGAATATTCACCTAATTATAGCAAAGATGAATTTTGTTCACCATTGATAATTCGTTTCTAAAAACCAGCAATTTGCAATTTAAAAAAGTGTCCAATTTTAGGAGGATGTTTTGACAACTAATAAAGTACATAATTTGAGTCTCTCAGCATTGATGTTAGCAGTATTGATCGTTTGCTCGCAGCTAACCATTCCGCTTCCCATCGTTCCAATCACGCTTCAAACATTAGCAGTAGGCATTATTGCTACCGTGTTGTCCCCAAGCTATTCAGTTTTAGTCGTATCAGCATATATCATTCTAGGCGCCATTGGTTTACCCGTCTTCGCTGGCCTTTCCGGCGGAGCACCTGTATTAGCCGGACCCACTGGTGGTTATATATGGGGCTTTATAGTTTATGCACTTATAACTTCTCTGCTGTTAAAAGTAACCGATAAATCGGCATTTGCCGTGTTGCTGATGAATGGAATTGGGGCGATTGTCCAACTGTTCCTTGGAACACTTTGGATTCAATTGTTCATACATGCCTCAATTTTAAAAGCCTTTTCAATTGGCTTCTTCCCCTTCCTTATTCCCCTAATCATAAAAGTGATACTTGTAACGGCAGTATATGAAGGTCTAAAAAAGGCGATTGTTTCGTTCGCTTGACGCCTAGGGCTAACAGCTCTTATTTGAGCCACCAAATTAATAGTTAAGACAGGAGTCTCACTTATGGCAAATCCAACGATCAGACAGGCCGACATATTGTTACGAGAGTGTACCGTTATGCAGGTAGCTACGCTCGATACCGATACCGGTTTCCCTAATATAGTTTCACTGACACCACTTAAATCACACCGATCGCTTAAAGAAATTCGTTTTTACACTGATCGCGACACTAGCACCATTCACAACGTCCTAGAAAAGCCTGTGATAGCTGTTTACTGTTTCAATGAGCTACACCACTCGTCGTTGTTATTACGTGCAAAAGCAGTTGTACTGACTGCTGAGGAGGTCTTACCAAACTTTACAGAGAACCTCAATACTTTTCAAAAATCGTTACAGTATGATCGCCCCGTCATCATTCGTTGCACCCCACTAACCGTCAAGATTAGATACAACAATGACATCGAGTTCAGCAAGCTAAATGAAATCTAAAGTCAGTTTTTTGGAGATGCACTTATGAACGGTCCAGATACATTAAGTGAGGCACACTTCATTGGCCTCATCATTGTTCTTATAGGCGTCTACTTCGCCTTATTTGGTCACAAGCACCATTGGGTACATTGGCTCATCGACCCTGACAAGCCTGGTAGTAACCTCTGGTGGGCAGCTGTTTTTATCATTATCGGCGCTCTCATGATGATGGTTAGAAAGATGCAATAATTCGACCCCTTAACGGGGTTTTATTTTAAATCAAAAAGCGAACATACGTTTGAATTATAAAGTTTAAGAATTCAAAAGGAGTGCGATTTCATGGCATCAATTGGCTCATATAAACTAAAAGATGGCAAAAAGGCTTGGGAATTCTATATTTTCGCCGGTGTCGATCCGCAAACAGGAAAAGAAATAAAGATCCACCGGCGCGGTTTCCCAACTGAAAAAATTGCTCAGCAAGAAGCCACCTTAGCCGAGGCCGAAATAATCAAAGGCCATTCTCACTATCAAACCGAAAGAATTTTAATGGCTGATTATCTCAATCAGTGGATCACTAAGCTTAAGGTTAATGTCAAAGAGGGATCCATGATTATCTACCGATATAACCTCAAAAAATACATCATCCCCAAAATTGGCAATATTCGACTAGCCAAGTACACGCTTAAGGAACATCAGGAGTTCATCAGTAGCCTATTCAATGATGGCTTGTCTCTTAACACGGTAAAGCTCATCAATGGAACGCTACACAATGCTTTAAAAAAGGCCGTTGCAATTGGTTACATTACTAAAAACCCTACCGTTGGTGTCGAGTTCAGTGCGTATGCTAAAGACAATTCCAAGAAACTTCACTTTTGGACAAAAGATCAAGTTGGATCTTTTATAGAAACAGCTGAAGAAGATAAAGAGCCCATGTGGCTATCATTCTTTGTGACGCTGATTGACTGCGGGCTTCGTGTGGGTGAAGCCATGGCTCTTCGCTGGTCAGACATTGACTTCAGTAAAAATACCTTATCAGTCAATGCAACACGAATCTATCGTGCTGAAACTGGATCAAACGCTGGCAAAATAGCGCTTGATCGTCCCAAAACATTAAGCTCTAAGAGAACCGAATACATGACCGCTCGAGTAAATGATCTTCTTCAACAACAATATGAGCGCCATTTCAGTCACGAAAATGTACAAGGTTTTCGGTTTTCTACTAGTCACAACAACGATTTCGTTTTCACCTATTCGTCTGATGCAAAGTTTGGTCAACCTCTCCGATCTCGGGCAACAACTGGCGCTTTTAATCGCATCACCAATCGAGCTGGTCTCCCTCACATCCGTATCCATGATTTAAGACACACGCACGCCGTTTTAATGCGTGAGGCAGGTTTAAGCCTTGATGACATAAAAGATGATCTTGGGCATAAAGACATTTCGACCACTCAAATCTATGCTGAAATCTCCCCAGCAAAAAAGAAAGAAAACCATCAGCAATTCGAAAAATACCTAAATCAGTGAACACAAAAAAGCTCCAGAACCTGTGGATAAGTCCGAAGTCTTCACCAAAACTTCACCACGGACTTTTAAAACACAATTCTAGAGCTTTCTTTTTATCTAATTTCAGATCACGCAATTCCTTGATACTAAAGGCGTGCGTTCAATTCCTTGGTCATATCCTCATAACCCGGACGGCCGAGCAATGCGAACATGTTCTTCTTGTAGGCTTCAACACCTGGCTGGTTGAATGGGTTGATCCCGTTCAGGTAGCCGGAGATTGAAACGGCAGCTTCGAAGAAATAGATCAGATAGCCTAAGGTGTAGGCATCCTGCTTTGGAATGGAGACGGTCATAACTGGCACGCCGCCATCGGTGTGGGCGAGAACAACCCCTTCATAGGCCTTGCGGTTAACGAAGGACATCTTCTTGCCAGCCAAGTAGCCAAGGCCGTCAAGGTTGTTAGCATCTTCAGGAATGGTTAGGTCGCGGTTTGGTTCTTCAACCCAGACAACGGTTTCCATCAGGTTGCGCAGACCTTCCTGAATGTATTGGCCAAGACTGTGCAGGTCAGTACTGAAGTTGGCACTTGAAGGATAGATCCCCTTCTGGTCCTTACCTTCAGATTCACCCATCAATTGCTTCCACCATTCACCAAGGTATTGCAACGTTGGTTCGTAGTTTTCCAGCAATTCAGTGGTATAGCCCTTGCGATACAAAATGTTCCGCAATGCGGCGTACTGATAAGCTTCGTTTTCCTTCAAATCAGCTGAAGCGTATGCCTTACGACCATCACCGAGACCACGCATCATTTCGTCAATGTCACCGCCTGCAACAGCGATTGGCAACAGACCAACAGCGGACATCACAGAGAACCGACCGCCGACATCATCAGGAACAACGAATTCTTCATAGCCTTCTGCGTCTGCTTCTTGCTTCAAGGCACCCTTGGCACGATCAGTTGTCGCATAAATCCGTTCCTTTGCGCCATCTTTGCCATACTTTTCGATCAACTTTGCCTTCAGAACACGGAATGCAATTGAAGGTTCAGTCGTCGTACCAGACTTACTGATCACGTTGATCGAGAAGTCACGGTCGCCAATAATGTCAAGCAAGTCCGCCAGATAAGTACCAGAGATTGAGTTACCAGCAAAATAAACTTCTGGGAACTTCAGATCAGGGTCAAGGTTACGGAAAGTCTGGGAAAGAAAATCAACTGCCATCCGTGCGCCTAAATAAGAACCGCCAATCCCAATCGCAACAAAGACTTGAGAATTGCCTTGAACTTTCTTGGCTGCTGCCTTGATCCGGGCAAATTCGTCCTTGTCATAGTTGACTGGCAAATCGATAAAGCCGCGGAAATCCTTACCAGCACCTGTTCCTTCACGCAATTCCTTGTCAGCTGCAGTCACTAACGGCTGCATCTGTTCAAGTTCATTGGCATGAACGAACTTGTCCAGCTTAGATGAATCAAATTTGATGTACGACATCGTGTGCTTCCTCCTCTAAATACATAAGTAACTGTCAAAAGTCGATATGAGAGTGGTTTCATAAAAAACGTCAATTCAATTATTAATTCGAAATAACTCATCAAGTAAACTTTTAAATTCAGTTACCCATGCTTTGTTCAAATTCACACTCTAACAAGTTAACTTTAAAATTGAATTTGTAAAAAAGCAAGCAATCGAGCAACTTCTCATCGATTACTTTGCTTTCATGATGCCAAGGACGACACCACCGAGAATCACCAGTGCCGACCCGCAGCTAACCCAGATCATTTCCTTGCGCGTTTTATGCTCGCCAAGCAGATAAATCGAGCCGAAAGTCGAAATGACAATTCCCATCTGTGACAATGAATAAGAAACCGCTAAACCAACATTGGCCATCGATAACAACATGAACACATTCCCTGTTCCCCAAAGCAGGCCTGTCAAAATATTTTTGGCAGTTGCTTTAGCAAATGGCTGATGGCCAATGCCCATTAATAACGCACCAATAATCATGCCGATGGATTGCGGCATCACAACGGCCAAAGCGCCAAGATGCCCAGCGTTGAC
>PPYF01027776.1_pt1 | contig 18186 bp, 19 predicted proteins | sample 1559871 | NCBI WGS metagenome assembly PPYF01 (sample SAMN08240021, study PRJNA423297) | Human gut metagenome, whole genome shotgun sequencing project.
TCCCTTAATATAAAAACAACTTGGGTACTTTTTATACAAGGGGGGGGGAGAATTGACAAACATAACTTTTCGATACGGCAATTTTTCAAACCTATCCTTCAGTTCTTCTGTCATACCTTCCCGATCGGTATTAATAATCACGATGTTTTCCCAATTAATACGTCTTTTTCTCTCATCCCACTTCTTTTGTGCTTCTTCAATAGAATTATAATGCACCAAAAACAACGTAAGATCACCCAAGTATGCTACCGGATACGAACGATCTTCTATTATTTCTTCATCATGACATTCTACTAATTTTTCTATAGACATATAATACTTCAAATTTTCACAAAATCTCATGAAATCTTCTGCCCGAAAAAACATATTAATTGTTGGAGATTTAAACTGCAGTCCTAAATCGTGCGACAATATTCCTCCAGTGCAATTTGTCGAAATGATAGTAACGTCTTTATTTCTTAGCCGTTTCTGATTTTCTATATTAACTTTTTTACGATTCTTTTTCCAAACATAATTTTTAAATTTATTCTTTACTTTTAATATTATCATATTCTTTTCCTATTTCTTTACCGAACACTTCTCTCTTTGCACAATAATCTTTCAAATTTAATTTAAAGCATTTTTGAATTTTATCTACAAAAGAGCGTTCTCTATTATCTTCACCACTAGCTCTGCCGTGTCCTTAATAGAATATCCGGCCTCCGTCAATTCCTCTAATTTAGACGTTCTTTCTGCTTCACACGCCATTATAATTTTTTCAGCCCACAAGGCAAGATCATCTTCTAAATTGACAAATTCTACCTTTCCTGTGATATTCACTTCCTCCGGTACATTCTTGGACACAACACAGTGTAGCCCTGCTGCCTGAGCCTCTACTAATGTAAATGGTAATCCTTCAAATAAAGATGGCATTAACAAACAATCTATTGCTGACATCCATTTATTAACATCACTTCTAATTCCAAGAAAATAAATTTTCTCCTTTAGCCCTTTTTCTGACACTTTTTGTTCTAATGCTAATCTATATTCTCCATCACCTATAAACACCATTTTTATATTCGGATCTTTCTCCAATGTCTTTTCAAAAACATCTATGCAATAAAATGGGTTTTTAGGTTTCGTCAAACGCCCAACTACACCTATTAATCTTTCATTTGTTAACAATAATTCCAAGCGACATTCTTGACGAACCTGCACATTAAATTGATATTTTGAATAGTCAATTCCATTTTTTATCACTACGAATTTTCGATCATCAAACATCCATTTCCCCGCTTCTTTGGAACATGCAAAAAAATGGGTAGCATATTTATCTACATTTTTTTTACTATTTTTTTCTTGCAGTCTTTGAAAGAAATTAAGTTCCCAGGTATCATTAGCACAATGCGAATGAATAATCCGTACGGGAACACTAGCCTCTTTGGCAAATTTTAATATATCAAGCGCTACCATATCACATGTATTATAATAAACAACGTCAAATTTATTATCCCTGAAAAACTTTCTCCAAAACATAATATATTTTACAATATTATGACGATTAGAAGGGCGAACCCATTCTCTGCCTTCAATATTCATTTTAGGCATATTATAAATTACTTCAAACTTACTTTTATCTAGCTCCTCACATAAATTCGTAATATACGTTTCTACGCCTCCTGCATGATCAGACATGCCTACCATAAATATTCTTATATTTTTTTCCATTTAAAACTCTCCATGATCAACACTACTCATTAAACTAATGTTTCGATTTTAATATTGCTTTTACACTTATCTGATCCACATAATGGACAGCTATAGACGCCAAAATTGTCAACCCACACACTACTACAAAAAAACGGATAAGGATGCGGCTTCCCACATATTATGTATTATAAATATAAATAACCCATGCATAAGATAGATCTCATATGAAATTTTTCCCCAAAATTGGGCTAATACATTAGCTTGTTCACCAAAAAATTTTAATATCAGCACCACTGCAGTTACTACTAAGAATGCACTCTTAAAATTCTGTAACACTATGTTTATAAACGCGCTTACCCCAGCTTCTCCTAAACCATATTTTCCAATTAATGAGACTACAAGATAACCTGTTATACCTATAACAAAATACCCTTTCCAATGCACAAACTCTTCATCATACAATGAAATAAGTATTCCTGCTACAAATGCATAGTTTGAAATATACCACCATGACTGTTCTTGCAAAACTAAGTATTCTATCATCGTATTAATAATAACCACAATAACACAGCACCACACACCTTTTTTAGTATTAGTGGTAAATTTCATAGAAAAATAAAAAATAAGATACATCACTATTGCCGCCACAGGATACCAAGAATTTTCAACAATCGTACAGTTTCCTAATAAACCTAACAATATCTCCTGCAAAGTAAATTCCGTACCCATAAGGATTTTTATAACTCCATATATAATATGCGCAGCCAAAAATGGAATCATCACACCAACTACTCTCTTTGCCAAAAATTCTTGCATGTAGTTTTTTTCATGTATCCTTGCATGATACCATATCCTGAAAGAAAGAAAAATAGCGCAACACAATACCATCCCACATTTAAAAATGAATATTTTCCATCCATATTCAATGCATTCGAACAATGCCCTAACATAATCAATATCGCCGCGATCCCTTTTAGAGCAACTGTTTTTTCATTGATAAGAATTCCACAACATACGCTTGGATTATTTTGTATAGCAACACGTCTCCCCCCACACACACACCATACCGCCATGTCAAACTTGACAATGCTACTACAAAAAATACAACATTCATTTTATCTCTTCCTTTTTTATTTTCTTAATTAGCCTTCTATCATTTATTCTTTAAAAATTGCTGAGCAGCGCTTCTTCCAGCCAGTAACGCGTCTATGTATCTTTTTTGATCTTTATTCTTTAACGCTTTCAATTTATTCACTATAACATAAGAATAAAAGCAATAAAAAAATGCTATTTTATCAACCACTTTCAATACTCTATTTTTCTCTCTATCGTAAATAAATCGCTTCCAAAATACTGATTTAAACCAACCTGCCCCAAAGGCTGTTCTTTCAACATTCCCCCCCGTTGATGTTCCTGCGTCTAGGTGCTCTAATTTGAGATTAGTAACACATACTGTTTTATAACCGTAAATACAAAGTTTATAAAATAAAACCTGATCTTCTCCCATAGCATAACCATATTTCTCCAACCACTCTTCCTCTTCAAAATGCACCCTTTTAAATACTTCTGTCTTTATAAACAAGCATGCACCCGGAGCTGTTTGAGCATAAAAGTATTTTCTTTTTGAACTTAATATTTTATTATTATAGGAATATCCACCTGTTCTCAATATTTTAAGATAATATTCCTTTCTGCCAAATATCATCGGAATCGCACTTCCTGCGATACACGCACTAATAACATTTTTCCCTTGTGGCAACAAATCCAATAATGGGGGGAATGACACATCTGCCACTCCCTCTTCTAAAGGTTTTTTCAATTCTTCTACAAAATCACGCGGAAATGCCAAATCATCATCTAAGAAAAGAATGTACTCCGAAGTAACTACTTCCGCCCCTTTGCAGCGTTGTTTCACCATCCCTTTTTCTGATCTTACAAACCGCTCATATCCTAGTCGTTCCTTTGGCAAATCATATCCTTTTGGAATAACTACAATTACTTCCTTTGGTTTACTTTCTAATTTCTCAATACACTGAAGCATCGTCAAATATTTTGTTCCTGCTTTCCCCAAAGTTCTAATTACGATCGAATATTCCATTACTTATTACTCCACCTCATTCTGATGCCGTAGCTTATTTCTAAGTTCTACCATCTTTCTTTTTCCAATAATACCTACTAATATTCTTTTCAATTTCTTTTTTATTCTCTCCTGCCACGGTAGCCATGAAACAAAGAAATGATGCACACATATGGAATGCTCTGTTTTCTCCAACACACAATTCCCATAATCATACGGTGAAAAATACTCTTTAGGATAAACAACGATTCCTTCTGCAATCTCTTGATATGAATTATCTCTGACAACTCCTTTATCTTCTAGTAATTTCGTTATTTTTTCTACATTTGTCTCCATATTAAAGTTTGTCTTATTTAAACCAAAACTAATATTTTCGTATTGTTTAAAAAATTCTTGAATTAATGGATGATCTTTTTCTGCTGCCAAAAAACTGGTTGCAATCCAATTTTTATATTCAAACCCAAATACACATCTATGTTCTAAAATTTCATCAAATGAACGATATACTTCAACATCAGTATCTAGGTAAATTCCTCCATAATTTAACAACGCGTATAATCTTGCCACATCACTGACAAACGCATATTTTTTATTTTCATACGCCTGTTTTGTATAGGCATTAACGCCAACATCAAAGTTTTCCTCATTCCATTCAATAATTTGATAATCAATAAGTATCCTATTCCACGACTCTATACATTTTTTTACTTGTGTCGATTTTTCACCCTTTCCAAACCAACAGTAATGAATTATTTTAGGAATCATAATTACTATATCCTTCCTGTAAAATCACTAATATAATACATGTTCCATGCCTGAGTCATCTGATAATAAAAGAAAACCAAATATAGAACAACACATATAATTTGAATTAATTTCCTTGAACTTCCTTTAAATCCATACTTTAACAACCACGGCAATAGAATCATATTATAAACTTCAAAATAATTTGGCAATCTACCTAGCAGCACGCCGCTAGTTACTGATGACAAAACATAAAAACATAAAGAAACAAACGACATATTCACACAAAGATTAATGAACTCATTTTTTTCCTTAGAAACCACATCTCGTTCTATAAATGCGAGAACACAAGGAACTGCCGCAACTCCTATACGCAAGATATTTGTTCCTTCTGATAGCGCAAGTCCTTCTGCATATTTAGCTCCTGCCTCCGTTTGCATAAACAAATTTAATAAACTATCTGCATAAAAAACCCCAATTACAAATACAACTACAAACACAAATGTCTGCCATTTCCAAGGTTCTTTCTTTCTAAAGAAAATACAAATCGGAAGCATTACTAATGCTGTATTATGTATCAAAGAAACAAGCAATATTAATACAATATATTTAAATGTTTTACCTTTTACCATTAAATCTGAAAAAGCAAAAAGAATAACCGTTGCTAGAAATTGTCGAATTCCATTAAACAACCATGTAAAAATGCAAGATGCAAGAAACAGGTATGCTGTAAAAAAGAAGTTTTCTGATTGTCTATAATAAACTCTTACAACGCAAAACGTACTAACTAAAGTTATAAAAAACAACCAAGCATGGTAATTCTGTGAAACCATATTTTTAAATAGAAAAGCTATGAAACCAAATCCTACCCCTTTATCTACAGTACTTAAATAAAATTCAAAATGTTCAAACCCTACCGGAATTTCCTTAAACCCTGAAATATAAGCCGGTGTATCTGCCACTCCGCTTCTCAATCCTATCCAAAAAATAATATAAGCCGTCCAAATAAACGCCAATAATGCTGTCCCTTTACATAAATGCTTCCCTCTAATAAAGATCTCAGCTTTCCCCATTTTGACCTGCATAATTGCCAAAAAACCAGTTAATGCGATCATCGACCAGTAAATAATCATCGTTTCTCAATACACCTTTTCTTCTATTTTTTTGCTTTATTCTTTATATATACTGTCAGAACAGCTCCAAATGGTACTGCTAATATAACATCCCATTTTCTGGGACTTTCTTGCAAAAACCGTTTATTCCGAGCTATAATGCTACTTGAAACATAATGAATTGCATGTCGCATTCTAAATTTGAAAGTCGTTCCTTTTAGTCCTAACATATATTTTCTCATATGAGCAAAGCTTTTTGGACTATTTAGATATTGTTTAAAAATTCCATTAGACATTCCGTCTTCTTGATATTCCACAACGCAAAGCACCGTATTATAAATTAAAAAATCATACTTCTCACTAATTTGTAAGTGCATCAAATGCGGATTAAAATTCTTTTCATTTTCATAACTTGGCATTGGAGCTACTTCTTTGTATAATGCTGTCCGAACAACAAGCTTTCTATCCCCATTCTTGTAATGATATTTTCCAAGAGACACATCTAAAATATTGATTGACTTTTGCTTTGGAAACGGATCTCCAATAATCGTTCCATCTTCAAATGCATCTAGCGCAGCAATCCCTGCATATTTATCACTGCCCTCTTTTTTCCAAAATGTTAATATTTTTTCTACGGCATCATCCGGCATATAATCATCTGAATCAATGCATACGCTCAATTCCGTATCGATATTAGCAATCGCCACATTATATCCTGTATGTAAACCGCCATTTTCTTTATAAATATACCGAACTTCAAATCCTTTCTCTTGCCGACTCCATTGTTCAACCAATAATCTTGTTTGATCTGTTGAACCATCGTCAACAACAAGCCATACAAATTCTTTACATGTTTGTCTGCAAAGTGCTTCATACCCCTTTTTTAAACATTCGGCACGATTAAATGTCGGCGTAAATACTGTCAACATTTCCTTCATCCTATTTCCTCCAAACAGCTCTGTATTTTAAATATCCGCTTAGTATCCGACTTGTGTTATTAAACCCAATCATTCTAACTATTTTTTTTACTTTTTTTGCCTTTGGATGAATATCATAATAAAATAACTCTTTCAGTTCTCTAAGCTTCTTTCTAATCATTTTAGTATTCTGACCACCTAATAATCCGCTTAATCCCATCAAAATTGTCAAATGATATGCCGCATATGCCAAAGTAGCCCTTTTTATTTTTTCATTACAAAACTGAATTTTTCTACATTCATTAAGAATTTCTACATATTGAAGTAAATGATTATAGTCAGGAGCACTCGAAATAGAACCTTCTCTGTTTTTTCTATATACATAAAAACGTAGATCCGTAAAACGAAAATCAGGTTTACAATTCAAAACTCTAAACATCCATTCTGTATCTTCACTCTTTATTCCCTCTTTAAAATATAAGTTATTATTCACAAGAAATTCTCGTTTTAAAGCTAACGTACAAGCTCCTCCCGGAATAACATCTCGTTTGACCATTTCAATAATTTTATCTTCTACTGATAATTCATTAAAATCACCACTAACTTTGCGCCCTTCGCGATCGATTACTTGTTTTCCTCCCGGATATTCTAATATATTATGATATATTAAGGCATCTGATAAACATTTTACTTTCAATAATTCTTCATGTAGCTTATTCAGAGCTTCTTTTTCACTCCAATAATCATCACTGTCTAAAAATAAAATATACTTACCTGAAGCATGATCCATCCCGAAATTTCTTGCACTTGACAAACCTCCATTTTTCTTGTGAAGTACTAAAATTCTTTCATCCTTTTTAGCAAAATCGTCACACATTTCAGGACACTTATCCTTAGATCCATCATTGACCAAAATAATCTCAAGATCTTTATATGTCTGATTAAGTACACTATTAACGCATTGTTCAAGATAGTCTTCAACATTGTATATCGGTATAATCACACTAAAAAACAACTTTCCCTACTCCTTTTGTCCCATATTTTGATAGTATTCACTCAACTCTCCTGCGATATCATATATATCATATCCTGCATTTTTCACCACGTCTATTGCCCGATAATCTCTTGTTAAATCCTCTGCCCATATTTTTTCTGCCCATATTTTTGCGCTCTCCTCCAGCGGAATAAAATGAACATTTCCGGTAATATTGGAACTGCTTGAAACACGATCTTTCGATGTAAAAACAGTTAATCCATTCACTTGTGCCTCAATTTGTGTGATACTAAATCCTTCATATAACGATGGGAACACAAATACGTCAAATGATTGCAGCACTTGCTCTACATCGTTTCTGTTGCCTAGAAAGAGAGTATGCTCACTGATTTTTAACTCTTCAGCCTGTTTTCTACATGCCTCCAGCAACGATCCCGATCCAATACATACTAATTTACTATTTGGATTTAATTTTAATATTTCAGCAAAAATTTCTAACAGTTTTTTATGATTCTTTTGATCTTCAAAACGACCGATATGTCCAACAACAAAAGCATTTGATATTCTTAATTCCTCTCGTACTTTCTGTCGTACATCTGCGTTATATTTATACTTGTCACAGTCTATTGCATTATTAATCACTTTCACCTGCGTATTTTTTCCAAACAAAAATTCTCCTGCCTCTTTTGAACAAGCTACCGGAATACACTCAATTTTTAATAATTTTTCACAAACATGATGTATCCATGGCTTCCCTACTTGAGGATTATGCGAATGTAAAATCAAATGTTTCGCACCTCCATGTCTTGCCGCCCTAAGATCATAATATCCAAATGCACTCCCTGTATGACGATGTACAATATCATAATGATTTTCTTGAACAATACGCGCAATATCTCGATAATTCTTTATTGGATTTTTTTTCAACGGATATGCCCTATATATTTTTCCCCCTAATAACAGAATCTCATCATCAAAATATCCCCTTTCTTCAACTGAAGTCAAAAAATCAAATTGGACTTTTTCTCTGTCAATGTGACGATAAAAATCCATCACAAAATGCTCAATTCCGCCATTTCCCATATTATGAAAAATATGAAGCACTCTCACCATGTCACTTTCCTCTTTCGTTATACAATTCTGCTAATAACTCTAACACTTCTTTCTTTGTTTCTTCAATACAATAGGGCTTCACAGTCTCTCGGTTACGTTCTCCCATTTCCTTCCGCATTTTGGGATTCGCTTTCAAACATTTAATTCCTTCTGCAAACCCTCTCGCATCATCCGGCGAGCACATATACCCTGACTTTCCATTTTCCATCACATCAGTCAATCCTCTTATATTCGATGTCACTAACGGAAGTCCACAATACATTGCTTCCAATGAAGCTACCGGTAATCCTTCTCGTTTGGACGGCATTACATATACATCAGACTGACTGCAAATATCAACTACATCTTTTCTATACCCAAGAAAATGAACATTCTTCTCTAAGTGTCGCTCTGCCACAAGTTTTTTCAATGCGTCTGCCTGATTTCCTTTGCCACAAAGTAAATAATGTATTTTCTTATCATTAAGAACAGATAATGCCTCTATAATCACTTTTTGATTCTTGTTTTCATTCAATTCACCAACAGACAGTACAATAAAATCATCCTTATTTAATCCAAGTTCAAGCCGGATATCATTTTGCTTTTTTCCGGGAGTCAAACGCGCAGTATTTATTCCTATCCCATGGATATATCGAACTTGCTCAACGTTAAATTTTTGCGCCCTTTTATAATCTTCACGATTCACCGTACAAATCACATCTGCTTTAGATGCCATGATTTTTTCAATCGGATAATAAATCATCCAGTTTACACGGGGCGCGCCCTTATAAAAGTGAAAACCATGAACCATATAGAGCACTTTCGTTCCTGATTTTCTCACTCGCCGCGCCGCTAATCTAGTAACAACCCCCATTACCGGTTCATTTGTCCAAATAATATCATAATGCCCTTTTTCAATGAGTGCTTTCATTTGCCGATACCCTTTGAAATTCCCCGGTGCAGCCGGACTTCTATGTAAATCTACCGTATGAATTTTTCTTACACAGTCTCTGATTTTTTCATGAATTTCATCCATCCGTCCGCCCACATCCGAACAGGCAACTTCTACAACATATCCGTTTTCAAACAAGTTCCTAATGTGGGGCAGTAAAAACTGAACCATCATTAGATCTGTCGATGTAACAAGAATTTTTTTACTCATTCACAGTTTCCTCTATTTTTCTTGCTATAGCTTTGCTATCCATACCATATTGTTCTCTTAAATATTCTTGATTTCCTACTTTAACAGAATATTCATCATTTAATCCTATTCTTAACAAATACGCTTTTTTAGCCTGCATCTCTGCCATTACTTCTGCAACAGCGCTTCCAAATCCACCTACGATATTATGCTCTTCACAAGTCACTATAACTTCAAATTCTTTGGCGCAATCTTCAATCACTTCTTTATCTATCGGTTTTACTGTCGGAAATGTATAAACTGCAGGACTATATCCTTTAGACACAAGTATGTCATATGCTGCATTCACCTCTTCAAAAATAGCTCCTGTAGAAAAGATTGCAATTTTTTCCCCTGATTTTACTTTAATTGCTTTCCCAATCTGGAAATTTTCTATGTGATCATGAATTCTTTTTTCTCCGCCTCTGCCAAGTCGAAGATACGCTGTTCCCGGATATGCTGCCAATGCTTTCGTACATTCTTCTGCTTCAACTAAATCTGCAGGTGCCATAACAACAACATCCGGCAATGCCCTAAGAATTGCCAAATCCTCTGTCGCCTGATGACTCATTCCAAGCGATCCATATACAAATCCTCCGCCAATACAAACAACCTTTACATTCGCATTATGATAAGCACAGTCATTTCTTATCTGCTCTAAACATCTTAATGTCGGAAAATTACCTATTGAATATGTAAACACTGTCTTTCCTTCTAATGCCATACCAGCCGCTACAGTTGTCATATTCTGCTCCGCTATACCGGCATTTGTAAATTGATCCGGAACAGTTTCCCAAAAAGGTTTTAATACACCAAAACCAAGATCTCCTGTAACCAATTCAATATTTTTATCTTCTTTTGCTAAGTCAACCAACGTTTTGACAAATGTATCTCTCATTTTTTCTCTCCTTATACTCTGTGTTCTCTTTCACTGCTTCCTGATTTTGCCTCTACACGACGCATTTTCTCCGGATAAGTTGTGTTCCATGTATAAGAAAACGTATGATCATTTCCAATATCATCTTTTTCATCAGGCTGAACCGGATTTTCAATTCCATTTGGTGTATATGGATCTTCTATTCCTTCCGGTTTATGTCTATGCAGTTCCGCCACCGCACAATCATATTCCCAACCCTCATGTGGAAAACGATAATGCCATAAAATATCATTTTGCATAAAAGATACTCCACACCCTTTAATTGTATTTGCAATAATCACAGTTGGTTTATGCGCTTCTGCTTTACTGTTCTTTTCTGCCTGTTCAAATGCTGTTCTTAATTCTTGATGATTATTTCCATCTATTTCAATTACATTCCAACCAAATGCTTTCCATTTTTCCCCAAAATCTTCTATTTCAAGTGTATTCTCTTGGAAATCCATACTCTGCATATGATTGTGGTCTACGATTGCTATCAAATTACTCAAACGGAAATGATTTGCAAATAGAGCAGCTTCCCACACAGATCCCTCATCACATTCTCCATCTCCTAAAACCACATAAACCTTATGATCTTTCCCATCTTTTTTCGCTGCATAAGCCATACCTGTTCCAGCTGAAAGGCCATGTCCAAGCGATCCCGTAGAAAAATCCACTCCCGGAACATGATGGGAAACATGCCCTGACAATCTACTTCCATTCTGATAATGTGTTTTTAACTCTTCTACCTCAAAAAATCCATTTTCCGCTAATGCGGCATAAATTGAAGCGCCCGCATGCCCTTTACTTAAAATAAATCGATCTCTACTATCTTTCTTAGGATTGCCGGGATCTATATTCATAACCCCACTATACAAAACTGCAATAATATCTGCTACAGATAAAATTGCTCCTATGTGACTGCCTCCGGATAAATGTGTCATTTCAATCCCGTGTCTTCTTATCTTCCATGCCAGTTGTTCACTTGTCATATGTCTTCCCTCCTACTTATTTCATGCCTAATATAAGATCAAACACCTTATTATGTATCCGATCAAATTTTTCATATGCATATACTAAACAAATCGGCCCAAACAAACCTATTACAAACATCAAAAAACTTGTTACATACCACTTCATTTGAATCTTATCACAAACCGCCATCATAATCGCCTGAAATGGCCATGAATAAATATAAATAGTAAAATTATGCATACCAATCCATAAGGCAAATTTACTTTTACCAATCTTTCCCGCCAACTGCCAACAAGAGTATATCATTATCAATGCAATTAATAATAAAGTACTCTTATTTTTAGGAACATTTTGGAAAATAATAATTGATACAACAATCCCTATTCCACATTTTATCACATAGGGAACTCTTCTTTTCCTGAAATCCAATGTCTTAACTATCATACCAACACAAAAGAATACACAAGAATTAAGAAGATCTTTAATACCCAGCCACTGAATTGAAACAGGAAGGAAATACCCTATAATTGACAATACCGTAACTATAAAGATCATTACATATTTATTATTTTCTGTCACAAATACCCACCATATTCCAAACATCGCGTAGCACAATAATAAAACTGGAATAAACCAAAAATGCCCCCATACACCTGCTCTAGGATTAAATATTGCTTCTATTACATAGTCTATTTTCACAAAAGTATGATACTCTACATAGTACTTAGGTACCAATGCTGCAATCGAAAGTACAAGATACGGAGTTAATAACTTCATACTTTTCTCTTTTATCCACTTTCCGTACCCCACTCTCTCTATAGATTTAGAGTTAATAAACAAATAACCGGCAATAAAGAAAAACAAAGGCATATGAAAAGTATATACAAACTCTATTGCACTTTGTAAAATAGTGCCTTCAAAGTACTCCAATCACTAGAATGCGAATGTCCAAAAAGAACCAGTAAAATCCCGATTGTATATAAAATATCTATCTTAGGGTATCTTTTTGATAAATTCATTTGGAAACCTCATCCAATCGTTTTATATCTTCCCTTTCCAGATTCCAACCAAGTCCTTCTATATTTCCTAATATCTGAGAAGGTCTTTTTGCTCCACAAAGTACGACGGAATCCGAAAGAAAATCTAAAATATATCTAATTGCAACTGCTGCAACCGGTTTTTCATATTTATCAGCTATCGTTCTCATGACTTCAACGATCTCTAGATTTTTCAAAAGCTTTTCGCCATGAAAATTCACATAAATATCCCTGCTTCTTCTATCGTCATTTCCAAAATTCACATTTTCTTTTGTATATTTTCCAGTTAAAATTCCCTGACCTAAACTTCCCCATGTCAAAATTGTCATTTCCAAATCTTGAGCAATAGATTTCATATCACTTTCATTTTTTCTGCAGGCCAAACTGTATTCATCCTGAAAACTAACAAATTTTCCGCGGAACGGCTTTATTTCTTCTATATCATCTTCATGAATGTTTGAAAGACCATAATATCGTATATATCCCTTTTTTTTCATTTCTTCTAATGTTTCTATCACTTCACCTATAGGCGTTTTCCCGTCACGGTAATGAATTTGATATAAGTCAATATAATCTGTTCCTAATCTACGGAGACTTCCTTCCACAGCTTCTTTTATCCATGATGAACTATTATCGTAAAAGGTTTTTCCATTCTCTATACGCACTCCAAACTTAGACGCAATCACTACATCTTTCCGATGACTTCCCAACGCTTTTCCTAAAGTTTTTTCTGACTGACCAAGTCCGTATGTATCTGCGGTATCAAAAAAATTAACCCCTTGATCTACCGCCGTATGTACTGCTTCTATCAGCTCGTTTTCCTGAGTATCTCCCCATCCATAACCTCCCATAGGGCATCCTCCCATGCAAAGTCTGGAAACTTTTAAATCTGAATTTCTAAGCATTGTATATTCCATAAACAAACACTCCTCTATCTATGCTCATTTCTAAACAAAAAGCCAAAACTCTTATGTAACACTGCTCCTAATGTTCTGAATAATATAGAAACATCCGTCTTAAACGATACTTCATGAGCATATTTAATGCGTAATTGATTTTTCTTTTTTAACACATATTTTTCATACATCTCATCCGCATTCTCACCGCCTACGATTTCATCTAAATTAATAAATTCTACAGAGCTAAAATCTGTGATTCCCGGACGAACCTTCAAAATATCTTTTTCTTCTCCCTCATACTGATTCGTATATCTCACTAATTCAGGTCTTGGACCAATCAGACTCATCTTTCCAATAAACACCTGTCCTAATTGGGGAATTTCATCCAATTTTGTTTTTCTTAAAACATTTCCGACTTTTGTTATTCTCGGATCATTCAAAGCGGTCGTTCCACCACCCACTTTATCCGCATTTTTAATCATCGTTCTGAATTTACATATCCGAAAAGTCTTATTCTTATATCCCCCTCGATCCGCCTTATAAAAAACCGGAAAACCATCTTCCATTACAATAACCAATGATAAAATCAAATAAAGCGGCCAAAGAATAAGAAGTGCTATACCTGTAATAACAATATCCAGTCCTCTTTTAATAAACTTATTATAAACCCCATCATAAGCCTTCCTCTTCATCTTCTCTCTCCTGTAGATTCTTTCTTTTTACTTATGTTTATTATCTCATCTTACTTTTGAGTACTTCCGCCGCGCATTTTATCTGCCCATGCCGATCCGCACTTTTTCATCGTATCTCTTCACCTTACTCAAAAATTTCAGGCTTTCGTTCTCTGCCGGAGCAAACTGTTATCCTCCGGTTCTACTTCATCGCCCACTTCTTGGTTCACTTCTTCCGGTCTTCTGAAAGTCGGCACAACTTTACGCAGTACCTCTCTTGCCTGATCGTCATCTCCGTTTTCGCATACGTCTGTAAGCATTCTTATTTTTTTACGGATTTCTTCTGCCGGCAGCGGCTTATCTTTTTCTCTGAATATAAGATCGTTTTCGGTCTTATCAAGTTCTTCTGTCTTAACAAGAAGTTCTTCGTACAGCTTTTCTCCCGGACGGAGTCCTGTCTCTACGATCTTAATATTATTTGCTCCTGACAGATGGATCATATTTTCTGCAAGATCCAGTATCTTGATCGGTTTTCCCATATCGAGAACGAGCAGTTCTCCATTACGGGCAAGCACACCGCTCTCTAATACGAGCTGAGACGCCTCCGGAATCGTCATAAAGTAGCGAATAATCCGCTTATCTGTAATTGTGATCGGCCCGCCGTTTTGGATCTGACGTTTAAACAAAGGAATTACGCTTCCTGCGCTTCCCAATACGTTTCCGAATCTTGTCGCGCTGTATTTTACTTTTCCGTTAATGCTGGCGCTTTGCACGATCATTTCGCACATTCTCTTCGTTGCACCCATGACGTTTGTCGGATTTACCGCTTTATCTGTAGATACCATCATAAAGCGTTCTGCGCCGTATTTTTCGCACATTTCCACGACAACAACTGTTCCGAGTACGTTGTTTTTAATTGCTTCGATGCAGTTGTTTTCCATAAGCGGCACATGTTTATGTGCCGCTGCGTTGATAACGATCTGCGGATGATATTTCTGAAATACTCTTTCCATCGCTTTTACGTCTGTAACTGAAGCGATCTCCACGCAGATTCCCGGTTCATTTCCGTATGCGATCCGCAGTTCCTGCTGAAGGTCATATGCACCGTTTTCATAAATATCGAGTATGATCAGTTTTGCCGGACCCATTTTTACGATCTGTCTTCCCAGTTCCGATCCGATCGATCCGCCCCCTCCTGTAATGAGGACTACTTTATTGTTATAGTAATTTTTTGTCTTTTCATTTATCAGATTTCTCGGCGCTCTGAATAACAATTCCTCGATGTCAAATTCTCGAAGCGCACGTTTTCCGCCTGCCATATGCATCGTCGGGTAATCGTACATTTTTACTTTATATCCGGCATTTTTATAGTAGAGATATCTTTCCGTTCTCTTCTCGTCCACCATGGACGGCAGAGCGAAAATGATCTCCTGAATTCCATATTTTTTCAATTTTTGAAATGTAGCCTCATTTTCAGGCAATACCGGAAGTCCCTGTATCTCGCGTCCGCCTTTTGATTTGTCAATATCGACAAAACATTTCGGTATATAAGCCGCCATTTTATTTGCCAGAAGTTCATCTGCCAACGTAACCCCGACGCTTCCTGCACCGATGATCGCAACCTTGATCTTCTGTTCGTCTCTCGTTTCCCCCACTTCGATTCCGGCGAAAAATTTCAGCAATGCTGTTAAAATCTTTCCTGAAAATGTATCCGGATTACTGCATTTATACGCATAACGATAAATCATCCTCATAGCCAGCGCACCGAGCGCATTTACCGTGCTCAGCGCCAAAAGACGGGTAAACAAGATATGATTGATCGGGAGCATGTATTCTAAGAACATGTATATAAAAAATGCCGCAAAATCTGTGCAGATCAACCGCATATAACACTGAATTCCGCCGTATCTCCATATCTGCCCATAAATTTTGCCGATCAGACGGCAGGAAAATATACATACAAATGCAAGAAGCATCTGCTGCAACTCTCCTTTTTGCGTCAATTTTTCAGGACTCTCATACAATACAAGCAAAAGTACAGATGTCACTGCATATACGATCACATCGTAAAAAAACAATCTCCATCTTATACGAAACGTAGTCTTTCCTCTCATCTGTAATTTCCTCTGTTATCTCTCAATACGTCTTTTTTAATTTCTCTTAATACGTCTTTGATTTCTTTCTTATTTTTTCAAAGTTTACTGTTGCTCTTATTCTTATCATTTTTTACCAGAGTCGGAACTTTTTTCCCATTATTCCGGCAAGAAAATAGCCCGAAAATATTTTATATTAACGAGCCATCCCTTACTGTCAGCCTCTAAAGGCATTCTTACTTATTATTTTTCTTTATTTTTTCTCAATACAAAGATTCCTGCTGCTCCTAAAATGACAGCTCCGCCGATCCAAAGAACAGAAACCGGAAATCTTCCTGTCTGCGGAGACGTTCCGATCGCATTATCTGCAGATGTATCTACTTTTGCAATAACAGCAACCGGTGAAAGGTCTTTAAAGGACGCAGTGATCTCTTTGTTTTTGTAATCTACGTTTGATGCTTCTACAATTTCCCATGCAGCGCGGTCTGTGCTGAAGTGAAGGAATGCAACTTCTGTCATAGCAGATGAAACTGCCGGTACGCTTACTGTTACGAGATAGTCTCCGTTGTCATCTTTGATTCCGCCGTTTACAGGCTCAAGGTCAAAGAATTTTGTAACGAATGTTCTGGAATCCAAATCTGCTGCCAGAGCATCAATCTGCTCTTCTGTCATTTTCAGACCTGCCGCGCCCTCTGTTTTGATCAGTTCTTTCATGTTTGCAACGAGCTGTGCAAGCGTCATACTTCCGTTATTTACTTCCATGATCGCGTCAACAGTCTTCGGAGAAACTGCTTCTGCCTCTTCAAACGCCTCTCTTGTTCCTTCTGTCACTTCGTAATAAGCCGCAAAATCATCCGGAAGTACGACTTCTGACGTTTTACTTCCTGCAAATGCCGTTACTGCCTGTGATGCGATAAGCGCTGCTGCCAAAATTACACCCATAATTTTCTTTTTCATATTGTTCACTCTTCCTTTCTCTGATAAATGATTTTCTTCTTATTTTACTGTTCTATGGAGACCAGCACTGCCTGGACAAGAAACCTCATATCCGGCTGGTTTGCATAGCATGTTGATAAGGTCAGTATTTTATCGTCTGTCCCTACTTCCGTCGCTGTATCGATGCTCGCATTCATATCGCGGATTGCAAAGATACGGTATAAATATTGCTGATACACTTCTTTATCTGTAAAATCAAAACTTCTCAGCAAATGTCTGCTGTCATACGGATACGCCGCGAATATTTTATAATGTCGGATCGCATCCGGCATATAGATCAGCACTTCTTTGTTTTGTTCAAAAAATGTTTTATCCCGATAGTCAAGCAGTCCCTTAAACATCGAACCGTTTCTCATATCATGTCCGTAGATGACTGTATTCGGATCTTCAAAATCGGTATTGTTATAATTTTCCGTAAAGATTGCTCCCTCGGTTTTTTCTTCATGATCGATCGTATGATCCAAATAATATGTGTTGTCATTCTCCCTTTGAAGAATCGGATAGTCTATAGCCGTTCCCGGAATATTGATCCATGCATACACATCCGGATTTTTTTCTTTTAGCGCCGCAAAATCGATCGGAATATCGACTTTTGATTTTGAATCTTCTTCCGGCTCTTTTTTTACTTCTTCCGAAAGATCCTCATATCCTTTTCCGGCGTTTTGTTCTTTCGTAAATTGATAAACTCCAACGCCGAGACAGACGACTGCGGCTGCGATAAGAACGCTTCCTATTATCTTAGATGTCTTTTTCATATGTCTGTTCTGCAATTTATTTTTTCTCTACATAAAATG
>PPYF01370605.1_pt1 | contig 18184 bp, 15 predicted proteins | sample 1559871 | NCBI WGS metagenome assembly PPYF01 (sample SAMN08240021, study PRJNA423297) | Human gut metagenome, whole genome shotgun sequencing project.
GATCAGCAAACGTTGTTTGCTGAGCTGTGCGAACAGTTGGAGCTGGAAGGATTTGTCGACGCCGAGTTTTATGGCTCGGTGGTCGAGCGTGAAGCCATCGTCAGCACCATGCTGGGGGACGGCATCGCGCTGCCCCATGCGCTGGGGCTACTGGCGAAAAAGACGGTGGTCTACACTGTGATTGCTCCCGACGGTATCGCCTGGGGCGACGAAACCGCGCATATCATCTTCCTGCTGGCGATCAGCAAAAGCGAGTATGAAGAAGCGATGGCGATTTACGATATTTTCGTCACCTTCCTGCGCGAGAGGGCGATGGCTCGCCTTGCGGCAACGCGGAGTTTTGATGAGTTTAAAACGGTGGCGATGGAGTGCGTCAGCCGTTTTTGAGCGGCTGACGTGAGCGATTATCGCAGGTGATGAACGACCTGATTACTGCTGCCGCGCCAGATCAGCGCCGGATCTTTTAAATCCTGTACGAACTTACCGTCGACCAGCACGTTGATAAGGTCGACGACCTCCATCTGCGCGGCATTCAGTTCGTCGAGCTTATAGCCGGTCCATACCCAGATATCTTTGCCCGGGCATTCGGCGTGAATCCGCTTCACCAGCTTGAGAATGTCCGCCACGTTTTGCGGATGCAGCGGGTCACCGCCGGACAGCGAAATCCCCTGACGCTTAACGCGGGTATCGTTTAAATCGGCGATGATGCGGTCAGCCATCTCTGCGGTGAACGGCTGGCCGGAGTTAACCCGCCAGGTGCTCTTGTTGTAGCAGCCGGGGCATTCGTGAACGCAGCCGGAAACAAACAGGGTGCAGCGCGTGCCGGGGCCGTTGACGATATCGACGGGATAGTATTGGTGATAATTCATTTCTGCTTCTCAATTGACGCCATCGCTGCGTTGGCTGCTCACTTAAACCGAGGTCACTGACTGGAGTCAGCTTCCTCGGATTGAATGGGAGACAGATTTTCGCCCTCTCTTCAAAGAGAGGGCCGGGGTGATGGGGGAACCCCATGGTTGGCTTAGCCTAACTGCCCATTCCCCAGGTGCTTCACGCGGCGCTTCACTTCTTCCTGCTTCCCGGCGTTGAATGGACGCGCGTCCGGGCTGCCGAGATAACCGCATACGCGGCGAGTGACCGAGACGCGGGCGGCGTCGTGGTTACCGCATTTCGGGCAGGTGAAGCCTTTGCTGGTGCATTCGAACTCACCGGTAAAGCCGCACTCGTAGCACTCGTCGATTGGCGTGTTGGTGCCGTAATACGGCACGTGCTGGTAGCTATAGTCCCACACATCTTCCAGCGCCTTCAGGTTGTGCTGAATATTCGGGTATTCGCCGTAGCAAATGAAGCCGCCGTTTGCCAGCGGAGGGTAGGCCGCTTCGAAATCGATTTTGTCGTACGGGTTCACCTTTTTCTCCACGTCGAGGTGGAAACTGTTGGTGTAGTAACCCTTGTCGGTCACGCCTTTCACCAGCCCAAACTCGGCGGTATCCAGACGGCAGAAGCGGTCGCACAGGTTTTCGCTTGGCGTACTGTACAGGCTAAAGCCGTAGCCGGTTTCGTCTTTCCACTGATCAACCGCTTCACGCAGACGGGCGACGATGGCCACGCCTTTTTCACGCAGCATTTCGCTGTCGTACATGTGCTGGTCGCCGAACAGCGCGTTGATGGTCTCGTGAATTCCGATGTATCCCAGTGAAATCGACGCGCGGCCGTTTTTGAAGATTTCAGAGACGTCATCGTCAGCTTTCAGACGCACGCCGCAGGCCCCTTCCATATAAAGAATTGGCGCGACGCGGGCTTTTACCCCTTCCAGACGCGCAATACGGGTCATCAGCGCTTTACGTGCCAGCAGCAGACGCTCGTCGAGCAGCGACCAGAATGCGGCTTCATCACCTTTGGCTTCCAGCGCGATGCGCGGCAGGTTGAGGCTTATCACGCCAAGGTTGTTACGCCCGTCGTGTACCTGCTCGCCGTCTTCGTTTTCCCACACGCCGAGGAAGCTGCGGCAGCCCATTGGGGTTTTGAACGAACCGGTAACCTTAACCACCTGATCGTAGTTGAGGATATCCGGGTACATGCGCTTGCTTGCGCACTCCAGCGCCAACTGTTTGATGTCGTAGTTGGCATCGCCCGGCTTGTGGTTCAGGCCATCGCGAATTGCGAAGACCAGTTTTGGGAACACTGCGGTTTTGCGGTTTTTACCAAGGCCGGCGATACGATTACGCAGAATCGACTGCTGAATCAGGCGCGATTCCCAACTGGTGCCAAGGCCAAAGCCGAAGGTGACGAACGGCGTCTGGCCGTTGGCGGTATGCAGCGTATTCACTTCATACTCCAGCGACTGGAAGGCGTCGTAGCACTCTTTCTCGGTGCGAGACAGCGCGTACTCTTCGGCGTTCGGGATCTGCCACTCTTCGGCAGTTTTGCGGTGCTTGTTGAAGCTGGCGGCGACGAACGGTGCCAGCACTTCATCAATACGGTTGATGGTGGTGCCGCCATAAATATGGCTGGCGACCTGCGCGATAATCTGCGCGGTTACCGCGGTGGCGGTCGAGATGGATTTCGGCGGCTCAATTTCCGCGTTACCCATCTTAAAGCCCTGAGTCAGCATGCCTTTCAGATCGATAAGCATGCAGTTGAACATCGGGAAGAACGGCGAGTAGTCGAGATCGTGGTAGTGGATCACGCCACGCTCGTGCGCCATCACCACGTCGTGCGGCAGCAGGTGCTGGCGCGCATAGTGTTTAGCGACGATACCGGCCAGCAGGTCACGCTGGGTGGGGATCACTTTACTGTCTTTGTTGGCGTTTTCGTTGAGCAGCGCCGAGTTGGTCTGCTCAACCAGACCGCGAATTTCCTGGTTCAGGCGGCCGCGCTTTTCACGCTGGCTGTCGCGGTCATGGCGATATTCGATATAAGAACGGGCCAGTTGCTTATACGGCCCAGACATCAGTTGGTTTTCAACGGCGGTCTGAATCTCGTTGATATCAACCTGCGACTGGTCCTGCATTTGCTGGCTAACAATTGCTGCGACGGTGGCGCAATAGTCTGCGTCATCGACTCCCGCTGCTTTAGCTGCACGCAGAATTGCTTCTTTGATGCGCTCTGATTTGAACGGCACTTTACAGCCATCACGTTTCATCACATGCGGTGTCATGATCACTCCATTATTTATAAGAACAGGTTATCCACAGCGGTGGGAAAACAACAATTGGCCGAATAGCTCCATTCACCAATACTTTCCCCTGAGTGCGGCCCAGGTTATCCACATACCGGCTATCTTTTTCGTGATTGTCATTGTTGCAATGATAGACGATAAATACCATATGTTGGGCCGGGGAGCATTTTAAGTTCTATATGTAGTGATTTGCATCAAAGATGTTTACGCTTTTATTGATGCAGAACAAAGTAAAAATGCAAGAGTACAGATGACAGGCGCTGAGGGGATATGTAAATTTTACTGCGTAATAAATGTACAAAAATGGCCGTAAAACAGCGTGATGCAGACAGGCCCGGCAGCACAAGGCTACCGGGCCGGAGACTTAGCCCAGAAGCCACCAGATTGCTTCAAACGGGCGTAGCGTCATTGCCGCCGGTTTTTGCGCGGCATCGGGATAGTTGCTCATCAAGACGTGACCGTCGGCCAACGCGTCCGACGGCTGCCACGCCTGCGGCTCAGCGCCAAGGTTGGCGAGCACCAGCAGCGTCTGCCCATGGTGCTGGCGGCGGTAGCACCACAGCGACGGATGCTCAGGCAGCAGATCCTGATAATCGCCCCAGGTCAGCACCGGCTGCGATTTACGCAGTGTAATCAGTTGCTGATAGGCATAGAACACCGAGTCCGGGTCCGCCAGCGCGCGTTCGACGTTGATATCCGCATAGTTATCGCAGACGCCAATCCACGGTTCGCCCTGGGTAAACCCGGCGTTCGTGCTGGCGTCCCACTGCATTGGCGTCCGGCTGTTATCGCGGGATTTACTGGCCAGGATCGCCAGTAGCTCGTCGGCACTTTGCCCTTCGGCCAGCCGCTCGGCGTACATATTGTGGCTTTCTACGTCGCGATATTGTGCGATCGTCGCGAAATGCGGATTGGTCATGCCAATCTCTTCGCCCTGATAGATGTACGGCGTGCCCTGCATGCCGTGCAGCACCATCGCCAGCATTTTGGCCGCGGTCACCCGGTGTTCACCTTCATCGCCAAAACGTGAGGCAATGCGCGGCTGGTCGTGGTTACACCAGAACAGCGCGTTCCACGCCCGGTTATGCATCCCTTGCTGCCAGTGGCTGAACAGCGATTTCAGCGCCACGTAGTCCGGGCGCGCCAGCGTCCACTTCTCACCGCCGGGGTAATCGACCTTGAGGTGGTGGAAGTTAAAGGTCATCGACAGTTCTTTGCCGTCGAGCGAGGCGTACTGCTGGCAGTTTTCCAGCGAGGTGGAGGACATCTCACCGACGGTCATTAGCCCGCGCGGGGTAAACACATCGCGGCTGAACTCTTGCAGGAATTCATGGGCGCGCGGACCATCGGTATAGAAACGGCGGCCATCGCCCTGGTCATCATTGGGGAAGGACTGATCTTTGGAGATCAGGTTCACCACGTCGAGACGCAGGCCGTCTACACCGCGATCGGCCCAGAATTCGCAGACCTTTTTCAGCTCATCGCGTACCGTTGGGTTTTCCCAATTGAGATCGGCCTGCTCGGTGGCAAACAGATGCAGATAGTATTGCCCGCTGGCGGCATCCCACTGCCAGGCGTTACCGCCAAATTTCGAGCGCCAGTTGTTCGGCGGCGTTTCCGGCGTGCCGTCACGCCAGATGTAGAACTGGCGGTACGGGCTCTCTTTATTCAGCGATTCCTTAAACCACGCGTGGTGGGTTGAGGTGTGGTTCAACACCATGTCGAGCACGATGCGGATCCCGCGCTGATGCGCCTCGGCAATCAGCGCATCGAAATCGTCGAGCGTACCGTAAGAGGGGTCGATCGCCGTGTAGTTGGCCACGTCGTAGCCGTTGTCGACCTGCGGCGAAACGTAGAACGGCGTCAGCCAGATGGCGTCAATGCCGAGCTTTTGCAGATAATCCAGACGTGAGGTCACACCGCGCAGATCTCCCGTACCGCGGCCGGTGGTGTCCTGGAAACTCTTCGGGTAAATCTGGTAGATAACGCCGTTTTGCCACCAGTGAGGAAGTGTATTCATGAGGTTGTCCTTGAAGAAGGCGAAGGGGCGCAATTGCGCCCCGAACAAAGGTGAGACTTAGACCGGCAGCGTGCCCTGGCGCAGTTTGCGCTTGTACACCACCATGGTGAGGATAATCGGCACCACGACGGCGATAACCATCGCAATGCTATAAACGCCCCAGAAGGTCGGCTTAATGGACAGGATGCCCGGCAGGCCGCCAACGCCGATGCCGTTCGCCAGCACGCCGTTCAGACCGCACAGCAGGCCCGCAATACCGGAACCGATCATCGCGCAGAGCATTGGGAAACGGTACTTCAGGTTGATCCCGTACATCGCCGGTTCGGTAACGCCCAGATAGGCAGAGATAGCCGCCGGGACGGAAATTTCACGCTCGTTGCTCTTACGGCTGCAAATGATGATGCCGACAACGGCAGAAGCCTGCGCGATGTTAGACAGCGCGATCATTGGCCAGACCGGCGTACCGCCCATGCTTTGAATCATCTGCATATCAATCGCCAGCGTGGTCTGATGCACACCGGTGATGACCAGCGGTGCGTACAGGAAACCGAACAGCGCAGCGCCGACCGGTGCGAAGCTGCCGGTCATCAGGTGACGCACGGCGAAGGCCACGCCATCACCAATCCAGCGGCCGAACGGACCGATCAGGGCATGGGCGAGGAAGACGGCCAGAATCAGCGAGCACACCGGGACGATGACCAGATAAAGGTAGTCAGGAACGATGCGTTTTAGACGGGTTTCAATAAAGCCCAGCGCCAGACCAGCCAGCAGCGCCGGAATAACCTGCGCCTGATAGCCGACTTTAGCAATGGTGAACAGACCGAAGTTCCACACTTCAGGCACCTGCTGACCCAGCATGTAGGCGTTCATCAGCTGTGGGGAAACCAGCGTCACGCCGAGGACGATACCGAGAATTGGCGTACCGCCCATCTTTTTGACCGCCGACCAACAGATACCGACCGGCAGATAGAAGAAGATGGCTTCGCCAATCAGCCACAAGAAGTCATAGATGGTTTGCAAAGACGGGTGCATTTGCGCCAGCGTCTGGCCGTTGCTCATCGGCAGGTCGCCGATGACGTTACGGAAGCCTAAGATCAAGCCTCCGCTGATAAGCGCCGGCAGCAGCGGGAAGAAGATCTCGGCGAAGTGCGAAATCATCTGCTCGTGCCATTTCATGTTCTGACGGGCCGCCAGTTTGGCCTGCTCCTTATCCGCAGATTTCTGACCGGTGGTGGCCAGCAGTGCCTCATAGTAGTCGCCCACTTCGGTGCCGATAACCACCTGGAACTGCCCGGCGTTAGTAAAGCAGCCTTTCACCATCGGCAATTCTTCGATGGCTTTTGGGTTGGCTTTAGCCGGGTCGTTTAGCACGAAGCGCAGACGCGTGATGCAGTGGCTGACGGTGGCGATGTTGTCGCGCCCGCCGACCAGTTCGATAAGTTTATCGATGTTTTTTTGTTCTATTTTTTTGCTCATTATAGGGCCTTAAAACAGAGGTGAGATCTCCCCGATACCCGCCACTTCAGGCTGCTTGAGTCTGGCAGCCTGACGGACTCAGGATCAAAACCGTAATTAACACGCTGGAGATAAGCGTACCGGGTTTAGGTTTTCGGGAAAATGGGAACGTTCCCGAAACGTCGCGACGATCACATTAAAGCTGACATTAAGCTTAGGCCAGGATCGCGGGGATCACTATCTGATGGGGCTCGCTCTTGCCACCTATCTGGGCAATGAGCTGTTCTGCGGCGCGGCGTCCCGCCTCGGCGTAGCCGGGATCGACGGTGATAATTTCCGGGTGCAGGAACTTGGTGAGGGGGGTGTTACCCACGCTCGCTAGCTGGACATTGTCGATGCGCTGCTCTTGAAGATACTTGCTGGCTCCTAGCGCGAGGGTATCGGTCGCGCAAATCAGCGCGCTGGTTTCTGGGGTGATGACCTGACGGGCAAAATCATAGCCTTGCTTCATTGCCAGACCCGGCAGGGCGGCGGTCGGCGTGAGGTGGTGCTGTTTACAGAAGGCCTGATACGCGTCATGACGACGCTGGCCGGTGGTGGCATCGCTGGTGGGAACGCCCAGGAAGCTGATGTGGCGATGCCCGAGATCGAACAGCCGCTGCATTAGTTGGCTAATCGCGCCGGTATCGTCGTAGCAAACGGAGGTAAAACCGCTGGCATCACGCGCGACCAGCACCAGCGTTGACTGCCAGGTGGTCAACATCTCTTCAGTCACGCCGGTGAAGCCAAATAAGATCACGCCGTCGATATTGCGGCGCTTCAGCATTGCCAGATGCTCCACCACTTTGTCCGGCGAAAACTGACTCTCCATCATGATGGGATCATAGCCCTGCTCGTAGAAGGCGGGCAGCATGGTTTGTACGGCGAGGTTTTCCGAAAGTGAGTCCAGACGGGTGACAATAATGGCGACCACTTTATCGCTTTGCCCACGCATGGCGCGCGCTGAGCGGGAAGGGGAGAAGCCGTGCTGCTGCATGACCTCTTCGACACGCTCGCGGGTGCGGTCGCTGACGCCGCTCTCATTATTCAGCACGCGGGAAACGGTGGATTTACCGACGCCACTCAAACGAGCGATATCTTTGATGGTCAGTCGATTTTCCAGCATATAGTTGCCCCGCGTGAATAATTTCTATCGTTAAACCTGATGGTTTACGTGCCGTTGAATTGCCATCCGTTATTATATCGCTCTAATGGTCACACACCTTATGATTTTCTCCGTATAATTCGCGGCGTTTTTCTTACCTAACTTACCGGAGGCGTTATGGATCCCGATCCCACACCTCTCTCCTGCGCGAGAGTAATTTTCCGGTAAGCCAGTTTTTGCTGCCTTACCGATGCTGTGAGGCAGTGACATCCCATTTCATGTCCCTGCAATAAAAAATGATTGCCAACAGGCTTGGGTTTATCCGTGCCCGTTGGATCGACTGCGTTCGTCTGAGACGAGCGCGGGGGACTTTTTATGCTGAAAAATTTAACCCGGCAGCTGTTTGCACAGCTTGGCCGCCATTTGCCGCGCCGTTTGGTTCAGCGCGACCCTATGCCAACCCAGCAAAGCGTTGCCAATACGCCCATTCCGCCATCGCTGAGTGAACACTGCCTGAAAATGGCCCAGCTCAGCGAGCAGGAGCTTTGGCAGGCGTTTAACAGCCACCCGGAAGGGCTGAATGCGGCGGAAGTGGAACAGGCGCTCGCTGTCCACGGTGAAAACCAACTGCCGGCACAGCAGCCGCAGCCGTGGTGGGTACATCTGTGGCTGTGCTACCGCAATCCATTCAATATCCTGCTGACCGTGCTGGCCGCCGTTTCCTATGCCACGGAGGATCTGTTCGCCGCCGCGGTGATCGTGCTGATGGTGGGGATTTCCACCCTGCTGAATTTTGTACAGGAGGCACGTTCCACCAAGGCCGCCGACACGCTGAAAGCGATGGTCAGCAATACCGCAACGGTGCTGCGCGTCACCAATGACAAAGGCGAAAGCGGCTGGCTTGAGCTGCCTATCGATCAGCTGGTGCCCGGCGATATCATCAAACTCGCCGCGGGGGATATGATCCCGGCCGATCTGCGCGTGATTCAGGCGCGCGATCTGTTTGTCGCTCAGGCGTCACTGACCGGCGAATCGCTGCCGGTCGAAAAGGTCGCCAAAACCCGCGAACCTCAGCAGACGAACCCGCTTGAGTGCGACACGCTGTGCTTTATGGGCACTAACGTGGTGAGCGGTACCGCACAGGCGATGGTGATTGCCACCGGTGCCAACACCTGGTTTGGTCAACTGGCCGGCCGGGTCAGCGAGCAGGAGAGCGAACCGAACGCGTTCCAGAAAGGCATCAGCCGCGTCAGCATGCTGCTGATCCGCTTTATGCTGGTGATGGCGCCGATTGTGTTGGTGATTAATGGCTACACCAAAGGCGACTGGTGGGAAGCGGCGCTGTTCGCGCTGTCGGTGGCCGTCGGCCTGACGCCGGAAATGCTGCCGATGATCGTCACCTCAACGCTGGCGCGCGGGGCGGTGAAGCTGTCCAAACAAAAAGTGATCGTGAAGCACCTCGACGCTATCCAGAACTTTGGCGCGATGGATATTCTCTGCACCGATAAAACCGGGACGCTGACCCAGGACAAAATCGTGTTGGAAAACCATACCGACGTTTCCGGCAAAGTCAGCGAACGCGTGCTGCACACCGCGTGGCTAAATAGCCATTACCAGACTGGGTTGAAAAATCTGCTCGACACGGCGGTGTTGGAAGGGGTCGATGAAGTGGCGGCGCGTCAGCTCTCCAGCGACTGGCAAAAGGTGGATGAAATTCCATTTGATTTCGAACGTCGTCGAATGTCGGTGGTGGTGAATGAACAACCGGACGTGCATAAGCTGATTTGCAAAGGGGCGTTGCAGGAGATCCTCAACGTCTGTACGCAGGTTTATCACAACGGTGAAGTGGTGCCGCTGGACGAGACCATGCTGCGTCGCATTAAGCGTGTCACGGATACTCTGAACCGCCAGGGGCTGCGCGTGGTGGCGGTGGCCAGCAAATTTCTCCCGGCGCGGGAAGGTGACTACCAGCGTATTGATGAGTCCGACCTGATCCTCGAAGGCTACATTGCGTTCCTCGATCCGCCGAAAGAGACGACTGCGCCTGCGCTGAAGGCGCTGAAGGCCAGCGGTATCACCGTCAAAATCCTGACCGGCGACAGCGAGCTGGTGGCGGCGAAAGTGTGCCATGAAGTTGGGCTGGATGCGGGCGAAGTGATTGTTGGTAGCGATATTGAGCATTTGAGCGATGACGAGCTGGCCCAGCTGGCGCAGCGCACCACGCTGTTTGCCCGCCTGACGCCGATGCATAAAGAGCGCATTGTTACGTTGCTCAAACGCGAAGGGCACGTGGTCGGCTTTATGGGCGACGGTATCAACGATGCGCCGGCGCTGCGGGCGGCGGATATTGGTATTTCCGTGGACGGTGCGGTGGATATCGCCCGCGAAGCGGCTGATATCATCCTGCTGGAAAAAAGCCTGATGGTGCTGGAAGAAGGGGTGATTGAAGGGCGTCGCACCTTCTCTAACATGCTCAAATACATCAAAATGACCGCCAGCTCGAACTTTGGTAACGTCTTTAGCGTGCTGGTGGCCAGCGCCTTCCTGCCGTTCCTGCCGATGCTGCCGTTACACTTGCTGATTCAGAACCTGCTGTACGATGTATCCCAGGTGGCGCTGCCGTTTGATAACGTCGATGACGAACAGATTCAGAAACCACAGCGCTGGAACCCGGCGGATCTTGGCCGCTTTATGGTGTTCTTCGGGCCGATCAGTTCGATCTTCGATATTCTGACGTTCTGCCTGATGTGGTGGGTGTTTAAGGCCAATACGCCGGAAATGCAGACCCTGTTCCAGTCCGGATGGTTTATTGAAGGGCTGCTGTCGCAGACGCTGATTGTGCACATGATCCGTACCCGCCGTATTCCATTCGTGCAGAGCCGTGCCGCATGGCCGCTGTTTGCCATGACTCTGCTGGTGATGGCGGTCGGCATCGCGCTGCCGTTCTCACCGCTGGCAAGCTACCTGCAATTGCAGCCGCTGCCGCTGAGCTATTTCCCATGGCTGGTGGCGATTCTGGTGGGTTATATGACCTTCACTCAGATGGTGAAAGGCTTCTTTAGCCGCCGCTATGGCTGGCAGTAATTGACGACCGGTCGGCGATAAAAACAAAAAGGCAGCCATTGGCTGCCTTTTCTTATACTGCATGAAATTAGCGACGAACGGCGATCGCTTCGATTTCAATTTTCACGTCTTTCGGCAGACGCGCGACTTCAACGCAGGAGCGCGCTGGGAAGGTGGCGTTATGCTCGGTGAAGAACGCTTCGTAAGTGGCGTTAACGGTCGCGAAATCATTGAGATCTTTCACGAAAACGGTGGTTTTCACGATATCGCCCACTTTCAGGCCGGCGGCTTCAACGATGGCTTTTACGTTTTCCAGCGACTGACGAGCCTGCGCGGATACATCTTCCGCCACGCTACCGTCTTTCGGGTTTACCGGGATCTGACCGGAAGTGATAACCATACTGCCCAGGTCAACGCCCTGAACGTATGGGCCGATAGCTGCTGGTGCCTTTTCCGTCGCAATAGTCTTGCTCATGATATCTCCAGATGAACTGCAGTAATAAGGTGTTAGCCATTATAGATACGCTAGATTTCAATACCAACCGCAATTAGTTGGCCAGCACCACATAATGAGAAAACTCTTTTTCGCAGTATTTGCATTTGAGTGCAATGTCATCGGCGCGTTTTTTCACTGCAAAGCTTGATGAAACGGGTTCGGCATGACTGATGCAGTTGCTGTTCGGGCATACCAGCACATTGTTGATGCGCTCCGGCAGGCTTGGGCGCGATTTTCCCACCACTTCATAGTTGTCGATTCGGTTAACGGTCGCCTGCGGGGCATACAGCGAAAGCTGGTTCACCTGCTCGTCGGTCAGAAAGGTATTTTCAATCTTAATCAGATCTTTACGTCCCATTTCGCCGGACGGCAGGTTCAAACCGATGGTGATGCGCTGATCGGTTTCGGTCAGCTTGAACAGCGTCAGCAGCTTAAAGCCAACCTGTGCCGGGATATGGTCAATCACGGTGCCACGTTTGATGGCTTCTACCTGCAATTTGTTGTCGTGTGTCATCGTCATTTCCCCTTACAGATCCAGTTCGCTATTCAGTACCAGTGCCAGTAACGCCTGGCGGGCGAAGATGCCGTTACCGGCCTGTTGGAAGTACCAGGCGTGCGGCGTTTTATCAACATCGGTGGTGATCTCATCAATGCGCGGCAGCGGGTGCAGGACTTTCATATTGTCGCGTGCGCCTTCAAGATCGGCGGCGCGCAGTACGAATTGCGCTTTGACGTTGGCGTATTCTGACGGGTCTAGGCGCTCTTTCTGTACGCGGGTCATGTAGAGAATGTCGACTTCGGCCATCACTTCATCAATGGCGCTGTGCAGGCTCCAGGCGATGCCTTTTTCGTCCAGCATATCGAGAATGTACTGTGGCATCGCCAGCGCGTCTGGGGCGATAAAGTAGAAGCGGTTGCCGTTAAATTTCGCCAGCGCCTGAGTCAGCGAGTGGACGGTACGGCCATATTTCAGGTCTCCAACCATCGCGATATTGAGGTTTTCCAGACGCCCCTGGGTTTCCTGAATGGTGAACAGGTCGAGCAGCGTTTGGGTCGGATGCTGGTTAGCGCCGTCGCCAGCGTTCAGGATTGGAATGCCGCCGGAGAACTCGGTCGCCAGACGCGCTGCCCCTTCCTGCGGATGACGCATGACGATGGCATCCACATAGGTGCTGATGACCGAGATGGTGTCGGCCAGGGTTTCGCCTTTTTTGCCAAGCGAGGTATTGGCGCTGTCGGAGAAGCCGACCACGCTCGCGCCCAGGCGATGCATTGAGGTTTCAAAAGACAGACGAGTGCGCGTCGAGGCCTCGAAGAAACAGCTGGCAATCACTTTATGCTTAAGGAGTTCAGGCTGTGGGTGTGCTTTCAGCCTTGCCGCGGTGGCCAGCACCAGTTCCAGGTCTTCGCGACTGAGATCGTTTATGGAAATGATGTGTTTTTGATACAGCGGATTAGCCATGTTTATCTCCTGACGACGGCGCAAAAAAAAAGCCCCTTAAATAAGGGGCTTTACGAATACGGATGCAACGGAAAGGAAAAACGGCAGGCCAGCGTCTGTTTTCAGACGCGGTAAGACGCGATGTCGTACACACTGAACCATATTTCCTCCTGGCAAACGGAGCGGAATTATACGCAGCTTTATCCGGCAATCAAGGGGGGAATTCACAATTCACGCGACGAAAACGATTCTTATTGAATGGTTAGTTGATTGTGATGAATTTAAATTCCCTGTAGTGAATAAAGGTGCAAAGCGTGCGCTAACGCGCTCGCGGCAAGAGTCATGACAAAAAGTAGTGGTATGGTAACGTGAAATTACGTATAACAACTGAAAATTGAAACATTGTTTTATTTGCGGAGTCATCATGATTATTGGCAACATCCATCACCTGCAGTCATGGCTGCCGGAAGAACTGCGTCAGGCGATTGTCCATCTCCAGGCTAACGTCACCGACGAAACCCCGGAAGGGAAATATGACATCGACGGCAACCGTCTGTTTTATCTGATCTCAGAAAACATGACTGAGCCGTTTGCCGAACGCCGTGCGGAATATCATGCGCGTTACCTGGATATTCAGGTGGTGCTGAAAGGCCAGGAAGGGATGTCATTTAGCGTGCTGCCTGCGGGCAAGCCGGACACCGATTGGCTGGCGGATAAAGACATCGCTTTCCTGCCGGAAGGCGGCGAGGAAAAAATGGTGGTGATGAGCGAAGGTGACTTCGTGGTCTTCTACCCAGGCGAAGTCCATAAACCGCTGTGCGCGGTGGGCCAGCCGGCGAAAGTCCGTAAAGCGGTGATTAAACTGCTGGTGGCGTGAGGCTAATCCTGACTCCGGCCCTCTCTCTGAAAGGATGAGAGGGCCTGGGTGAAGCGAACAACGGTTCCCCGCGTTTTCACTGAATGAGGAGAATTACTGCGACAGCGTCGCCACCATTACGGCTTTGATGGTGTGCATCCGGTTTTCCGCCTGATCAAACACCACGCTCGCCGCAGATTCAAAGACCTCATCGGTCACTTCCATCCCGCCATGCATACCGTACTCTGCCGCCATTTTCTTACCCAGCGTGGTCTGGTCATCATGGAACGCTGGCAGGCAGTGCAGGAATTTGACCTGCGGGTTGCCGGTTAGCTTCATCATCGCGCTATTGACCTGATAATCGCGCAGCAGGGCGATACGTTCGGCCCATTTCTCTTTGGCTTCGCCCATCGATACCCATACGTCGGTATAGATAAAGTCCGCGCCCTTCACGCCGCTGGCAATATCTTCGGTCAGCGTGACATTACCGCCATTCTTCTGCGCCAATGCTTTACATTCCGCGACCAGGCTCGCTTCCGGCCAGCACGCTTGCGGCGCAACCAGACGCAGGTCGAGACCGGTTAACGCTGCGGCTTCCAGCATTGAGTTACCCATGTTGTTACGCGCATCACCGGCGTACACCAGCGTCATTTCGTTGAACGCTTTGCCCGGCAAGTGCTCCTGCATGGTGAGCAGGTCTGCCAGCAGTTGGGTTGGGTGGAATTCGTCGGTCAGGCCGTTCCACACCGGGACACCGGCATATTCCGCCAGCGTTTCGACGATCTCCTGGCCATAGCCGCGGTACTGGATACCGTCATACATCCGGCCCAGCACGCGGGCGGTGTCTTTGATCGACTCTTTGTGGCCAATCTGGCTACCGCTGGATCCGAGATAAGTGGCGCGAGCGCCCTGATCGTAAGCGGCAACTTCGAAAGAGCATCGTGTACGGGTTGAGTCTTTTTCGAAGATGAGCGCGATGTTTTTACCGGTCAGGTTCGGCGACTCCGTGCCGTTCTTTTTATCCGCTTTGAGTTTTGCCGCGAGTTGCAGCAGGGTGGTGATTTCTGCAGGGGTAAAATCGAGTAATTTTAAGAAGTGCTTTTTATACAGACTAGACATTTTTCCCTCACCTGGCTCAAGCCACTTATTGAATTAAAATTCACTTTATATGGATGAATATTCATTTGCAACCCCAATAACAAATCTTTATCGGAAAGGTGGAGGCAATGGCAACGGTATGTGACAATAAGAGTATCAGCCACATTATGAGGAACGAGCCATGGCAAACCCGGAACACCTGGAAGAACAGCGTGAAGAAACACGTCTGATCATTGAAGAACTGCTGGAAGACGGCAGCGATCCTGACGCGCTGTACACCATTGAACACCACCTTTCTGCAGACGATTTCGAAAGCCTGGAAAAAGCGGCGGTTGAAGCGTTCAAGATGGGTTACGAAGTGACCGAACCGGAAGAGCTGGAAGTGGAAGAGGGCGATACCGTCATCTGCTGCGATATTCTCAGCGAATGTGCGCTGAACGCTGAGCTTATTGACGCTCAGGTTGAGCAGCTGATGAATCTGGCTGAGAAATTTGAAGTCGATTACGACGGGTGGGGCACCTACTACGAAGATCCTAACGGTGAAGAAGGTGACGACGACGAAGATGAAGTCGACGAAGACGACGATGGCGTTCGCCACTAAGTCATCTTGATTCCCTACGGCAGCACCCGCTGCCGTAGGTCAAGGATCCCGGAATGGACTACCCGCAAATACTCTCCCCTGTTTACCGCTTTCTGCACTGCAAAACGCCTCAGGCGTGGCTGGATCAAGCGCGCTTACCTGAAAATCTTCCTCTGCTGCTGACTGACCACCTGGTGTGCGAGCTCAAAGCGGCGCAAACCGCGATGCTGATGGTGCGTAAATATGTGGCGGATAAAGAGGGCTCTCAGGCGCTTCTGGAATGGCTAAAACCGTATGAAGCATTCACCTTTCGCGACGGCGAAGAGCCCGATTTTGCGGCACTGAACAAACAGATAGGCAAAGGCGTGATGCCGAAAACCGACGACCCGTGGGGGCGTCAGCTTATCGACAGCATGGTGCTGCTGATTAAAGAAGAACTGCACCACTTCTGGCAGGTGCGTGAAGCCATGCAGCGCCGTGACATTCCCTATGTGAAAATCACCGCCAGTCGCTACGCGAAAGGTATGCTCAAAGAGGTGCGTACCCACGAACCGCTAACGCTGATTGATAAGTTGATTTGCGGTGCCTACATCGAAGCGCGATCCTGCGAACGATTTGCCGCACTGGCACCGTATCTGGATGACGATTTGCAGGCGTTTTATCTGTCGCTACTGCGCTCAGAAGCGCGGCATTATCAGGACTACCTGACGCTGGCCGAGCAGATTGCCGCCGGTGATATCAGCGAGCGCGTGCGTTTCTTTGGTGAAGTCGAGGCGGCGCTGATTACCTCTGCCGATGACGAGTTCCGCTTTCACAGCGGTGTGCCTGTATAGCCTTGTGTCCCGGCGCGTTTGCGCCGTTTCCCCACTTCCCTGAATCGTCAACGCCCTCGCAGATGAAAATCTGGTGGCTGGAAATACCCGTCCGTTGCCGCAATAATCAACATTCATAAAGGGGAAATATAATCCCCGGTAGAACTATTGATTGGAATAAGGATGGTTAATGAACTGGGCTCACGTAATTTTGGCCGGCTACATTGGTGCGGTGATTGCCGTGATAGTTGGCGTGTTTCGTAAAAAGGGTTGGGTTGGGAAGGCCGCCGGCGCCGTGATTTTTGTGGTGGCGATTATTGGCTGGAATCTGTTTGACGTGCACTATCTCATACCGCGCATGAGCCCGGATTATGGACAGACCGAAGAGCAGAAATTCGAATCGGCGATGATGGCGATGCCGACGTTCCAGGTTATCAAGGAACAGGACCCGGCGTTCTGGCAGCATATTCTTGAACTGTCGGTGCAGATGAAAAAGGCGGGCAAAGATCAGCAGCAGATTATCGATGCCATCCAGCCGCAAATTCTACAGCTACAGATGGCTCGCCTACAGCAAGCTCCTGATGCCAACGTGGTTGAGTATATGAAAATCAACCTTGAGCAGATTGCTCAAGCACAGGCCAGCGGTGATGATGTGTGCTTCCGCTTCCTGTTCCCGGCGGTGAAAGGCGGTATCAACCCGGTGAAGGTGATTTCGCATGAAGTCCTCGCTCGCCGTACCGAGAGCGACGCACGGATGATGCGCGCCGCCTACGGGCCAAATAAACACACGGTGACGCCGCAGGAAAAACAGCAGGCGCTGGCGGATATGCAGGCTATTGGCCCGGGGCTGGTACAGCGTTACGGACAGGATATCGACATCATGTCCGATCCGAACAAAGGTGTCGGCAAAGAGAAAGTGGCCTGTGGACTGGTGCAGGATTTCTGGTCGCAGGTTCTGGCGCTGCCGGAAGCGAATGCCGCGGGCGTCGTTCGTTTAGCGCTATCGCCTGAAATGCAGTAAATCGGGAACCCCTTTGAACGCTCAAAGGGGTTTGAGCATTCTCACTTCGCAGTCGACGTGGCCGGTACAGCCTAGCGGTTCGGCAATGTGTGCAAAACCAAGACGTTCATACAGACGAATGGCCTCCGTCAGAAATGCCGTTGTCTCCAGATAGCATTGCTTAAAGCCCTGCTCACGGGCATATTCCAGCGCCGTCAGCGCGAGTTTCTTCGCCAGACCTTGCCCGCGCGCGCGGGATAAAAAATACATCTTCTGCAGTTCGCAAATGCCCGGTTCGCTACAGCTGAGCGGGGCAACGCCACCGCCGCCAACAATCTCACCATTCTGTTCAATCACCCAATACGCCGCACCTGGCTGGCTATAAACGTCGAACAGTTCGTCCAGATTAGGGTCGGCTACCGTATAGCCTTTATCCGCGGTCAAACCATACTCGGCCGATACCTGACGAATGACGGAGGCGATAGCAGCATTATCTTCAGCCGTTATTCGGCGAAGGGTCGCAGCAACGGGAGTAACAACACTCATAGCAAACTCATGACATAAACGTGGAACATATGCAGTTAATAACACTGCCGGGAGGGGAAGCGCAAGCGAGGATAATTCAACAAAAAGCCTCTGAGCCATGGGGTCAGAGGCTTTTATTGGGTGGCCGTGTCGGATGGCGCTGTACTTCTCCTCCCGATTTTCAGGGGCCTGCGGGCCGGATAAGCGTTGCGTATCCAGGAAACCGACAGGCTCCGTCCTGGGGCCTTACAGCGCGGCGATAACCGCCTGCTGTTCAATCAGCTTCGCTTTTGCTTCCGCGTAACCGTCCAGTTTCTCACGCTCTTTGGCAATCACCGCTTCCGGTGCGCGCGCCACAAAGCCTTCGTTAGACAGTTTGTTTTCGATACGACTGATTTCGCCTTCGATTTTCGCCACTTCTTTCGCCAGACGCGCCAGCTCATCGTCTTTGTTGATGAGGCCAGCCATCGGGATCAGCAGCTCAGCGCCGTCGATGATTTTGGTCACGGAAAC
>PPYF01267992.1_pt1 | contig 18175 bp, 22 predicted proteins | sample 1559871 | NCBI WGS metagenome assembly PPYF01 (sample SAMN08240021, study PRJNA423297) | Human gut metagenome, whole genome shotgun sequencing project.
ACACGGTGTACGAGGTGGGAGAAACGGACACGGACGAGGAAGCTGACCTGTTAAATTTTGACGATTTAGACAGCGACGAGTTCGTGTGACCTCGGGCCATGCTGGCCCGAAGTGACGCCGCCATCCTGGGCGGCTTTTTTTGTACCCCAAAACCAATTTTTCAATGAAAAGGAGAACTGTATGGAATTTTTCAACTCTGCTATCGAAATCCTGAAAATCCTCGTTATGGCTCTGGGCGCTGGCCTTGCGGTATGGGGCGTGATTAACCTGTTGGAAGGTTACGGGTCCGACAACCCGGCGGCCAAATCACAGGGAATGAAGCAGCTCATGGCCGGAGGAGGCGTTGTCCTGATTGGGATGCAGTTGATTCCCCTGTTAGCGGATTTATTTTAACCTTCCCTGGTATCCTGTTTCCAGTAAACCGTAAAAGGAGCTGATGTATGGATTTTATCATCAACGCAATCGTGGAATGGCTGAAAGGATTGCTGGTTGATGGTATCATGGGAAATCTGGAGGGCCTTTTCAACAACGTCAACCAAAGCGTTGGAGAGATTGCCGTACAGGTAGGCACGACCCCGGCGGACTGGAACGCCGGGGTCTTTTCCATGATACGGCAGCTATCTGAAACCGTTATCCTGCCGATTGCCGGTATCATCCTTACCTTTGTTGCCGCCTATGAGCTTATTCAAATGCTCATTGACCGGAATAATCTTCATGACGTAGACACCTGGATGTTTTTCAAGTGGAGTTTCAAAACCTTCGTGGCCGTAATGATACTGGCAAATACTTTTGAAATTGTGCTGGCTGTCTTTGATGTAAGCCAGCACGTGATTCAGCAGTCGGCGGATATGATCCAGAACGGGACAGAAATCACGGCAGACGTGATGGACAGCCTGCAAACCGAGCTTGAGGCAATGGACGTGGGGCCGCTTCTCGGCCTGTGGCTGCAATCTTTCCTTGTGCGTCTTACCATGATTGCCTTAAATATCGTAATCTTTGTGATCGTCTATGGCCGTATTCTTGAAATATATATGCTCACCAGCCTTGCGCCGATTCCTTTCGCCACCGTATCCAACCGAGAAAACAGCCATGTGGGGCAGAATTACTTCCGCTCCCTCTTTGCGGTGGGCTTCCAGGGCTTTCTCATTATGGTCTGCCTTGCCATCTATGCGGTTCTGATTCAGAGCATTGTCACAGACGGCGACCCGATGGGGGCCATCTGGGGCTGTGTAGGCTACACGGTGCTTCTGTGCTTTACGCTCTTTAAGACCGGGAGCCTGTCAAAAACATTGTTCGGAGCCCATTAAGAACCTCGGGCCATGGTGGCCCGAAGTGGAAAGGAGGCGGCCATGCCCCGGCGCTACAAGCTGGGAGCGGACGGACAGCCCCGCCGGGCTTTCTATGGAAAGCTCCCGGAGGAATTTACCAGAGAGGACGCCATGCGCTTCATGGCGGAAACCGATTTACAGCTTTCCGGGAAGGTGTCGGCGGACACGCTGGCCCTGCTTTATGCGGAAGGCTATTGCTATCAGGACGGAACCCTTGTTCCCGCCGGAAAGGAGAACCCTATGGAAAAAGGGACGGGCGGCACGCCTGCCGCCGCGCCTGTACCGCTGAAATTAGATGTAAGCGTGCGGGTGATTGAACCTGTAAAAAATCTCATGGGCTTCGCTTCTGTGAAGTTCAATGACAGTTTTGTGGTAGAAAACCTGAAGATCGTCCAGGGGCAGAACGGGCTTTTTATTGGGATGCCCAGCCAGCCGGACGGTAAGGGAGGCTACCGGGATATGGCTTACCCCGTTACAAAAGAGTTCCGGGAACAGCTCAATTCCGCTGTGCTGGGAGCTTATGAAGCAAAGTTAGAGAAAATGGCGGAGCGCGGAAACAGCGGGCGGTCCTCTATCTCGGAACAGCTCAAGGCTGGGAAAGAGGCCGCTGAACAGGCCAAAGCGGAAAAGCCCGCAAAGGCCAAAGCGGGCCGTGGACAGGAACGGTAGCTTCGGGCCATGCTGGCCCGAAGCGGCAAAGGAGGTGAATACCGTGGCCTATGTGCCAGTACCTAAAGACTTATCGAAAATCAAAACAAAAATGGCCTTCAACCTGACAAAACGCCAGCTCATTTGTTTTGGGACAGCCGCCAGCGCAGGGCTCCCCGCCTATTTCTTTACCAGGGGAGCCCTTGGAAACAGCGCCGCTATGCTCCTGATGATCGGCCTCATGCTCCCGTTCTTCTTTTTCGCCATGTATGAGCGGGACGGCCTTCCTTTGGAGAAGGTTCTGAAAAACATCCTCCGCACCTGTTTTCTCTATCCGCGGGTGCGGCCCTACAAGACGGAAAACTTTTATGCACGGTTAAGCGAGGAGGTGAAGCCGATTGAAAAAGCAGACAAACGCCGGAAAGCCCGCAGGAAAAAAGCCTGATAGGCGGGGGCTTTTCGGCTTGTTCCAAAAGAAAAAGGACATTCCCACCACCGCTCAGAGAACCCTCCCCTACCGGGAAATGTACCGGGACGGGGTGTGCCGGGTGTCAGAGGACTACTACACGAAAACCATTGAGTATGAGGACATTAACTACCAGCTTGCGCAGGCGGAGGACCAGGCGGCCATTTTTGATGGGTGGAGCGCCTGCCTGAATTACTTTGACAGTACCCTCCCCTTCCAGCTTTCCTTTTTAAATCACCGGAGCCGCCCAGAAAGCCGGTACAACGTCAATATCCCCATGCAGGACGACGCATACAACGGCGTCCGGCAGGAGTATGTGGAAATGTTAGAGAACCAGATTGCAAAAAGCAACAACGGCATTGTCCGCACAAAGCTCCTGACCTTCGGCGTAAAGGCGGACGACCTTTCTTCCGCCCGGGCGAGACTCGAGCGGGTGGAGACGGATATTTGCGGGAACTTCAAAAAGCTGGGAGTCCAGGCCGCTCCCCTGTCCGGCCTTAAACGGCTGGAGCTTTTACACGGCCAGCTCCATCCGGGAGGTTCGGCCCCGTTTGCTTTCTCCTGGGATATGATACCGAAAACCGGGCTTACCACAAAGGATTTTATCGCGCCGGACAGCTTCGACTTCCGGTTCAGCCGCCTGTTCCGGGTGGGGACGACCTGGGGTGCGGCCTCCTACTTGCAGATTTTGGCCTCGGAGCTTTCCGACAAGCTGCTGGCGGAGCTTCTGGAAATGGACGCGGAAATGGCGATCACGCTCCATATCCAGACCGTTGACCAGGCCGCCGCCGTGAAATCCATCAAGGCCAAAGTCTCCGACATTGACAAGATGAAGGTGGAGGAACAAAAGAAGGCGGCCCGGTCTGGATACGATATTGACATACTCCCGCCCGACCTTGTGACCTACAGCAACGACGCGAAAACCCTTTTGGAAGATTTGCAGAGCCGGAACGAGCGGATGTTCCTTTTAACCTTCCTTGTGGTAAACATGGCCCCGGCCCGCCGGGAGCTGGACAACGACCTCTTTACCGTGTCGGGGATTGTGCAGAAATACAACTGCTCCTTAAAACGGCTGGACTTCCAGCAGGAGGCCGCCTTTCTTTCAAGCCTTCCCCTCGGCCATAACGAGATTGAAATTCAGAGGGGCATGACGACCAGCTCCACGGCAATCTTTGTCCCCTTTATGACGCAGGAGCTCCGCATGGACGGCGAAGCGGTTTATTACGGCCTCAACGCCTTATCCCACAACATCATTATGGCGAACCGGAAGAAGCTCAAGAATCCCAATGGACTGTTCCTCGGGGTGCCCGGTTCTGGAAAATCCTTCGCGGCAAAACGGGAGCTGGTGAACGTGTTCCTTGCTACAAAAGACCGGATTATTGTGGTAGACCCGATGGGGGAATACTCCCCGTTAATCCGGCGGCTGGGCGGGCAGGTGATTGAGATTGCCCCGGACAGCCCCCACCATATCAATCCCATGGACATTGATTTAAGTTATGACGAGGAAAACCCGATGGCGCTGAAAGCTGACTTTATCCTGTCGCTGATGGAACTGATCGTCGGCGGCAAGGACGGCTTACAGCCGGTGGAGCGGACGGTGATTGACCGCTGTGTACGCCAGATGTACCGGGAGCATTTGCAGAACCCGGAAACGGCAGAAATGCCGACCCTTCAAACCCTCTATGACCTGCTGTGCAGTCAGCCCGAGGGGGAGGCGGTACGGCTGGCAACCTCCCTTGAAATCTATGTGTCCGGTTCCCTGAACGTGTTTAACCATAAAAACAACGTGGATTTAAACCGCCGTCTGGTATGCCTGGACTTAAAAAAACTGGGGGCGGGCCTGCGCACCATCGCCATGCTTATTATGCAGGACCTTGTAAATTCGCAGGTATCCCTAAACTTCCTGCGGGGGGCGGCGACCTGGTGCTACTTTGACGAGTTCCATGTGCTCCTCCGGGACCCGTTGACCGCAAGCTACTGCGTGTCCGTCTGGAAGATGCTCCGCAAGAAAGGCTGCGTTCCCAGCGCTTTAACTCAGAACGTGAAGGACTTTCTTGCCAGCCCAGAGATTGAGAACATCTTCGAGAACTCGGACTTCCTTGTTCTGCTCTCCCAGGCGCAGGGGGACCGCCAGATTTTAGCAAAGCAGCTTGGGATCAGCCCCCACCAGCTTTCCTATGTGACCCACTCCGGTTCCGGCGAGGGCCTTCTGTTCTTTGGGAACACGACCATTCCATTTGTAGACCATTTCCCGCAGGATACGGAGCTTTACGCCATTATGACCACACGCCCCGAGGATAAGAAACGGGAGCCGGGAAAGGAGGAGTAAGCCATCCGCAGGAAACCAGAATTAAACACGCTCTCGGAACCGCCAGCGCCGCAGGAAGAAACTTCGGGCCAGACTGACCCGAAGATACGGGATGGCCCGGAACCCTCCGGCCCCTCCCGGCGGCTCCGCTTTGAGGAGGAGGAACCGGACGGGGACGCTTCGGGCCAACATGGCCCGAAGTCAAAAGGCGGGAAATTCCGGCAGGACGACGGCGAACCCCGGCCTTCTGACCGTATGCGTCAGGAGGATGAACCAGACGGCGGAAAAGCTGCTGGCCAGGGGCCGGAGGGTTCCAGAAATGACAGCCGGGAGGGCCGTTCTGGCCGGACCGGACGGGGAAAACCCGACAGCGAAAAGAAGGATAAGATTCATAAAGCCCAGGAAAAGGCAGACAAGGCCGGGGAAAAGCTGCATACGGCCCGTGACAAGTTCGATCAGGCGCAGGCCAAACGGGCGGCCAAAAAGCCTCCCGGCCTTGCAAAAAAAGCCGTCCAGGGAGCCAAAACCGAGGCGTGGTTCTACGTCCACAACAAAATCCATCAGGCCGAACAGGAAAATGTGGGCGTGGAAGGGGCCCATAAATCCGAGCTAGTGGCCGAGGGCGCGGCCCGCAGGCTGACCCGCTACGCAAAGAAGCGTTACCGGGAGCACCCGGCCCGCAGGCTGGCAAAATGGGAACGAAAAGAAATGAGCGCCCGGGCCAATCTGGATTTTCAGAAAATGGCCGCCAGGCACCCGGAGCTTGCAAGCAATCCCCTTTCCCGGCTACAGCAGAAATGGAAGCTGAAGCGGAAGTATGCCAAAGAGGCCCGGAAAACGGCGGCGCAGAGCGCAAAGGCGGCAAAGAAAACAGCATCCTTTACAGGTGGCGCGGTAAAATGGGCCGGGCGGCTTGCAGTCCGCCATCCGGCCGGCGTCCTCTTTCTCCTGCTGTTATTTCTGGTGTTCGCTGTAATTGCTTCGGCCTCCTCCCTGTTTACCACCGTGGGAGGCGGTATCAGCAACGCCGTTTCCGGCACCTCCTATGCCTCTGAGGACGACGACCTGTTAGGGGTGGACGAGGACTACACCGCCCTGGAAAATGAACTGACGCAGACCGTGGCAGATATTGAACGCACTCATTCCGATTATGACGAGTACCGCTATTCCGTAGACGAAATCGGCCATAATCCCTATGAGCTGGCCTCCTATCTGTCGGCAAAGTACCATGTTTACACAAGGGAACAGACACAGGCGGAGCTTCGGGAGATTTTTGAGGCCCAGTATGAACTGACTTTGACGGAGGAGGTGGAGATTCACACCTATACGGACGACGATGGGGACGAGCACGAATACGAATACTACATTCTAAACGTGACCCTAAAAAACCATACCCTCCCGGCGGTGATCTTCCCAAGGATGGACGAACAGCAGAAAGAGATTTATGCCATCATGCAGCAGCTCAAAGGCAACAAGCCCTACCTGTGGGAAGGGATCTATACGGAAGGCGGCGGCTCAGGCCCTTCTTACGAGATCCCCGACGAGGCCCTGTCTGACCCAGCCTTCGCAGCGCTGATGGCCGAGGCTACCAAGTATATCGGCTGGCCCTATGTGTGGGGAGGCTCCAGCCCGTCCACGTCCTTTGACTGCTCCGGTTTTGTCTGCTGGGTTTATACCGCCAGCGGCGTCCATAACCTGCCCCGTACCACGGCGCAGGGCATTTATAACCAGTGTGCCGTCCTTCCGGCTTCCGAAGCAAAGCCGGGGGATCTGATCTTTTTCACGGGAACCTACGACAGTGCGGGGCCTGTCTCCCATATCGGAATCTATGTAGGGGACAATAAAATGCTCCATTGCGGAAGTCCCATCCAATACGCCGACATTACAAGCGCCTACTGGACACAGCACTTTTACGCGTTCGGCAGGTTATCTTGAATCGTTCATGCACAACCATTTTAAGGGAAAGAAAGGAGATTTTGATGGGTAAGATTGAAAAAATTGAGAAGGAACTGGAAAAGGCCAGGGAGAAGGCCGCGGAATGGCAGGCCAGAATCCGGGATTTAGAAAAGCAGAAACAAGAGGAAGAAAACAGCCAGATTGTGCAGGCGGTGCGTTCCTTGAAGCTGACTCCCACGGAGCTGGCGGCCTTCCTGAGCGACCCGAAAACCATGTTCCCCGCTTCGGGCCAGGATGGCCCGAAGTCCGGGGAGCCTGAAAAGGAGGAAGCTGACCATGAAGAAAATTAAATCCCTGAGGCTGGCGGTCTTTACTGCCAGCCTTTTCTGCGGTTCCATGTTTGCGGTCCCGTCCTATGCCCAGAGCAGCGGGCCGCAGGAAGAAACGCCCCCAGTGCAGGAGGCCCCGGCAGAAACCGAGGCCCAGCCGGAAACCCAGAACCCGTTCAGCCCGGACGGCACCGGGACAGTGGTTGATACTGCCACCGACGAGGACGGCAAGGAATTTTATACCATCACCACGCCGGACGAGAACATCTTTTATCTGGTAATCGACAAACAGAAAACCTCCGACAACGTGTATTTTCTGAACACCGTCACGGAGGCCGACTTACTCCCGCTGGCAGAAAAAAGCGGGGAGGACGCGGCGGAGCCTTCGCCGGAGCCTGAGCCGGAACCCGAGCCAGAACCGACAAAGCCCGAAGAAGAACCGGCAGAGCCGGAACCGGAGGACGAGGCAAAAAAACCGGACAGCAGCCTCCTCGGCCTCCTCCTTGTGGGGATTGCGGCGTTCATCGGCGGCGGGGTCGGATACTACTTAAAGATTTATAAGCCCAAACACCAGGCACCGGATCTGGAGGACGACTACTGCGAATATGAGGAAGAAACCCCGGAGGAAGCCGTGGAGGACGCGGCGGAGGACAGCGGGGAAACCGCAGACGGGGACACCCCGCCCTGGAATGAGGATGGAAAGGAGGACGAACATTGAATTTCACGGACAGCCCATTGGAACGGATGATGAAAGAGGCTCCCAGACCGGGACGCGGAGGCGGCAGCCCTTGCGCTGGATGCCGCTACCATAAGGAGTGTAAGGGAAAGAAAAATCAGTGCCGCAAAAAATTCCGGGCTTTGGTGGTAACGCCCCGTACTTCGGGCCATGCTGGCCCGAAGCCGTAAATGGCCGCCCGGGAGCTGACCCGTGACGAGAAAACGAAGATCCGCAGGCTGGTCACGGGGATGTGTGCCAACTATGACGAAGAAAGCGGCCTGTGCCTTCCGTTAGACTGCCCCTGCTATATGCTCCACAAGTGCTGGACTGGTTCCTACTGCCGGTACTTTGAAAAGGCAGTCCTTCCCTTAAATCCGGCGCTGGAGGTTTCCCTGATGGAGGAAGGCGCAGCCCCGGAGCTTCGCTCCTGCGCAGTCTGCGGGAACGCCTTTTATCCAGAAGGGCGGCAAGCCTACTGCTCCGAAGCCTGCAAGGCGGAGGGGAACCGCAGGAAAAGCCGGGAGCGCATGAAAAACATGCGCAGAAGAAGGCTTGGGGACTGTTACGATTTGTCTTTCCGGAAGGCTTGATATTCCGGGCTTTTTAAGAGGTGCAGACGGGGCGGGGACAGAAATCTATGTCTCCCCCGGTTTGGCCTTCTATTTCGTAACATAACGGCACTTCGGACCATGTTGGCCCGAGGTTTGAAAGGAGGTTTGAAGGATTGGAACAGATACAGGGCTATGAAATCGAGAAATCCATCCTGTTTGAAAATAACCACGGCTTTGCCCTGGGGCACAATCCGGCGGCACCCGAGCCCTTTGTGACATGGCAGTTTACAGAGAATGAAGGCGGCGTCCGGGACTACTACTGGGGGAATTACAGTTCGGACAGGGAATACTCGGAACAGGATTTTGCCCGCCGGGCGGAGAACTACCAATACTTGTTTAAAGTCGAGGAAAAGACAGCCGGCCGGGAACCGGGTGAATACTACCGCTACTATTCCACCCAGCGCCCCTTTGATATAGGGGCGACACCAGACACAAAGGACAATCCGCTTCTGGAGGTTTCCAACTATGGGGACGATAAGCGGAGGCCCGTTGCCGGAGGGAAAATACAGGCATGGGGGGAGGCCATTTATAAAAAGCCCCTGACCAGAAAACAGATCCAGGACTATGAGCTGACACCCGCCCCGGATAATCCAGACCGGAAACGCTCTATCACCGCCCGCCTAAAGGAAGGAGCGGTGAAGGGGGCGGATAGGCGAACGGAACTGGAACAGAAACGCAGCCATAAGGCCCATGAGGACAGATAAGGGGGGACGTTATGCACGAAAAGGACAATGATTTGAAAACCTATGAGCTTTCCACGGAGCAGAACCAGAATATGATTGACGGAGTGCCGAACAACACGCCCCTTTCCCCCACGCCGCCGGAGCCGGATAAAAAGCCTTTGGATAAGGTTAAGGAGCCGAAGGAACGGCGGAAGGGCCGGGAGATGGAACGGTAATGCCAGGCCGCAAGCGAAACATCCACCTTCATGTGATGGTTACGGAGGATGAATTGGCGGCCATTCATGCACGGATGGCCGAGGCCGGCATTTCCAATACCGGGGCCTATGTGCGCAAGATGGCTTTAAACGGCTATATCCTCCATGTAGACCTCGCCCCAGTCAAGGAACTGGTATCCTTACAGCGGCGCTGTTCCAATAATCTCAATCAGGTAGCGGTTCATGCCAACACTTACGGGGTGTACCCGGAGGAAATCGACGGACTGCGGCGGGACTATGAAAAGCTGTGGGGGCAGGTGTCAAAGGTTTTGCGGGAACTTTCCGTACTGGTGGCAAAGTAAGGCAAAGGCGGCAGATTCCCTTATTTGGGGAATATCTGCCGCCTGCTTCTTTTTTGCCGCTTCGGGCCAATGTGGCCCGAGGTTGGCTTTCCCCTCTTTAGCCAGAATAGGGATAAGGATATTTCTCAAAATATTCCGCCGCACGGTATTCCAGTTCGGATAAGGTTGTGATATGGCGGCTCTCGATTCGCCGGCGGAGCTTGGGGAGCGCAAGAAAAAATTTTTCCCACAGTCCGCCCCGTTCGTAATCCCTCTGGTATTTATCCATGGAGTAATTAAAGACCTCCCGGAACGGAACCTTTTCTCTAAGGGCTTCCCTGTATTCCTTTTCCGCGGCTGACTGGCAGAACAGGTAAGCAACCATATCCATGACTCTCCGCTCCGTCATTCGGGCGCTGTTTAACGTGATGGGGTGCCGACAGCAATATTCCTGATCCGCTGGATCACTATGGCTGCGGAGGTAGTCATCATCAAATGCCAGACGGGCTTCTTCCGGGTACAAGTCATGTAACTGAAAAAGGGCCTTGATGTTCTTCCGGTTATAAGCCCTGTGGTAATAAAACAAAAAATCTTCCACACCGATTGGGGGATGTTTGATTCCTGCCTGTTCCATGCGCCGAACTCCTTTCTCTTTGCTTGAACAACGATTCTATCACTATCATTATAGTAAGAGATATACATAAAAGTCAATGATTGTCCTATATTTCTCTCACTGTATGAAACGCCGGATTTTCGTTAAAATAATTAAATAAACTACAGCGGTGGGGAGGGAAACATGATAGAGAATAGGATTGACGGAAAAGTAAAAGAAATCGCCCTCAAACTGCGGAAAATCCGGGAGCTGAAAGGACTGACCAGAGAAAATTTTTGTGAGCCTTTAGGTGAGAACAGTGAATACTGGGGCATGATTGAACGGGGCGAACAGCCCATCAGTCTGGTGAAACTCCTGCAAGTGTGTGAAGTCTATCACATCCCGATTGAATCCGTCGTGGATTTAGATTACATGGAACAGGATGATTCCCTGATGCTAAGAGACATAGAAGAACTTTTAAGCCAGTGCAGGGGAAAGCAGTTAGAGGTAATACGGAAATTCATTAAAGAGATTGCCATGACTTTATAAGCGCCAAAAGCAGCAAGGAACCGTCTGCTTTTTGGCGCTTATTCTTTAAGGGCGGTTCAATACCGCTCTTTTTCATGCTTCGGGCCACGTTGACCCGAAGTCCCGGGACAGGATTCCCTAACGATTCGCAACATTTATCTTTCCGGCGGAGCATGGTAAAATATAGGTAGAAAGAAAGGAGGTTTCCACCATGAAGATACTATTGAAAGTGATTGCGGCTCCCCTGGCGCTGGCCCTTGCTCTGCTGACTGCCCTGTGCTGGTTCCTCTTTGACCTGTGCGCGTTTATCCTGACGATTGCCTCCGTCATTCTTGCCGTCCTTGGGATTGCGCTCTTTTTCGTACCGACGCCGTTAGGCGGATTTGTGTTTCTGTTCCTTGCCTTCCTGCTCTCTCCGTATGGATTGCAGGCGGCGGCCTGCTCCTTACTTGATGTGCTGGAAGGTGGAAAATCCGCCCTGTGCCGGTTTCTCGTAAGTTAAATGATTCACTTCGGGCCACGTTGGCCCGAGGCTTAAAAGGCGGCTTCCACCGGGCCGTCTTTTCCTTTGGGGAAAGGAGCTGATTTTCTGGCAACGACCACGCTGCTGACACGCCATGCCAGTGAAAAAGAAAGCGTAGCGGCGGCCATCCGTGACTGCCTGGACTATGGAAAGAACCCGGAGAAAACCGAAGGAAAATATCTCTCTGCCTATGAGTGCGACCCGGCCACAGCGGCGGAGGAATTTCTGCTTGCAAAGGCCAGCTATACGGCCATGACCGGACGGGAGCAAAAAAAAAGGAATGACGTGCTCTGCTATCAGATACGGCTGTCCTTCTATCCCGGGGAGATTACGGCGGAAAAAGCAAACCGTATCGGCTATGAGCTGGCTATGCGCTGGACAAAGGGCCGGCACGCCTTTCTGGTAACGACCCATACGGACAAGAAGCACCTCCACTGTCACATTTATTATAATCCCATCGCCCTTGACTGCTCCCGGAAATTCCGTAATTTCTGGGGTTCCAGCTTTGCCCTGCGGCGGCTCTCTGACCGTCTGTGCCTTGAAAATGGGCTTTCTATTATAGAGAACCCGAAGCTCCGAAGCAAAGGGAAATATAAGCATTACGGGGAATGGCAAAACGACAGAAACCGGCCGTTTAACTTCCAGGAACGGCTCTGCCTTGCCATAGACAGCGCACTGGAAAAACGCCCCTCCAGTCTGGAGGAATTTCTCGATTTTATGAAGCAGGCGGGTTATGAGGTAAAGGAAGTCCGGGGAGGCGGCCTGAGTTTCCGGCTGACGGATGGAGGACAGGAACGCTTTACCAGGCTTCGGGCCTCCACGCTGGGAGAGGGGTATGACCTGAAGGATATACTGGCGTCCATCGAAGGAAAGGACAGGGGAAAACGGTCGGAAAGAACCATCAGCCTTGCTGTGGATATACAGGCAAAGCTGGCGGAGGGGAAGGGCCCGGGATATGAGCGGTGGGCGAAGGTATTCAACCTCAAACAGATGGCGGCCGCCCTCGCCTATTTGCAGGACCATGGCCTGACCGAATACAGTCAGTTAGAGAAAAAAGCGGAAGAAGCCTCTGACTGGTTCCGCTCCATTTCCGGCCAGATCAAGCAGACAGAGGAGGCGCAGAAAGTCAACGCAGAATTGAGGGCGGCTACGGTACAATATGCTAAAACCCGTCCGGTCTTTGATAAGTACAAGGCTTCCAAATACAGCAGGAAATTCCTGGCGGAGCATGAGGCCGAACTCGGACTTTACCGGGCGGCACAGGCGGATATAAAGAGGATTCTTGATGGGGCGAAGCTCCCGAAAATGGAGGTACAGAAAGAGGAGGGCCGCAGGCTGGCAGAGAAGAAAAAGAGGCTCTACGGTGAATACCAGAAAGCCCGCCGGGATATGCAGGAGGTTTTAACCGTCAAGGCAAATGTTGACTGCCTGCTGGGGTACTCGGAGCCTGCAAAAAAGAAAGAAATGGAGCGTTGAGGATATGAAAATAAGGAGCAAAGCGACGCGAACACTTCGGGCCACGTTGGCCCGAAGTCCCTGGGTTTGGGGCGGGCCCCAACAAGCCGCCTCCGTGCCATGTGTGGCCACGGAGGCATTGCTTGCTGTTTGTATCAGGAATTCCTGATACAAACAGTTATCAGGAAATTTATGTAATCAGGAAACCAGCCAAAAAAGTCTGTTCCGACTGGTTTCCAACAGGAAAAATTCCTGATTACATTTTCGCTTTGCTCCGTCTTTTGCTCAGACATTGCCGCTGTCTTTACCGTTTTTCCTGATTACGGGGAAGCCGTGTTATTTCAGCCCATAGAGTTTTTTTAGTGTATCCTCATCGGTACTTTCATGGTATCCCTCCTCTGATAATGGTATTTGAGCGGACAGGATTGTCCGCCAATACTATTATCGTGGATACCATGTAATCAGGAAATATGAAAGTTGGACCGGTTTTCGTGAGGATGGAAAAAAGGACTGCTGGAAATGTAATCAGGACAATTTTGTAAGGGATCCTCTTGGATACTTGATTCTTTTAGAAATTCCTGATTACATAAATTTCCTGATAACCATTTATCTCTTAACCCGTACAAAATATAATTTTTAAACATAGAAATACTTGCCAAAATAAAAACTGCCAACATTGGAAAGTATTATTTCGATGTTGACAGTTCTTATTTTTAATAGAATTTCTGAGTCATTATATACCCATAAATCGAACCCATTATTACTATCATCAAAATATCCAACCCATTAGGCCATTTCAATATTGAGGGTAGAAAGCAAATTATAAATATATATATTATATCTAAATATATCAATTTGCTACGGGCCATTTTATAGATATAATTGTTTTTGATTCCTAGGAGGATGACTCCAATAGCAAAAATAATCCCCCACACGAATAGGTGTTCCTTGTTCTTTAGATAATATCCATAGAACCCTGCTGAACCTGTTAAGGTAAAAATATAGGAAAAGTATGAATATTTCCTACTTACGAAACTCCTCATACCTATCCCCAAAAACCGAACTCAAACGGTGGATAGGAGAGTACCGGTTTAATATATAATCCTTTTCCTGTTGCAACTGCCTGAGTAACTTTAACACCTAACTCTAATAATGATGGTGCTGATAATGCAGCAAGCAGGCTAGTAATAAAAGTACCAACCGGACCACCTAATAATGTCCCAATAGAGGTTAAAGCGGCAGCAATAGCTGCTGGCCCTGCCGAAGCTGCTGTTACTAATACAGCAAATACACCTGCACTTAAATCTTCATGTGTGATATAAAGAGCGCCATCTTCAATAAATACATAAGGCTGAACCCCAGTATCCTGCTCGTTAATGTAAGTACCAATAACTGTATTTGCTAAACGAGCATAATCTTCTTCTGAAAATCCATATGAGTTAATCAATTCGTCTTTGGTTAAAGAGATTTTTAACTCATTGTTTTCGATATAATAAAACTCACCCACAGAAACCACTTTCTCTAAGTAGGCCATATCTTCATCACTCAAATGAATATCTGATGAATAATAGGCAATTTCATAAGATGTTTCTTCGGCAGCGAAAACTCCAAATGAAAAGAGATTCAAACATAATATCAATGATAATAAAAAAGCCACTATTTTTCTCAATCTTTTCATAAAAAACCTCCTTGTATGAATATTGGTTCGTCTTTCGGGAATCAATAAACAAAAATGCTATATTTTATTTGCCCATTGGATTCACCTCCTATCAAGTGTTTATAATTTAATTTTAGATTTAGTATATCACAAAAATAATATTTGTGCAATATTATCTAAAAATGGTTGTTGCAAATTTGATAATAGTACTTTATTTGCACAAACATATTTTTCTGATTATAATAAATGCCCAAAAATAGAAAATATAATAATTCATTTCTATCGTGTGACAATTTTCGCATAAGATGTGGTATATGATAGTAGCAGAAATATCTGTTTGCATGGAGGTTACAAATAGCATGACCTAGATTATTGAGGAAAACAAAATGAAACAAAACCCCTTTTGCCTTACCTCCTCCTAAATGGGAGGAGATTTATTTCAACTTAAAATTTTCCAAGGCCCAAACAAGCTGTGGTTTGTTTGGGCCTTTTTTATGTTCGACAGCTTATTTCAGGATTTGCTATCGAAATAAAGCTAGTCCTGAAATAAGCTGTCAAGGATTTTTTAAAGCAAGTAAGTATCTCTGCTATTTTATAGATTTTTCACTTTTATTTTTTGAAAATTTCAGAAAGTTCGGCCTGCATATACGTTCCCCACCGCTTCTGTTTTATCGTCCATCCATCACAAAACAAAGCGGAGGTTCAATATGGCTATTATAAATTTACGGGACTACTATCCCTTTTATACGTCAGACTACTTTATGGAAGTACCGGAAGATGTTGTTGAAATGTTCAAGGAGTTTGACCGGAAGGAAGCCGCTTACCGTCTGCGTACATACCGGCATAAAGCCTATTACTCCCTGGATCGGAATGATGGAATTGAGCATGAGGCGTTTTTCGTTTCGTTCTCTCCTTATGAACTGTATGAACGTAAAGTGACGATACAGGAACTCTATACCGCTATCTCGCGACTGCCCGATAAACAAGCAAGGCGCATTTACGCTCATTTCATTCTCGGCTTGACGAAACAGGATATTGCCCGGGCCGAGGGTGTGGATGAAAAAGTCGTGCGGCTCGCCATTGAGCGCGGCCTTCGGAACCTGGAAAAATTTTTAAAAAAATTTTTATAAGGTGTACCGATTTTACCTCAAAAATGAAATGGCTTATGAGAGGCAGTCAAAGCCTCGGGCCACATTGGCCCGAAGCGGGACACGCCTCACGCAGATTGAAAACTGAATAAAAAGATAGCCGGATACGAAGGGTTTTTGTGTCCAGTGACAGGCCCGCCATGACCTCTATTTTTACACTAGAGAGAGCGACCAGGCCCATGCAGTAGGCAGACCGTGGCAAGTCTGCCGGACAAAACACAAAACCCGGATACTTGCGATTAGTCACAATCCGAGCGTGCAACGGTGTTGCGAGCCGTGAGCCGTCGCAGGTAATGAGATCGCCTTGCCATCAGAATGGGGAGAGCTGAGATGCTATGGGACAAAAAGCCAACTGTCCGTCCGGTCTGTCTGAAAAGAACTTTCTAACCTGTGGGGCCCTTCCTCTATTACTGTCTGATGATAGGGCAACCGTTCTGGTTGGGCCCCATATTTTCTTTGAACAGGAGAACTTTATGAAGGAAAATATATCCATTCCAGAATTAACGCTGGATATATGGAGCAATGACGCCTGCCGGGGTTATATGATTATGGCCATGCAGGATTGTGGATTTTCCCATGAAGATATTCGCCGTGTAGTAAATCAGCTTTATGGAGTATTTGACCTCTACACACTCAACGAGGCTGAACAGAAATATTATAACGGCGATTATTAGCTTCGGGCCAACGTGGCCCGAGGCTGGGGAAAGCTCAAAAGGCAGCTTCTTCTAAGGAGCCGCTTTTTTAGGTTTCCCCAGCGGGCAAAGGGGAAACCGGCCGCTGTTCATCCGTACTGAAAAGTGGAGGTTTTCGATGGTTCATGCTGTTACATACCAAAGCGAAAAACAATCCGTATACTTTCAGGGGAAACTTATCGTACTGGAAAATCTAACCCCGGTACTCTCCCCGGATGAAAGAAACAAGCGAAAAAGAGAAATCGAAAATCACTTATATGATGTGTTCAGTAAATACACGGACAGATTTTACTAATCAATCGCAACATTGTTGTCCGGGGCTGCCTATGGTATAATATAATTGTAAGGTTGGTAGCTCCATTCCATACGGAAAGGAGCCCAATATGGACATTATCAGGGAAGATTGTATATACGCAAGACAGTCAGTAGACCGTAAGGACAGTATCAGCATTGAAAGCCAGATTGATTTTTGCAAGTATGAACTGAAAGGCGGGAGCTGTAAAGTATTCAAGGATAAAGGCTATTCCGGAAAGAATACGGACAGGCCGGAGTTTCAAAAGCTGTTGGGAGAAATCCGTAAGGGCCGGGTGCGGCGGGTAATTGTCTATAAGCTGGATAGAATCAGCCGTTCCATTCTGGATTTTGCAAACATGATGGAGTTGTTCCAGGAATATGACGTGGAGTTTGTTTCGTCCACAGAAAAGTTCGACACCTCAACCCCAATGGGGCGGGCTATGCTGAATATCTGTATCGTATTCGCACAGCTTGAACGTGAGACAATCCAGAAACGAGTCACGGACGCTTACTATTCCCGGTGCCTGAAAGGTTTCCACATGAGCGGACAGGCCCCCTATGGTTATCAGTTGGAGCCGACAGTAGTTGAAGGTATCCGCACAAAGAAAATGGTAGCAGACCCCGAGACCTCCCAATATGTGAAGCTCATGTTTGAAATGTATTCCGAGCCGGAAACGTCTTTTGGCGACATTACACGGTACTTTGAGGAACAGAACATCAAAGTTTACGGTAAATCGTTATTCCGCACCTTTATTTCCCAGCTTTTAAGAAATCCTGTTTACGCACAAGCAGATTTAGGACTTTACGAATTTTTTAAAAGCCAGGGGGCGGCTATTGTCAATGACGCTTCCGATTTTGCCGGAACCAATGGCTGTTATCTCTATCAGGGCCGGGACGTGAAGGAGGATAAAGACAGGAGCCTGAAAGACCAGATACTTGTAATCGCTCCACATGAAGCGCTCATACCATCTGATGTATGGCTGAAATGCAGGAAAAAGCTAATGACAAATACGAGTTTTCAACAAGGACGTAAGCCCAAAAATACATGGCTTGCCGGAAAAGTCAAATGTGGGTGTTGTGGGTATGCCTTAAAGGCAACACACGTTCCAAACAGCGAAGGATATTTTCGATGTACTAAACGGGCGGAAAATAAAGGCTGTCCGGGCTGTGGTAAAATCCGTAAATCTGAATTTGAGGAATTTATTTTCAGCGCTATGCGGGCGAGATTTAAAAATTTTCAAGTCCGCCATAGCCGGGAGGAAAAAGTCAATCCCAAACTGACCGCCCATCAAATTGAACTGGCGCAAGTTGAAGCCGAGATTGAAAAACTACTTGATACGCTGACCGGAGCCAACGCAACACTTCTTGCCTATGCTAACAAAAAAATTGAAGAACTGGACACTCGCCGCCAGACCATTTCAAAGGAGATTGCGGAAATGTCCATTGAAACAATGTCACCCCAAAAGGAGCAGGAACTTTCTTATTACCTCGACCATTGGGACAGCATTGAATTTGACGACAAAAGGAAAGCCGTTGACGGTCTGATTATTTCAATCAGCGCAACCAGCGACCACGTTCAAGTAGAGTGGAAAATCTAAACTCTAAATTCTGGATTACACCACTCTACTTACTTTCAAATCTATCATTTCTTTTTAATCTTGTTTGTACCCTTTGTACACCGTTGCTTGCTAGAGCACAGGAAATCAGAGAACGCAGAAATGGTGGAAGAAAATCCCCTACACCGGGGAAACGAGAAAAATATAG
>PPYF01370606.1_pt1 | contig 18175 bp, 18 predicted proteins | sample 1559871 | NCBI WGS metagenome assembly PPYF01 (sample SAMN08240021, study PRJNA423297) | Human gut metagenome, whole genome shotgun sequencing project.
GCGATCTGTTTCAATTGGGTATGAAAGTCATTGCCGCTATGTGTCTTTTTGGTCACGACGACAGTCGTTAAAGGCGACAATGGATCGATGGTGTTCTTGGTTACATAGAAGTACATGGCGGCGTTTTGTTTGTCTGTATCGACCCCAGCAAATTGAAATTGGTTGTTGCCTTGATCGAACGTTTGACCAAGGCTGATTTGTTTGTTGTCGGTTTGGCGTGGCCATAAAACAATCGCAAAAATGAGTAAAGAAAAAGCCGCTAGAAGAATACCAAGCAACTTAACGTAGCGAAGACTGTACTTATTCTTGGCAAGAATGTCAATGGTCCGGACAAAAATTGTCCGGTAGGACGTGCGGACGTTTTTTTGGACGACGATTTGTCAAATCAAGTGCAACTTCTTGCCTAGGTAGATTTCGCTAGCGCTCTTCCAGCCTAAGACCTTGCGTGGCCGGTTATTCAGTTGTTCGACAAAGGTTGCGATTTCCTCATCAGTCTGAAGATCTAAGCCCGTATTCTTTGAAAAGTATTCTCGAATCAAGCCGTTAGTGTTCTCGTTAGTACCGCATTGTTGTGGTGCGTGCGGATCTGGAAAGAAGACCTCAGTCCCCAGCTCCTGAACTAATTCTGTGTATCGTGCAAATTCAGATCCACGGTCTGGGGTGACGGTTCGCACGCGATGATTCGGCTGTGCACTCAGAAGCTCTATCATAGTGTCTTTAACTTTCTCTGCGTTGACCTTCGCTACTCTCATCGAAAGTAGGAAGCGAGACTTACGATCGACAAGAGTGACAAAAGCCGAACGGCTATTCTTTCCATGGACGGTATCACCTTCCCAATGACCGAACTAGCTGCGCTTTTCAGCCGAAATCGGACGGTTATAGATTGATGGAACATCATTGAAGTGACCACGGCGCTCATTCAGTGTGCCTTTGGCCTTGCGCGTCTTCCCCGATGTCGCAGTTGCCGGGGCAATCCACGAGCAGTGTGACTTTTTAGTGGCACGCCAAGGTTATCTCGATAAATACCACGATAGATGGTCGCATAGCTAACCTGCATGTCACTGTGTTCGTAACGTAAACGCCCGGCTATCTGTTCAGGAGACCAACGACGCTCAGTGATGCCATGAATGATAAACTCCCGAATATCGCGAGCTTCGAGAATTCGATGTCGCCGCGATTTTTTCGAACTGTCTGATAGCGGTGCTATGCGGACGAGACGGAGTAGTTCTGACAGCCACCATTACGCGAAATTTCGCGACTGATAGAGCTTTTAGAGCGCCCAAGCGACTTGGCAATAGTGGCTTGAGTCAGGCCGCTATTGCGGCCAAGCAGTATCGTTTCGCGTTCTTTTAAAGTGAAATGTGTGTACGGACTCATAGCCGAGTTCTCCTTGTATCTGGTTTTGTGGTGACTCCATTTTACAAGGGTTCAGGCTATGAGTCTTTTCTATTCGGCCAATTTGTTGCACTTACAGTGTAAATTCGTTACTTAAATCGTCACGCAGCTTGCTATGACGGTATTCTTTCGAGCCTTTCCTTCCCCAAAAATTTTTTCGCTCTTGGTGTTATACCACTCGCTATAGCTGTCCAATCTGCTGATGAATTCTTCCTTGGATGTTCCTCGCCGATCTCGGTTATAGAAGAACGCCATCTTCAAGTGACCGAGGAAGCTTTCCGCCTGTGCATTGTCAGGAGCGCTGCCCTTTTTCGACATTGAACGTGTCAACTCGAATCGCGACATCAGTTCAGTCCACCCAGGCCAGCGATAGTGGATCGAACTGATGTCCCTTTTCGTTCTTATGCAGCCCGGGGAATTTTGTGAGCTTGAAATTAGCTGGATCGAGTTCTTCGAACCAGAAGATCCGGTCGTGTGTGATGCATGCTTGAACTTCTGGCAGCAAATTAGCCAATAACCATTGATTGGGATTTGCATCATTGAGTTCTGTGACAAGTTGCGCCATTGGTCCAATGAGCTACACAGATTAAGTTGTCATGGTAATTACCTGCCGTGAGTGCCTCCCACTGTTTCGCATCTTCAATGCCTAAGTCACGAAAATCGATTTGCTTCAGCAGGTCCGATTGAGTGTGCCACGGATCAAAATACGGATAAACATTCTCAAGGATTCGTATGCGCTTCGCCTGCGGTGCTCGCAGTAGTGCATTTCGCCGATGCGTCGCAACGCGGATTGTTTACCGTTAACCGAATCATTGAATGCGGCTTGTTCCATCATGATAATTTTTGCGATTCGGTCGATACCGGCATTGTCAAATGTATACTGGTACGCTCCGCCAAACACGGTTTTGACGCTGGCATAGAGATCATCGTCGCTCGCTTTAATCGCTGCCTGCTTTGGGAGGCGTTCGGTTTGGGAAAACGCAAGATTACTTGGTTGATTACCTAGTTAGTCTTGTACTGAAGGTCTTCGTACATGGTGTAAGCGTCATATTAAAGGTCAGCGTCGGTTTTAGCCTGCTGAATCGCAGTGACACGTTGGCTCGCTTCTACCGGTGTGACACTCCAGTTCAAGAAGCAGGTTTAGCGCCGGGGAGTCGAGTGTCCATACGTCGGATCTGACGCGATAACGCTGGCAAAGATTGCTGAAAGTTTGCGTGCTTTAGTGGCATCGGCTTCATGGGAGTGGTTTTGACTAAACATGTACGCTTCTCCTAGATTGGCGTCAGTATTGTATTACGTAATACAATAATACCGGAATACTTTAATGCGATAATACATTATTATCGATAGGCCTCTAGGCCTTGTCACGCTTAGTTGCAACACCGTTGATGATGTCATAAATGCGTTGCTGATCTGGGCGTAGCGACTCAAGCTTTTGGGTGATGAGCTGATCCAGTAGTATGTTCACAGTGTCAGCTTCGCCGAGCGTGACCAGTGAATTCAGGGCATTTCGCGTTGTCACGGAAATCCGAATCGAAGTCGTTTTTTCAGCAGGCTTCTTTTTCGGCGTTGTCGTTTCTTTGACGCTTTGAATGATAGATTCGCGGTCAACCTGGTTTTCGACCTCGACACCACCTGGCGTGTGGCGCAGGAGCGATTTGCCAGTGGCCTTAACTGGTTTTTTCTCTAGCATTCCCATACTAGTTTGCCTCCAGACGTGCAATCATTTCTTCGGCGACGGCCTTGTAGGCGCTATGAACCTTCTTATCCCACATATCTTTAGGGTTATCGGTGATACCAGTCATGTCATAGCGCTTGATGCGTGACTGGATTAGAATGTGGTGCTCGAAGATGTTTTCGGTGTCAAATTCGTCGATAGCGGCCTGCAATACGGCTTCATCGACTGGGGCACGGCGTTCGGTCAGCACTGGCAGAATGCCGAGAATGTCGAGTGGTGCGTTGTAGCGGTCAATCATGAAGGACTGCATGTACTTCACGAACTGTTCAGCACCAGTTAGTGCGCGCTCCTGTGTCTGCAGTACGACAATCAGCTGGTCGCACGCGTAAAAAGCCGTGTCATTCGTCGGCTGCAGTGTCGGCGGGACATCGATGAAGATGAAGTCGTAAGCATCACGTAGTGCGTCGACATATGGCCGAAACGAGGTCACCTGCTCTTTTTCCGTTGCATACTTCGATGTTAAAAAGTTTCCATAGATGGAAAAGTCAACGGCGTTCGGCACCAGATCGAGGTTGTCACTGATTAGGATCATAATGTCTTTGAGCGGCTTGTTTTCGGTGATGGCGGTCATCAGTGAAGTTTTGATGGTCGCGGGCATGTCATGGTGCAAATTCGCATAGGTTTTAATCATCAAAGCCGTTAAGTTAGCCTGTGGGTCAAAATCAATCATGCAGACTTTGTGGCCAGCTTTGGCAAGGCTCCAAGCCACGAGCGCTGTGGTTGAAGTTTTACCGACGCCGCCTTTGAAATTCGCGAAAGATAAGACGGTAGCAGTCATATGGGTGGTACCTCCATTTTTGTATTCTGTAATACATGCAAGAAAATTATACCATGAACGATGCTCCTTGGTTGGTTTATTTAAATCTGTATTACGTAATACATGTATTTCATAATACAATAATACACATATATAGGAAGACCGGACTTGACTTTGGCAAAAATATAAATCGCTATATGGAGCTTTTTTAGCTCCTGAATTTTTGTATTAAAGTATTCCAGAATACTTTAATACTTGAAGTATTGTATTCTGTGTCACCGAAAATACATGTATTCGATAATACAGGATTTCCAAAACCCTTGTCACCACACGCTGCATCCGAGATACTGGTAACAGTTGAATAAGGACACAAAAAAACGCCACCGACGGCAATCGGGGCGCACCTGAAATGAAGCTCATTTATTAATGTCATTATATCACCTTGTGTGACTTTGGCAATTCAGGTCGGCGTTTTTGATGGGGTGTGTTTGCCAACGTGCGCCCGAGAAGGCTTTGCCCGCTCAGATCAGTAAACGTTGAGGTCGTTGCCCCGGCCGCTGCAGTAAAAGGGGGCGGGCTGCTATTGTCGTGAGTGATGCACGGACGCAGCTGCTAGGCGATTACGGCCATAAACGGTGTAGGTGGCAGCCAGTGATCCTTACGGGGATCGTGGCGGAGTATCGCAGAGTGTTGGGACTGGCTGGCACGAGAGACTCCGCGTCGGAAACGACAAACGCATCAACTGTGACGGCGCGAGGGTGACGGCGACGAGCTGGCAAACGCGACGAGCAGAGTTTTTCCTTGTAACGTGCAAAATTAGCAGTTTAATCTCTGACAGTGGCTCGATAGAGTCACTGTTTTTTGTACGGTGATTACAAGGTGAAACTCTGCTTAAAACACTTCAGGCTCAAACTCCAAGCTGGCAGGTCGGTATGCTATCGTCAAGCGTTTTTTCTATCTTTTGGTAATTTGGGTTGGAGTTACGTATGGTGAGGTTGGATGTGAAATAGATTGTGTGATAAAAGAGAATAAGGTAAGTGAGTAGAGATCAGTCAGAACCTGTCTAATATCTCCTGAGAATTAAGGCTAAATAAGCTAGCATAACTATTTGGAGGCTGGCATTAAGCTTGCGTTCACAGTTTTTCCACAGTTGGCGGCACTTGTCTAACCAACTCCATGAATGTTCGATGATCCATCGTTGGGGCAATCCTTTGAACGTATGAAGTTCATTGCGCTTAGCCACCGTTGTATTAGCATCCAAAATAAGTTTCACTTGATCCGAAAAGTCTTGTCCAGTATAGCCACCATCAATCATGACACGCTGAACTGAGTCGAGCGTTTGATTAGATAAACTGAACATAGCAAGGGCGCCTTCGCAATCTGATACATTGGCTGTTGATCCCTGAAATCTTTTTACCGCCATCATAGTCACTATTTTTTGCTAGGTCAGTACTCATGACTGTCTGCGCGTCAACAATGATGAACGACGTTCGGGTCGATCGGCCTTGCGCGAAGCGATAGGCACCGACAGTTTTTTTAAAGCTTTTCTAATAGCGAATCAATCGTAGGATCTGGCTTGTCTCGCCACATATCGTAATAACAGTAAACTGTATGCCATTGGCAACCCGTTTTGAGCGAGTAAAGAATAGCATTTAAGACGTCATAAAGATCATAACGGCGCGGCCTCGTATGTTTTCGGAGGCCTTCTAGATCAGGTCGAATCAGTTCAAATTGTTCTCGAGAAATGTTACTTGGATACTCTGACCTAGCGGCAACCTCGTTCGTTTTTCCATCATTTTACCAGACTCAGCAGATACTAGACAGGTTCTTAGAACGTGTTTGAATTCTTTGCCAATGAGTCTGATTTCTGGTAGTTTTGCTTAAAAAAAAGGAATATTTGTTCAAATGTCACCCTTTCGGATTATTTCCACTAGGATCAAATATGAAGCAAACACTTGCGTTCACCATGAAAGCGCTATACAATTTGGTGAAACGTTTCGACAAAAAGGAGAAAGCTACCATGACGAATAGTACTGTGAAAAAACTATTTGAGGAGATGACAATCGAAGAGAAAATAGGACAACTATTGCAACTTAGCGCTGATTTTTTTCAGGGGAATTCTGCAGTTATCACTGGACCAATGAGTGAGCATCATCTGAACTTAAAAACGTTATATCAGGCCGGATCAGTTCTAGGTGTTTCTGGTGCTAAGCGGGTTCGAGCTATCCAGTCTGATTACTTGGCGCATAGTAGACTTAAAATTCCAATGCTATTTATGGCAGATGTAGTTCATGGATATCAAACTATTTTTCCGATTCCGCTTGCTCTAACTGCTAGTTTTGATCCATTAGTGATGAAAAATGCTTCTGAGGTAGCTGCATCTGAGGCCGCTGCTGGGGGAGTACATGTAACTTTTGCTCCAATGGTTGATTTAGTACGAGATCCTCGCTGGGGACGAGTGATGGAATCAAGCGGAGAAGACCCCTTTCTAAGTTCGGTAATGGCTCAAGCTGCTGTAAGGGGCTTTCAAGGAGAAAAGCCTCTGGCAAATGAACATATTGCAGCCTGCGTTAAACATTTTGCAGCGTATGGAGCTCCTGAAGCTGGACGCGAATATAATACGGTGGATCTTTCGGAATGGCGTTTCCGTGAACAATATCTTCCCGCTTATGCTAAAGCAATTGAAGCACAGGTATTACTTGTAATGACTTCATTTAACACTCTTTTTGGCGTGCCAGCCACTGCAAATCAATATCTTATGCGTGACATTTTACGAAAAGAACTGCACTTTAATGGCGTTTTAATTTCAGATTGGGATGCTATTGGCGAATTAATTACTCATGGTGTTGCCGGTGATCTAAAACAAGCGGCGTCTCTTGCCCTGAAAGCTGGGGTTGATATTGATATGATGAGCTTTGCGTATGCTCATTATTTAAAAAAAGCAACAGATGTTGACTCAAACACTAAAAAACTAATTGATGAATCAGTAATGCGGATATTGGAATTGAAAGATGTTTTAGGCTTGTTCGATGATCCCTATCGCGGTATTAGTGAAGAGCGTGAAGCAATTGCCGTTAAAACTCACAAAAACTTAGCATCGGCTCAGCATGCGGCTGAACAGGCAATGGTTCTTTTGAAAAATAAAAATCATATTTTACCCTTAAAACAGCAACAGCGATTGGCTGTTGTGGGACCTGCTGCGAATACAGGTGAAATATTGGGCAGTTGGTCGTGGCAAGGGGATTCGAGCACAACTGAATCTTACATTTCAGCATTAAGACGTCATTTTTTAAATGTGAGTTACGCACAAGGATGTGGGTTCCATCAAATCAACTTGCAAGAAGTCCAAACGGCTATGAAGATTGCTCGCAATTCAGATGTAATAGTCGCTTTTATGGGACTTCCACAGAGTGATAGTGGAGAAGCAACCAGTATGACGAATTTGTGTTTACCCAAAGAGCAACTTACATTATTAGCACGACTTTCCGAACTAAATAAACCGATGGTCATAGTTGTCAATACTGGCAGACCTCTCGTTTTGACAGATGTTGATGCAGTATCTGATGCAATGCTAATTAGCTGGTTCCCAGGATCTCGTGGAGCGGAAGCACTTGCTAATATTCTTGACGGTACTGTGGAGCCAAGTGGTAAGTTGCCAATGACGTTTCCCCGCAAGCTTGGACAAATACCAATTTATTATAATGCATACAGTACAGGACGCCCAATCCAGGGCGATTCATCAGACAATGAAAATAAGTATTTATCTAAATATATTGACGAAAGTAATGAACCGTTATACCCGTTTGGGTTTGGCTTAACGTATGCTGATTTAATCGTAACTGACTTACGATTAAATCAAAAAACCATTACGCCGAATAAGAGCATACACGTAATGGCCGTGGTGAAAAATCGTAGTGATCGAGATGGGTTAGCAGTAGTTCAATGCTATATTCATCAAAAAGTAGGCCAAACCGTTAGACCAATAAAGCAGCTGATAGACTTTATTAAAGTAATAATTCCAGCTAATTCAACCAAAACTGTGGAGTTTAATCTGACATTAGACAAGTTGGTATCAGTACACAGTGATCTAGCAAGACATATTGATTCAGGAGAATATATCGTTATGGTTGGATTAGATTCGGAAAAAGTGCTTAAAGATACAATTTTTGCAAAACAAAATATTGGGGAGCTATATAATGATCAAATTAAAAAATAAGAAGTTATCAATTTCACTTATGAAAAATGGATCCGTGGGTGAAATTGTTGACCATAATATAATGATTAATCAAGTTTCTGGAAATGAGTTGGATGGAAGTATTACCAACTTTTATTTACGGATTCACCAAGGTAAAGAGATATCCTTTACATCTTTAATCGGCCCAAATAGTCCTAGTAAACTGACTGTAGGGGCCAAAAGCGCGACTTGGCATGGTGTGTTTAATGGAGTTTCATATCAAGTGAGTTTACGGTTGGGCGAGGATGCTTGGTTTTGGCATGTGACAACAGCAAGTAGTCAACCGAAAATAATCGATATCACTTACATTCAAGATGTAGGTTTGGGAACAAAGGAGTTTGTAACAAGTAATGAAGCATATAGTTCCCAGTATTTAGATCAGCATGTTGAAAAAAGGGGTGAGCATATTGTTGTTTCTTCGCGGCAAAATCAGGATCAAGAGGGACGGCATCCATACTTACAACAAGGTAGCTTTACGCTATTAGACAGCTTTGACACGGACAGCTATCAATTCTTTGGTACTAACTATCGAAAAAGCTATGTTCCTCAAGATATAATGAATACTCATTTACATAACCAAAAAATGCAATATGAAAGTAGCATAGTTGCTTTTCGATCTGTGATAAATAGTACACCAAGTGAAGCTGTCTTCTATGGAGCGTTCGTGAATGATCAACCGAACCCTAATGATGAAATTTTGTGCGATGAGATATCTTTAAGAAAAATGGATAAGCAATTCATTGGTGATGATGAGCGTTCAGTAAATCTTGTGAACCTGCAGAAAACTATTGGAACTCCAGTTAGTGGGATATCGCTATCTGATGATCAAATCGCAAAGCTATTTCCAAAAAGGCTTGAGGAGGAAAGACAGAATAATGAGTTATTGTCTTTCTTTACACCGAATACTAATCATGTTGTTCTTCAGAAGAAAGAGCTGTTACAACAACGCTCTACAGGAAACATTGTAATAGCTGGTAAAACTATTAAACCGACAACACCCGTCTTGTCAGCGACACAATTTATGACAGGTGTTTTCGAATCACATTTAGTATTTGGTAACACAAATATGAACATTTTTACAACGCATACTCGTGATGCACTTAATATTTTCAAGGTTCAAGGAACGCGAATTTACCTTCTTGGGAGAGATCAAAAATATCATTTGTTAGCATTACCATCGGTATTTGAAATGGCTACTAACGGTGGTGAGTGGAGATATCAATTTGACAACGATACGTTAATTATTAGTGATGATGCTAATAGCGATTTACAGCAGATGACTCTCAGATTTAAATCATTAATGGGGAAAAAGTACAGTTTAATTGTTGCAACTCAATGGAACCGAGAGACGTTAGGCCAACAGCCAGTCATTAGTAGCAATCAAGTGATTGCCAAACCTGCTGATAGCACATTGATGCATGAACGGAGTCCGCAGACTGTGTATCAAATTACTTATCAACATCAGGATGGGAAACTCATGTTAGGCGATGAACGATTACTTTTTGGAGAGCTTCCTGAAAATCGAACTGATCAGATTATTGCACAGTTTACAGACACAAGTAACTTTACAATGTGTACGGGTTTATCAGGAATCAACCTTAGCAATCAGAGTGCACAAAAAGCGCGTGAGGACCACTATCAATATACTGAGTCCATTCTTCATCACGTAAAGTTAAACACATCTGTATTAGATAAAAAAGAAATAGTTGAACAAACTAACTTAATTCTCAGATGGTTTACTCATGATGCGCTTGTGCACCTACTTTCCCCACACGGGCTTGAGCAGTATGGTGGAGCGGCTTGGGGGACTCGAGATGTAGCCCAGGGGCCAACAGAATTTTTTTCAGCTCTTGGGCATTTTCGGGAGGTTAGAGAGATTATTATTACGCTATATAGTCATCAATTCTTGGAAAATGGTAATTGGCCACAATGGTTTATGTATGATGAGTATGCTGATATGTTTGCAAATGAAAGTCATGGAGATGTTATCGTTTGGCCATTAAAGGTACTTGTTGATTATTTAAACAATACAGGAGATACAGATATCTTGTATGAGAAGCTGCCGTATATGAGTCGCGACAAAAAACAATTTAGCAAGAAAACTTACTCTATTTTGGAACATGTTAAAAGAGAACTTGATTACATCAAGTCGAATTTCTTGCCGGGTACCTTTGTTTCTGCATATGGTGATGGAGACTGGGATGATACTCTGCAACCAGCAGATCCGGCACAGAAACAAACAATGGCTAGCACTTGGACAGAAGAGTTGACTATTGAAACTTTACGCCATGCGATTACAGCGTTTTCTTCTATTCCTAAGTTACAAGTAGAGGTAGAGGCCTTATCCAATCTCATGCTTGGGGATTTTAAAGTTTACTTCATGAAAGATGATGTGTTGCCGGGTTTTGTTAAAATTGATAAGAGACATCAAGTGACTCAGATTATTCACCCCAATGATGGCATAACTGGAATAGAGTATCGTTTGTTACCCCTCTCTCAGGGAGTTCTTTCGGGTATTTTGAAGGGGGAAAACGCAGAGAATGCTCTGCGTTTAATTCGAGATCATTTATTGTTCCCGGATGGGGTTCGTCTTATGGATCGTCCTTCTGTATATCATGGAGGTGTTAGTAAAATCTTTAAGCGAGCTGAGCAGGCAGCCAATTTTGGACGAGAAATTGGTTTGTTGTATGTGCATGCGCACATTCGATATGCAGATGCAGTCTCTAAGTATGGAGATCCACAAAAAGCTTGGAGTTTGTTGCAATTAGTTAATCCAATCCAACTAAAAAAGCGCGTGTCGAATGCTGCTCTACGTCAGGCGAATACTTATTTTTCTAGTTCGGATGCTGATTTTAAGGATCGTTATGAAGCTCAAGCACACTTTGATAAAGTAAGATCGCAAGAAGTACAGGTTAAAGGTGGATGGAGACTATACAGTAGTGGCCCGGGGATCTACATTGGGACATTGCTAACAAGTATTTTTAAGTTTAAAAGCAACGAAACGTTTAACCAAACAAATGGCCAGCATTTGCTGGACTTTGATCCCGATATAGAGATTTCTTTAAAAAACTTTAAATAAAAATTAGGCCTCTTGTGCTTAAAAAAGGGAAATCTATAAAAAACTCTTGCAAACGCTTGCAACAAGCATATAATCAGGCTTGTAGAAACGTTTCAACAGATTTTTATTGTGGACGAAATGGAGGACATAGAATGAGATTTAGGAAAATTTTGGAGGTGGCAATTATTGCTGCCAGTGCACTTTTACTTGCTTCATGTGGAAGTAATTCGGCGAAAAGTTCTCAATCAAGCTCTAAAACAATCACTTTTTGGTATGGTGGAGACGCAGCAACAGCTGTAAAACCTGTGGTAAAAGACTTTGAAAAGAAAACGGGAATTAAAGTTAAAGTTCAGAGTGTTCCATGGTCTAGTTACAATGATAAATTGTTAACGGCTGCTGCTTCAAAAACTGGACCGGATGCTTTAGTTGTGGGGACAACAGAGGTTGCCAATTATGCTAGCTCACAAACGTTGATGGATTTAACTAATGAAGTAAAAAAAGATAGTTCAATTTCAGATAATCAATTTTTTAAGGGCTCAGTTGACACAACAAAAGTACATAATAAACAATATGCTTTGCCTTGGTATGTTGAAAGCCGCGTTTTGTACTATCGCAAAGATCTGTTGAAATCTGTAGGTTATGATAGCGCACCCAAAACTTGGTCACAGCTTTATGATGCTGCCTTAAAGCTCTCCAAACGTGGTAAAAACATGTATGGCTTTAACGTCGATTCTGCTGAGCCAACATTTGGATTCATGTTTGCAAGGCAAAATGGAGCCACACTTATTAAAAATGGTAAGGCACAATTTAACAAAGCACCGATGGTTGATGCATTGAAGTATCTTGACAAGTTCGTTAAAAATGGGGCTGCTCCAGCGCAAGACACTAAGCTTACAATTGGACAGTCGTTCGGTTCTAAAGGCCCTATTCCTATGTTTATTTCTGGTCCGTGGATGATTCAAAGTATTCAGAAAACTGCTGGTTTGAAGGACAGCCAATGGGGTGTTGCGGAACTTCCTAAGGGATCTGTTAATAATATGTCAAATACTGGTGGTGGCGATTTAGCTGTTTTCAATTATTCTAAGCACAAGAAAGAGGCACTTGAATTTGTTAAATTCTTAAACAGTAAAAAAGAACAGATAAAGTACTTTAAGGCTAGTAACTCAATGCCTACACGGAAATCTGCTTGGACAGATAAATCCTTATCTGATTCGAATATTCAGACTTTTCGCAAGCAACTCAATGCTTCAGAGCCAATGCCCGCACTAAAGGCTTGGGATACAATCGGAACGAACTATACAAAGGCATGGCAACAAATTACGATTAGTCACGCTGACATCCAAAAGACAATGGACAGCTTTAACGAGCAGTCTCAGCAACTTATGGATAAGTAGTTAGATCTTAAAAGTCTCGTTGGCGACAATGGGGCTTTTTTATATAAGAAAGGGGATCTTCCTAATGCAAAGGTCATTGAAGCAGCGATTGACTCCGTATGGTTTTATTGCTCCGGCCATTATATTGCTGCTACTGTTCTCGCTTATTCCGATTTTAATTGCATTTGTAATTAGCTTTACAGGACTTGATATTACAGGATTGGGCAATTGGTCATCAGTGAAGTTCGTGGGATTTTCGAATTTTATCAATCTTTTTAAAGACACAACGTTTATTCAGTCGATTGGCAATACATTTTACTACATAATCATTGGCGTTCCATTAGTTGTAGTCTTATCTTTGACAATTGCGATCTTGATTAATTTTGGTCAAAATAAGTTTTTCTCTTTTTTACGTTTGATTTTTTATACACCGTCTATTACTAACACTGTTGCGGTTGCGGTCGTTTGGACCTATATGTATAACCCCAACGGTGGCTTGCTAAACAGTATCTTGGGAAAATTCGGTATATCGGGATTACAATGGTTGAATGATCCTACGACAGCCAAAATTTCACTGATTATTTTGGCTGTGTGGAAAGCAATTGGGTTAAACATGCTAATATTTCTTGCTGCAATTCAAGGAATTCCAGAATCTCTTTATGAGGCGGCTCAATTGGATGGTGCTAATTGGTGGCAACAGACACGACACATTACTATTCCTTCCCTTCGCTTCTCAATTTTCTTTGTGACTGTCACAACACTGATTGGATGGTTCCAATTCTTCGACGAACCATTTATTATGACGAAGGGTGGGCCTGTAAACAGTACTAACTCTGTGGCTTTATTCGTTTATCAAAATGGGTTCCAAAACAGTAATTTTGGATACGCAGCAGCAGGGTCGTTCGTTATGTTTGCAGCTATCATTATTGCTACATTAATCCAATTTCGAATGCAACGTAAACAGCAGGGATTATAGGGAGGATAAATGATGGAAGCAATTTTTAAAAATTCTAGAACTAAGGGAAAACTTAGTAAAGGTTTAGTTGCTATTATTCTCACTATTTGGGGAGGAGCAGTGATTCTTCCGTTTTTGTGGATGTTCCTGTCCTCTTTCAAAAGCAACGCAGAAATCTCTCAAATGACTCAGAATTTTCTCCCAATTCATTGGACCCTAGACAACTATAAAAATTTGTTTATAAGCGGGAACTTCGGTGTTTATTTACAGAACACACTGATCATCACTGCCTTTTCCTTTGTTGGGTTGTTGTTCAACGCGATGGCAGGGTTTGGCTTTGCTAAGTATAGTTTTAAAGGAAAAGGCGTTCTCTTTATCGCTGTACTTGCAACGATGATGATACCGGGCCAAGTGACTATGATCCCAGTATATCTAATTCTCAATGAAATGCATTTGACTAATACACTAATTGGGATTGTCTTACCTGGATTAGTTGGCGCATTTGCGATTTTTTTGTTTAGACAGTTTATGGCAACCATATCAGACGAAATACTAGAGGCCGCACGTCTAGACGGCGCAAGCGATGCCTACATTTTTTGGCATATTGTTTTGCCGATATCTAGACCGGTTCTTGCAGTTCAAGGTATTTTGACCTTTATTGGCGGGTGGAATTCTTTTCTATGGCCGCTAATTCTTGCTAACGATCAGAAGTATTATACTTTATCTGTTGGGCTACAGTTACTCCAAGGACAGCACACAACAGATTATGGTTTACAAATGGCAGGATCCTCGTTCATGGTTATTCCTATTATTATTATATTTCTTATTTTTCAGAAGTACATTTTGCAAGGATTCAATCTTCAACCCGAAAAGTAATATGATAAGAGAAAAGGATGGAGGTTTGCTCAATGGTGGGGATTAAGGACATAGCACATCGAGCTTCTGTTTCGGTTTCAACGGTCTCTTATGCACTTAATGGTAGCCCCAAAATTACGGATAAAACAAGAAACAGAATTTTAGCAATTGCTAAAGAAATGAACTATACACCCAGTTTAGCAGGTCGTACATTAAAAAAACAAAAAACTGGGATAGTTGGAGTGTATGTACGTAATTTTGGGGGAGATTTTTACAGTCATATGATTGACGGAGTTGCAAGTGTGCTTCAAGATCACCATTATGAAATGATTGTTGGCTCAGGGGGCATTCGCTCTCAAGAGCTTATTTCCCAAAAAATAGTCGATGGTGCAATTATATTGGATGTGGGTTTTCCCACTGATACAATTGAAAAATATGCTAACGCGGGGTGTCAAGTCGTCGTATTAGATCGAGAGATGAAACACCAGAATATTCGCTGTGTACTTTTAGATAATGCTGAGGGTGCTAGGCAAGCTATAAGTGCCTTAAATGAAAGAGGTGTTGAGCACTATATTCTTGTCACTGGGCCAATGAATTCACACGATTCATTACTTCGTATGCAGGCTGCCATTGCGCAAGTAGAGGGGGTGACTGGACATTCAGTTCTGGTTATTCCAAGCGACTTTACGATTGACGGTGGGGTGAAAGCCGCAGAAAAGATAATTCAGTCAAAACTGCATCAATTAGGCGTTTTCGCATTAAATGATGAATTGGCTATTGGGTTGTATCAAGGTTTTGCAGCTCATAATCTCTCCGTTGGAAGTGATATCAAAATTATTGGCTTTGACAATGACATGCTTGGTACTTATCTAAAACCACAATTGACCACTATTGATTATTCAAAACACAGCTGGGGAGAGCGAGCGGCAGAAACAATATTGAAAATGATTAAGGGGGAAGACTCTGACAATATCTTAATTCAAACCCGAGTAATGCACCGTGCGTCTCTTGGCGAGGAGATGATCAAATAATGGCAGTATGTCATTTGGAATTTGGATCGGTTAGTCTTGGAATGCGAACTCGTGTTAATGTTATTTTGCCAGACTATCCAAATAACCCCAAGGTTCTATTATTGCTTCATGGATTAGGAGATGATGAGAATTCGTGGCTGGAACAATCTCGATTAATTTCTTATTCAACTAATCGACAGTTATGTATTCTTATGCCTAGAGTTGATCGAAGCTACTATACCAATACAATGAGTCAAGTAAATTACTTTGACTATGTAGCAGATGAGCTCCTAAAACGTTGTTGTAGTTGGTTTGGCATTACTCCAACACGTTCAAAAACATTTGTTGGGGGCATATCTATGGGAGGATATGGTGCTCTAAAACTAGCTTTAAATCGTCCAAATATTTTTTCAGAGAGTTTTGTTCTCTCCGGTGTAACTGACTTAGGAAAACAATGGGATAATAATTTAGAAAGAAATCCCTGGTATAGTGCTCTCTTTGGATCACGTCAACAATTTGAGAAATCAAATTCAGATCTTCCTTTTATAACTACTCATTGGTCAAAAAATGTTGATCGTCCACGTATTAGACAAATATGTGGACAAGCTGATCCATTTTATTCAATGAATGTTGAGTACCAAAAGATAGCCGTCTCTAATGGATTTGATGCACATTTGAAGACAGTTCCTGGAGGACATCAATGGAATGTCTGGGATAGCGCAATACAAACAGTGTTGGAGACAATTGATGCTGAAATTAAGTAGACTTTATGTGTTGACTATTGGGATACCCTATTAATACCAACTGGAGAATTTAGATAAGGAAGCATTATGTTTATTGGTGCATGAGCTCCCGTATAAAAGCAATGATAGCGATATTTATATCTTGGTATAGATTTCAGAAGCGTGAAAGAAGGATTAAAATGGCTGAAATTGATTTAAAACACTTATACAAAAGTTATGATGATGGTAATGATTATGCTGTTGAAGATTTTGTTTTACACATTAAGGATCGTGAATTTATTGTTTTTGTCGGTCCATCCGGTTGTGGTAAATCAACTACGTTGCGCATGATCGCTGGGCTTGAAGATATAACCAAAGGCGAGCTAGTCATTGATGGCCATTTAATGAACGATATTGCCCCAAAGGACCGTGACATCGCAATGGTCTTTCAAAATTATGCATTGTATCCACATATGACTGTTGCCGATAATATGGCATTTGGTCTGAAACTAAGACATTATAGTAAGGACAACATCCAAAAACGAATTGATAATGCTGCAGATATTCTTGGACTGAACGAATTTTTGCAGCGCAAACCTGCAGACTTGTCGGGAGGACAACGCCAGAGAGTTGCCTTGGGTCGCGCAATTGTACGTGATGCACCAATTTTTTTGATGGATGAACCATTATCTAATCTAGATGCTAAATTACGAGTTTCTATGCGCGCGGAAATTGCAAAGCTACATAGGCGCCTTAATACCACAACTATTTACGTGACACATGATCAGACCGAAGCAATGACATTAGCAGATCGTGTGGTCGTCATGTCAGTTGGAAAAATACAACAAATTGGTACACCTGAAGAAGTTTACAAGAACCCACGCAATATTTTTGTTGCTGGATTCATGGGAAGCCCTGCTATGAACTTTTTCCATGTTACCTACAGAAACGGTATAGTGTCAGATGGGAACAAGATCAGGATGGAGGTGCCAGAAGGACGCGCTAAGACCTTAAATGAGCAAGGGTATAACGGTAAGAAAATCATTTTTGGTGTGCGTCCAGAAGATATTCATTCTGAGCAGGCCTTTATTGATACTTGGCCGGATGCTGTTGTAGAAGCGGAAGTATCCGTTTCTGAATTATTAGGTGCAACTGAGCAATTGTATCTGAAAACTGATAATGAAGAGTACATTGCCAATGTTAACGCCCGTGACTTCCACAATCCAGGTGATCGAATTAGGGTTGGATTTGATATTAACAAGGCTCATTTTTTTGATAAAGAAACTCAAATGGCAATTGTTGATAATCCAATTCCAATTGAGTCGATGAACTAAGTCATATAGGTTTACACTTTACCTCTCCTTATATTTAGGCGAGGTTTTTAAGTGTAGCAATTAAAACAATAGGGTGTGGTCTTTCGGGAAGACTTTGTTGATCAAGCAATGAACACGCTGTTCAATAAAAAGTTTTATCGCCAATTAAAACAGCAAGAGTATCAATAAGGGTTCTGGTGCAAAGTTACAATGTAATGCATCTCAAATTAATTCGCTGAGTGCGTGAATCCTATGCTACTAGCATTTGATCAATTGCATGATACGCTGAAAAGCCGAAGAGACTCGATGTCTTTCGGTGCTCTTTGCGAATAGCATGCATAGCTTCGAGACCATATAATGTTCGCGCGGCTGTTCGAATACTTTGATAACTGGCAGAACGAACACGATGACGTTTGACGAATCGGTGATCTTGCTCAATCAGGTTATTACGATACGTTGAGCATTGATGCGCACTTTTAGTGAGGTACTTTTCTTTGGTGAGCTTTTGAACAGCCTTCAGTGTTGCGGCATATTGATAAGTGACTAATCGATGTGGCTGACCGTAGGTCTTTAAAAGACGTTTTAGAAAGTGATAGGCTGTATTAAAATCTCGATTTTTGCGCAATTGAAAATCGAGCGTTAACCCTTGATCATCAATCGTCCGATATAGGTACCGCCATTGGCCTGGCAAGAATGTCAATGGTCCGGACAAAAATTGTACGGTTCTGCCGAATGCGTATGGTTGTCACTTAAATTCACGCATTA
>PPYF01304864.1_pt1 | contig 18151 bp, 25 predicted proteins | sample 1559871 | NCBI WGS metagenome assembly PPYF01 (sample SAMN08240021, study PRJNA423297) | Human gut metagenome, whole genome shotgun sequencing project.
GAATATACGTGAAGATATTACAAATATTGATTACATTAAATCAATATGTGCGTATGAAAAAGAACTCGAAATAATTGAAAAGAAATTTGATAAAAATGTTAGCAATGAACTTGAGTTGAATCGTTATTCAATTTTACACAGTCTTTCAGGTCTTTTTATTGATATATTCATAAATATAATTTTATATTTATTAGGTGCAATCATGATCTTGAATGGAGACATTACAGCAGGGGCATTGATTTCTGTAATATCTATTTTTGGGTGGATTACACCAGCCATTAATGGATATTTAGGACTACATATAAATTTAAAAGACATTGGGAACTCGATTAACAGAGTTTCAGAAATTCATCGAGTATCTCCCCTGAAGGAGCTTTCTTTGATACCGGAATCTACCCAGATAACATTTAGAAACGTTGACTTTTCATATTCTGAAAGGTATATATTAAACAATTTTTCTTTTGAAATAAAGCCAAATACAACAAATTACATTTTAGGGGAAAATGGCTCGGGAAAAAGCACAGTAATAAACTTGTTATTACATTTATACGAGCCTTTGTCAGGAGATATAAAAATAGGCGATATTAACGTTTTAAACATTGATAATAAGTGGTTTCGTAATAACGTCTTATTGGTTTCACAACAGGCAAATATATTAAATGACTCAATTAAAAATAATATTTTATTTGGATTAGAAGCCGATTATAATGAATTTAAAAAAGTAATTGAAATGGTTTGTCTTAACCATTGGCTAAATGCTCTTCCTCAAAAAGAAGATACTATTGTCGGAGAGCGTGGGAGTATGATATCTGGAGGTGAAAGGCAAAGGCTTTTAATTGCAAGAGCATTGCTTCGTAATCCCCAAATTCTAATTTTGGATGAGGCAACAAGTGAAATTGATATTGTTACTGAAACTGAGATTATGAAAAACATTAGAACACATTATCCTGAGATTTCCCTAATAATAATATCGCATGAAGAGAGACCTTTAAATGCAAATGAAAACAGATATTTATTGATTGGTGGTCAAATTCAAAATCATGGACATTGATGAAATGAGAATTGCGCTTGAAAAAATATATGAAATTGATATTTCATATATTAAGCATCTTCCGGGTGTACATCTATCAAAGAACTATTATATACATTCTTCTGTTGGGGATTTTTGCTTAAAAAAATGGCCTGATTATTTTGAGGATGCCCATTTACAGCTGCAATATAAAATTCACAATTTAAATTGTGAATTTATACCACGTATTCGCGTTTCTAAAAACAATTCTCATTGTGTAATGATTGATTCAAAAAGATATTCCTTAATAGATTTTATATATCATAATAATAATGCCCTTGATTACAAATGCATTTCAGAATATGCAGCATGTTTAGCAAAAATTCATAAAAGTTTACGGACTATCAGGGTGAAAACCTCGGCCAATGATATATCTCTATCTACAATGCTGCTAGACGAAATTGATAGGTTCTATTCTATTATAATGAAATTACCGGAGACAATCATTACCGAAGACAATAAAATTTATTTATCTCAAAAACGAAACGAGGTAAATTGGCTTATTAAAGATATAAAGTTTTCAGGACAGCAGCAAATTATTCATGGGGACTTTAATCCACATAATATATTACTTAAAGATATGATAGTAGTTGGATGTATTGATTTTACTAATGCCCAAAAATCTTATACGGTATTTGATATAGCAGATGCATTAAGCTATTTTGCTTTTCGCTCATATGATGAACTTGAATTAGAAGAAGATAATATAGTGTTATTTTTAGATGCTTATTATTCTTTAATCAGTGAATTGCAATCATTTAAATTATCAACTATTATCGCAATAATTATTGTTCGTATCATGAACAATGTGAACTCTTTTGAAGCACATATAAAGTTCTTACGTCTTGAAAGTAATAAAAAATATTTTACCAAGCTAATTTTGAAATTATATAATTTAATGGAGGTTTTGTAATGAAAGAGAAACTTTATGATATTATAAAGAAAGAATTTGATATTGTAGATTTTAATGAAGAATCAAAATTGTATGATATTGGATTTGATTCAATTAAAATATTAGAGTTAGTAGTATTAGTTGAAGAAGCTTTTGAAATATTTTTAAAAGATGAAGATCTTATTGAAGAAAATTTTGAGACAATTTCATCTGTATGGCGCATGATAGAAGGATATTTTTAAAAATGGAAGAAAAATTTGTAGAACTTAATTATAATGGCTGTAATCTTTATGGTATACAACATATACCAGATTGCATTTCTCCGAAATCCTCAGTTATTTTCGTCCATGGGATTCCTGGCGATCGGGTTGACGCTAAAAGAATAAATGTCCGAATTGCACGACAATTACAAAAAAACGGACATCAATCTTTTCGATTTGATTTTTTGGCATCCGGGATAAGCGAAGGGTCTTATGAAAACGTTACATTTAAAACATTTATAGAACAATTAGAGTTGATTGTATCTTATGTAAATCAACTAGGGGGAAAAGATATTTATTTACTAGCTTCTAGTGATGCAGCAAGGATTGTGCTTCAATTTGCTCAAAGGTGTAAAATAATTAAGGGACTAATACTTATTAATGGCATCATTACGCCAGAAGCGGTAACTATTAAAGGGTTTAATCGTTTATATCGTATAGGCAAGCAATTGGCTTGCGATATTGGATATGGTGTTTGGATTAATTCTGAAATATTAAAAGAAGGATTTCAATTTTCGATTGATAAGATTAGAGAATGCGATTGCTTATTTATTTATGGTACTGGCGATGTTCTTACAAAACATAGTCTGGAAAAAATTGAAGCCCAAAATTTCAATTGCTATAAAATCACTGATGCAGATCATTTATTTACAAGGCGTTCTTGGGAGCTTGAGCTGATCAATGCAATAAGCGCTTTTATGAATGGAGAAAAGTTATGATAGGACAAGACTGGATCGAAATAAATGGTAAACGCATTTGTGAATTTTGTTCCGGAAACCAGTGTTCACAAATTGGTATATTATATCTTCCAGGGCTAGGTCAAAATTTGTCAGGGCCATACTTTCTATACACTCAAATAGCTAACTCTTTGCCTATGCTTTTTCATAAACAAATTGAATATTATGGATTCGGGAATAGTGCGGGAGAATTACATGAAGTAGAGTATATGGATATAGAGAATGAAATTGATTGGTTTTGTTCAAAAATGTCCTTAGAATATAATCATTTTTACATAGTATCATCAGGATTTTCCTCATCCTTAGCTGTGAAAATGTCACAGAAGTATTTAGCTAAAAATATCATGCTTGATCCGTTTTTTGGAAATCTGAAATCTTTACAATCGGTTATTTATATTGATAATTGCGTTCGAAGTGAAAATTACATTGATACCGCTGAAATTTATGAAAACTGCGATGACAGTGAAAAATTATTTCGTATTCTAGGTGAATCATATAATCGAACAAAGGGCTTATATTTATCATCATCGCTTTTAAATACGATGATAAGCAATTATGAGTTAAGTAACGTCAGAAAAGAGACTCAGATATATTTGTCAGAAGATTTTGTTGTAGATGAAATACCTGATGATCTTAACCTGCATTCATATAAATGTGATAATATTTTTATGAGGCCGATAGTTCGCAATCAAATTATAATAGCAATATCAAAGGAATTTGAGGGGAGTAAATGATAATTTGTATTTTAACAATAGTTTTTTTTGTATTATTATTTGTTTTATTTATAGATATTGTTATAGGTCAATATGGTGTTTTTAAAACTTATAAGTGGTCCAAAATGAAAACATTGAAAAAAAATTCAATTCAATCTGTTAATCTTCCGGAATTATTGATATTATTGCCGGCGCTCAATGAATATGAAATGGTAGAGCAGATAATAAATTGTTTTTATGAGATAAAAGATAATTATAATATTAAGGTAATTGTAATTACTACTGAGAAAGAAACGGTGCTTAAAGAATATCCATATACCACTCAGAATTATATTAATATAATTCTGGGGAATTACCCAGACGGTTTTCTTAGCAATATACATTATCCATTTGCAAACGGTAATAAGGCGAGTCAGCTAAATTATGCTATAAAAAAAATTCACGCAGAGACAGATATTAATCTTAAAAATACTTATTTTGCTATTTATGATATAGATTCAATGCCATCAAAAGAAACCATTTCGGAATTCAATGAATTGATCAATTCGGAATATTCACGGACAAATCAATATCCTATTGTTGTTCAACAGCCTTCTTTTTTTTATAAGAATTTTAATAAAAAGAATCTTATAATGCAAATAGAAGCGTTAGCAGCTACTCGAAGAGTGTTACAGATTGAAATTCCCAATCAATTACAGACCAATAAACCTCATAAATGGCATGTGCCGTATGCATATTGTGTAGGACATGGATTATTTGTTTATTCTGATTACCTGGTAAATAATGGGCTATTTCCAGAACCACATGAAGATGTTTTATTTGGTCTGAAATTGTCTTATTTGTCTAATGCAATTTATCCATTAAAATGCTTTGATGATTGTGAAGTTCCGGATTCTACAAAAGAGCTAATTGTTCAAGGGGGACGTTGGTTTTTAAATTCACTTTTATTTTTTCCTTTTTATAATTCATTAATAAAGCTTCCAACAAAAAGTAAAGTGCGTTTATTATCATTATTATCAGGTGGAATACTTGATTGCCTCTCGTGGTTTAGATATTTACTTATTTTAATAATAGGGTTAATACTATTATCATTTCATGCAATCAATATATGGTCAATTTTATTAATGATTTTCTTATTTTACTTTGACTCAGGAATAGGATTGCTTGAGACTTACTTTTTCAGCAGAGAAAGAATTGGAAATCGAAATATAAGTAATCTTTTTTTATTAATACTTCTATCTCCAGTGCGTGAGTTTATACGTTCACTTGCACCATTTACAACTTTGTATTATCTGATTAAAAAAATTAGAGGAAAGGGCATTTCTGATGTTTTTCCAAAAGCAACAAGAAAGCGTGATAGAGATGATAAAGGTTAATAAAGCATCTTATATACAGATATTTAATCATAAAAAAATATTGGTGATTGCCCCACATCCAGATGACGAGATAGTAGGCTGCGGTGGGACAGTTTGTAAATGTGTAGATTATGGCGCTTCAATTATGATTCTTCATTTGAACCGCATTGATGATAAAGAGGTTAATGTACGTAAATTGGAGGCAAAGTCTGTTGCTGCTGAATTAGGTGTATCAGAGTATAAAATTTTAAATAATACAATTCAAGAAGAAGAAATCCCTAAAAGGATTTTAGAAAGTATTCGGAGTTTTAATCCTAGTTTAATTTTATTGCCTCATTTATATGATAAACATATTGAACACTGTAAAACGAATTTTTGGTTAGTTGAAGCGATAAAGAAAGATCATTGTTCAGTGGAACAGGTAGCTCTTTATGAGATATGGGATACCTTAACACCTAACGCTTTGATTAACATTAGTGATTATATGGATAAAAAGGATAAACTTATTCATAAATATAAAAGCCAGATTGAAAAATATGACTTTATTGATCTTGCAAAAAGTCTCACACATTATAGATTATTAAGTTGCCCACCAAAAGAAGCCGCCAAAATGATTGCCATCAATGAATATAGATATTGTAGGCGTCACAATCGACCATATTGCCTGCCATGGACCAACGCAGAGGCGTTTTGCATGTATGGTGTGGATGACTATATCTCTTACATTGAAATGGGTTTAAAATAAAAGAGGTTAAATATGAATATTCTCTTTGCATTAGAACATAGCGAATATGGTGGAGTTGAGGTCCATTTAGAACTATTAATAAAGGGGCTCACATCTAATGGCCATAAGTGCTATTTAGCTTGTAATTGCACAACATTATTTGCGGATGCGGTGATAGAAGAAGTTTACTATGTAGATTTTTCTTCCACCATTGAAACATATAAGTCATTAAGGAAAATAGATTTTAAATTATTTGATATTGTGGCGACTCACAGGTGGAAGGCAATGGCAACATTTATTCCATATTGTAAAAGGTTAAGGATTCCTTATCTATCCACAATACATAGTATATATTTACCTGAATCCAGGAAGGATGGGGGGAAGTATCTGGAATTCCCTGATTTTATCAATAAGTTTGAAATAAAGATTATTGCGGTGTCAATGGCAGTTCTAGAGTCTTTAAAAGCAAGCGGAGTTTTCATGGGGAATATTAAATATATCCAGAATGCAATTCTTCCTTTAGAAAATCCTAAAAATCCATATATATCTGTCAATAATCGAAACATAGGATTTTTAGGGAGACTAAGCCATGATAAAGGTGTTGATATTCTATTAGATGCATTTGAAGAGTATTGCTCGAAAAATAATGAAAAAGCAACTTTAATAGTGGTAGGGTCTGGATCGTTATCAGAAACAATTTATCAGAGAAGCAAACGATTACCTTCTCATGCTCAGATTATTCAAGTAGGATTTCAAAAAAATCCATTACCTTTTTTACGCAGATGTAAATTTATTGTAATTCCTTCAAGACAGGAAGCATTATCGTTAGTCGCACTTGAGGCTATGCGAGAGGGAATCCCAGTAATTGCATCAAATACCGGAGGATTGCCTGAACTAATTAAGGATAAGTTTAATGGAATTTTATTCCCGGTGGAAGATAGCCACTATTTAGCAAATGAGATTTCAAATTTATTGGCAGATGATGCAGTTTGTGATTTGTATCATAAAAATACCCTTTTGCAATATGATAAAATAAAAATTGATTACAATGAATGGATACATAAGCATGAAAAATTATACAAGCAAAGTATTGCCTCATATCAGAGATAAACATTTGAGCTGTTTAGAAACAGTTATTGCTACAATTTCAAATTATCATAATGTAGCTTTTGAATATATTTATATTAATGCGGTCTCATTTTCATTTTCAGACAATATTGGAACAGTTTTAGGGGATAGAATATATTCAAACTGGAATGAGAATATTCTAGATATTTTAAACTGTTATGGGGAATTTGAAATAGTTAAAATAGAAGACATTGAAAATATTTCAGATTCTGATGATATTAACACTCATATTATTTTGCGAACAGACGCTTTTAATTATAAAAACAGTCCTTATTTCTGCAAATATCACACTGACCATTATATAATATTAAACAGTTTAGAAAGCGATGTTATTTTTTTTCAAGATCCGTATTATGATTTGAAAGGCAATGCTAAAATTAGCGAATATCCTTGGAATATATGCGATATTTATGTTGTGAAATTTAAGGGCAAGAAATTAATGGATATTAATATATTGAATAAATTCACAACGATATTTTCTGATAAAGATTTATGTTATCATTCAATGAATAGCTTTGGAAAACAATTTATATGTTTGGATATTGAGAAAGAAAAACAGAACAAAAAAGATTTTATGAATATTACGCTTGTAAGAAAGATTGGACAAGCTGTAGATGTTAGGTATAATTTTAAAAGATTACTTCAATGTTATGCGCTGGAAACAACAGCGTGGCAGAATGTTATAAAAGGTTGGAATAACTTTCAACTACTTTTAATCAAGGAACTAGTTACTAACAATATGCGTAATCATGTGGCATTGACTGAAAAGTGGTTTGAAGTTGCTCGAATGGAGTTGGAATATAAACAAAATTTTGGAAAAGAAATAAATATAATTTTAGCGAGGAAGAAAAATGAAACATTATAATTCATTAATTGTGTACGATCTTGACGGAACTGTTTTAAATAATGACTTAAAGTTAACGACAGAATTAATTGATGTTACAAAGAAATTAATGGAACAGGGGAATTATGTATGTATTGCGACAGGAAGATCAGTTAGTGATTCTTACCAATACTATTTGGATTTAGGTCTTAATACACATATGATAAATTATAATGGAGGACTTGTTTGGGATCCTGTTTCCAAGGATGTTTTTCATCGGTTCTATTTGGATGCAACAGTTGATATTTTGACTTACATAATTGATAAGCATATTAAATATATTGATAACATTGTATTATCTTCAGATGAAAAAACTTTTTATCTGAATAAAAACAACGATTATTTAATTGATATTATGTTTCATGACATGCTAGATCGGTATCAAATGGGTACTAAAGAACTTTGTAAATGTGAAAAAGTGCAAAGAATCATATTATCATGTGATCCGGATTACTTAGATATAATTAAAAATGATGTCATTTCACATTTTTCCAATATTTCCATATATGGATGGAGGTTTAGAGATGATATAATTGATATTTCCTTAAAATGTACTTGCAAGTGGGAGGCATTGCAGAATATGTGCGAAAACAGTCAAATTTCATTTGATAAAATAGTGTCTTTTGGAGATGCAAGTAATGATATGACTATGATTAATAATAGTGATATAGGGGTAGCGATGATTAATGCGTCAGAGGATTTGAAAAAAATTGCAAATTATGTGACCGATAAAAGCAATAATGAGAATGGTGTATATGATTTTATTACTAATATCCTTCTTGCAAAGGAGATTGTATAATGGATATTGATGAAAAGATTATTAATATTATTAAAGAAGAGCTCTCGATTGAGCACGTTACGCCAGAAATGGAGCTGGAAAAGATTGAAATTAATTCTATCGGTTTTATCAAAATAATTGTTGCAATAGAAACTGAGTTCGATTTTGAATTTGAAGACGAGAAAATGTTGTTTTCTGCATTCCCTAAAATAGAAGACATAATTCATTATACAAAACTAAAAACATATGAAACAAAATCTAATTAATGCTTACTGAACAACGCGCAAACCCGCATAAACACTGGTCAAACTGGCATAAATGTGGTATAAATATCTGCAAAGGAAAAGCTCAATATCAGTGAAAAAGCTTGCAGATGGGATGGAACGGGATGTATAAATATCAAAGTAGACAAATCAGCGTAACGGATTTTGGAATGCCGCTTGGCATGAAGCTTGATCCTGACAACCGATGGGTGAAAAATGGGATGGTAAAGGGCTGCACAAACCCCTGCCCTCTTTCAACGTTTTTGCGTCAAGAGAGCAACAACTTACGTATCAGTGTGTTTTTCAAAACGAGGAGTCTATTTGTCATCTTTGTTCAACAAAACAAAAAATACCCACTGTAAGCATTATAGATACGGGCACTTTTTTGAAGAGCATCATCTAATATTCGGAAACTACTGTGAAAATATTGTTTTCGCTATTAGCATAAAGTTCCTATTTATACGGACATCCTAAGAAAAAAGGAGTGTTCGTTTATGGAAATCAACAACAAGATACTTGAGGAATATTTCAGTTACCTAACTGTGATCAAAGCTCGGTCGCCGCACACGATAGCAGAGTTTCGCATTGACCTTCGAATGCTGTTTATATTTGTCTATAAAAAGCGGAAGCCGTCAGCTACAGCGCCATCCGATTGTTCTTTCGCGGATATCAAGTTTATAAAATCCATCACGCTGGATGAAATTTATGCATTTATTGCTTATCTCCAGAAAGAACGTAACTGTACTATCGCAACCTGGGGTCGCAAAATAATAGCGTGGCAAAAGAAAGAGGATACTCTTGTTCCAAGTCTGCAAAGAGAACTAGCAGATGTTGAGAAAAGTCTAGCTAATGTTATGGCAGCAATAGAGCAGGGGATTCTTACATCTACAACGAAAAATAGAATGTCTGAACTTGAATCAATGAAAACTGATCTTGAAGTAAAAATAGCAAAAGAAGAAATTCAGAAGTAGGTACTTACAAAGGACCAAATTGAGTTTTGGCTGAAAAATATGGAACGCTTGAATTTGGCAAGTGATGTGAACAGACAGAGAATTATAAATACTTTTGTAAATTCTATATATGTACACGATGATAAATGCTTGTAAACTTTAATTGCAGAGAGGAATCCGAAACGATTCCTCTCGATAATAAGGGTAATGTTTCTTATTTAAATATAGTGGGGGAGCCACGTCGAACAAATCCGAACCATTCAAACGGTTCGGATTTGTTCGTTTTTTGTCCCGGTAAAACCGTGTTTGGACTTGTTGTTAAATTCTAAATTTTTTACCCACACTGTAAAGTGCGGGCATTATTATACAATCAGGTTAGCTATCCATAACTTAATTAACTGAATATTTATATCAGCAATCTTATCCGAATACAGCGCAGATTTTTGCCCTGTGCAGTATTGGAATTTCCTTAATTTGATTTTCCTGCGACGTCAATCACTTTAAAGTAAATTCATAGGATATGATTCGACGCTTGCAAATATATTTACTACTCCTTTTTTCCTTGAGCTTCTAACATCTGAGACATTCTTTCATCTATCCTTGCTTTGTTTTTATTATTAAGCCGACTGAATTTTTCAGTAAAAAGCGAGGGAGATATACTACTGATAAATGTCTTATCATTTGTTCTTCCGGCTATATAGTCCAGTGAAACGTTATAATAATCGGCTAATTTAATTGCTTTTGAAAATGGTATATCAGTTTCTCCGCGTTCGTACTTTCCGTAATGATTAGCGGAAACTTCAATTATTTCGGAAACTTCCGCTTGAGTTAAATCCGCGTCCTCCTTTAAGTCCTTTAATCTTTGATAAAACGCCATAAATATGACCTCCTGAATTATTTACTATATAAAATTCTATCATATTTATGGGTTTAATATTTAATTATCAAATATATTTGGTATATTATGTCAAACTATTGATTATATTTATTGTTTTTGTAGATATAATTAATAGATTATAATTCCCTCTTGGGCATGGGAGAATGTACAAAGTAATTTATTATTGTTCATAGGTCTATGACTCCTGCGCTGCCCGAATCATAATCAATGCTTGAAAGCATAATACCGTCGAGCCTTTGCTGAATAGCCGAATCGGAGAAAAAGGCATATTTTAAAAGAGGAAAGTGAAAATCAAGCATTGATGGTATTAAAACGGTTAGTTTTTCCTTATTTTTCATTGAATTTTATCCTCCTTACGGTATTTAAAGCTTCCTTGTTTTTAAAAGCCTTGCGTTTATCCTGTTCAGCAGGAGATTTCAGCCAGCAGGCGTTTCATTTTTTTTACGCCCCGCTTCTGTGAAGCTATAATCGCCTCCAGTATAGGCTTAAGCTCCGGACATATATTGAATTTCAGCGCGTTTTCAGACATTTGTATCGCCCCCTGATGATGAGGTATCATTTCGCGCATGAAATTTGCGTCTATGCAGTTGTCTGAACATGCCGTTTTCATTCTGCGGAACATGATATTAAGTATTTCGTCGTTATTGAATCTGTAATAGGAAAGTTCATTTTGGCAGTTGAGCGTTTGTCTGCATTTACTCTCAGACGCAAGCATATTTTCAATGCTTTTCCTTTGTGAAGCTATTATATTTAGAGCAATATTCTGCAAAGGACAGTTAATAGTATATTTAAGCAGGTTTTCAGACATTTCAATCGCTGCAAGGTGATGCGGTATCATTTGCGCTATAAAATCCCCTGAAATACTTTCCGTAGGCTTTATATCGGTCATATTTTTTATCATTTCAACAAGTATACTTTTAAAATCACAGAGATATTTATCTGTGTTTATGCTTAGCTTCATATTCTATACCTTCTTTCTTATTACATATTATGCCGCAGCATTGTGTTTGTAACAAAAAAGCTATGCCGGACTCTTCGGAGTACAGAAGCTAAAGCTGTTTTTTATTTTTATCCGAGCGCGACGTCGAGTATCATCATCAGCACAAAGCCGATTGCCGCGCCTATTGTGGCGGTATTGCTGTGTTCTCCCGACTGCGCCTCGGGGATAAGTTCCTCTATTACAACGTAGAACATTGCGCCTGCCGCAAATGAGAGTATATATGGTAGTATCGGCATTATAAGAGACGTCAGCAGAATTGTTACAATCGCTCCGATTGGTTCAACTATTCCTGACATCGCTCCGTATACAAAGGCTTTTCTTTTAGAAATTCCTGTTCCCATCAGAGGCATAGATATTATAGCGCCCTCAGGAAAGTTCTGAACGGCGATTCCTATTGCAAGCGCAAATGCGCTGGCCACGGTAATTATCGGACTGCTGCCGACCATTCCGGCAAATACGACGCCGATTGCCATGCCCTCGGGAATATTATGGAGCGTTACAGCAAGTATAAGCATAACAGACTTTTGAAGTCCGGATTTTGTTCCCTCCGGTTTATCGGAGTTTATGTGAAGGTGCGGGATTAAGCTGTCAAGCAGAAGCAAAAAGGCTATTCCGGCTGTGAAACCTATTGCCGACGGCAGCCACGCCGCTTTATTGCCGTTTTTCTCCGCCATTTCTATTGAAGGAATTATCAGCGACCAGACAGACGCCGCAATCATTACGCCGGAGGCAAAGCCGAGCAGAGCCTTCTGAACATTGGGGCGTATTTCCTTTTTCATAAAGAAGACCATGCCCGCGCCTAGTACCGTTCCCATAAAAGGTAGGGATAAGCCCAATAGAACGCTTTGAATATTATTCATTTTTATTCCTCCTCAATTCGTCTGTAATTATTATATAATATCATAAATTTGTTATTAAATCAAACAGACGGAATATAAATTTATTCTTGACAAAAACCTGGTTTATATGTTATTATATATTCGGTAAGCATATGCTAACTCATGCGGTCTGACAACGGCATATTACTGCCGTCGGCACGACGATTAATAAATATTTATGAAAGGAGGATTTATGTGTCACAGGAGGAATGCCGCCGTTTTGAAAATAAGCTTGCATATCATGCAGCGCCGTCGCTGCTGGGAATAAAGTGCGCAAATCTTATATCATTGGAAAATGACGAATTTAATATTCTCGGACAGATAGAGCGATTCAATGAAATTGCAGGAGGCAGGAAACTGAAGATCAGGCTTATGTGCCGATGTAAAAAAAGAACGCTGCTGCTGCTTTACAACGAAAAGCTGCTTTTAAAGTGCTTATCAGAACCGGCAAGACGGGAAATTCTTAAAGCTTACGGTTACGGCGGCTCGTTATTTAAGCTTGAAAGCGATCTTGAAAGGCTTGCTGAGCGTATTTCATCAGAAAACGAATTTCCTCACGAAATAGGGATTTTTCTTGGGTATCCTGCGGAGGATGTAAAAGGTTTTATTATTCATAAGGGGAATAATTTCAAGCTGTGCGGCTGTTGGAAGGTTTACGGAGACGAGGAAAAGGCAAGGCGCAGCTTTACAAATTATGACAAATGCAGAAAATTTCTGTGTAATAAATTAAATCAGGGCAGCGATATTTATCGTGCGCTCAGAATATCATAGGAGGTTTTATTATGAAAGCAGCGGTTATTTATTGGAGCGGTACAGGAAATACGGAGCAGATGGCTGCGGCGGTTGCAGAGGGTGCAAATGCGGAACTTTTCAGCGTGTCTGAATTCAGTGGAAAACTTTCGGATTACGACAGACTGGCGTTCGGCTGTTCGGCTATGGGAGCGGAGGAGCTTGAAGAAAGCGAATTTGAACCTTTTTTTGCGGAAGCCGAGAGCGGTCTTAACGGAAAAACCATTGCTCTGTTCGGATCCTATGGCTGGGGAGACGGCGAATGGATGAGAAGCTGGGTAAAGCGCGCAGAGGATGACGGCGCGGTAATTGTGGGAGGAGAAGGGCTTATTGCCAACGAAGCTCCGTCAGACGATGATCTTGAAAAGTGCAGAGAGCTGGGAAGGGCGCTTATAAAATAATCTTCGGAAGAGAGTATTAGCGTATAGCTTTAGAGCAGATTCCGACGCATCTTATGTAGCAAGCAGGTAATTTATGAAGTAGAGTTACCTAAAGCTAACTAAACGGTGCAGTTTTATATAATTTCAGATAATATCCCCGCTTATGCGGGGATATTTTTTCAGTTGCCGCCGGGACCGTCGTGACGTTCACGTTTGTCGGGCTTGCTTTTTAGGTGAGTTTCGGTCCATTGATTGTTACCGGCGGTTTTTTCATTATTGTCCTTTTTAGGTTTATCAGCCATAAATTTGCTCCCTCCTTAATTTCTTTGGCATTATTATATATTAATATTTCGTTTTTATACTTAGGAAAATTTGAGGGCGGAAAATACCATTGAGCTATAATTGGGGATTTTTATGGTTTGCTATAGTAATGCCAGGCGGATAAAAATGATTTAAACGGAAATAATAAAGCAGAGGTGATAAAAATGGCAAAGCAAGGAATGAGCCGTCCGGAAACAACCCACACAAAGCCGCGTAATGACGTTTCTCCCGTAGCTGAAATACAGGGAAAGGCAAAGCACGGAAAAGTACGCGCCAATCCTATTATAGCGGGAACAAAGGCGCCTTCACAGAAGGTTTATCATGCAAAGCCTTATTCTATGCAAAATAAGGATAGCTTGGACAAGCAGGCAGAAAAGCCGATATCCGACGTTTATGCCGCGATTGATAACGATCTTGCAAGGGATAACATAGAAAATGATATTCCGGCGGCGGATCTACAGGATTTATAAAGGAAAAAGCCGTATCGTGCTTATATGATACGGCTTTTTTGCCGATAAAATCTGTGACGGTTTACAATTTTTTAATATTATGATATAATTAATTTGTAAATTTTGTTTGAACGGAAAGAGGACGGCTATGGTTAATATTCCCTCATATGTATTTACGGTGGTAAAGCGGCTGGAAAGCATCGGATTTCAGGCTTATCTTGCAGGCGGCTGCGTCAGGGATTCTATAATGAATATTGCTCCTAATGATTACGATATTACGACAAATGCCCGTCCGGAGGAGATTAAAAACGTATTCAGGGACTTTAAGCTTATTCTGACGGGAGAAAAGCACGGAACGGTGGCTGTTATAACAAACGGCGGTATTATTGAAATTACTTCATACAGACTTGAAAAGGGCTATACAGACGGACGTCACCCGGACAATGTGGAATTTACCTCGTCGTTGATTGAAGATCTCAGACGCCGTGACTTTACCGTCAACGCTATGGCCTATGGTATACACGACGGTCTGATTGATCCTTTTAACGGCCGGGACGATATTAAAAATAAAATTATAAGAACCGTAGGAGCTCCTGAAAAAAGATTTGAAGAGGACGCGCTCAGAATACTGCGCGGTCTTAGGTTTTCATCAAGGCTCGGGTTTTCAATAGAAAGCGGTACCGCGGAGGCTGTCCATAATCTGCGCCTTTTGCTGAAAAACATTTCAGCCGAACGCATAAGGGATGAGTTTGTTCAGATTATACGCGGACAAAACGCAGGCGAGGTACTTAAATCCTACAGAGACGTTATATCAGTATTTATACCTGAAGTAATACCGTGCTTTGATTTTGAGCAGCACAGTCCCTACCATAAATATGATGTATGGGAGCATACCGTTAACGCTGTTTCAGAATGTATTGACAAGGAAAATGTAAAATTAGCGATGTTCTTTCATGACATCGCTAAACCGGAATGCTTTACTGTAGATTTCTCCGGAAGGGGGCATTTTAAAGGACATGCGCAAAAAAGCGCGCTTAAAGCTGAAGCTGTTATGAAGAGAATGAGGTTTCCGAAAAGCGTTATTCTTAATGTAAAAGCCATTATATATCATCATAGCGATGAGCTGAATACAGAATTTGAGTTAAAAAAAATTCTTAATCAGATAGGCGTCAGGAACGCATTTGATTTGATTGACGCCCAACGCGCCGATTCCTTGTCTAAACAGGATTTTTGCAAGGAGAGGCTGAAAAAATCCGATATGCAAGAGCAGTCTTTAAGGAATATATTAAAAAGGGGAGAATGCTTTAGTATAAAAATGCTTGATATAAATGGATACGATTTAATTGAGCTTGGATTTAAGGGTATTGAAATAAAAAATGCTCTTAGCTTATTGCTTGATAATGTTATGCGCGGAATTGTTGAAAATAGTCGTGATTCTTTGATGCATCGTGCAAAAAGTATAAAAAACGGCTTATAAATTGTGCGATTTGACGAATCAAATTATTTCTATTGACATTCTGAAAAAAATAGTGTATAATAATTAAGCTGATTAAAGCATTGGAGAGGTGTCCGAGTGGTTTAAGGAGCTGGTCTTGAAAACCAGTGATCCCGCAAGGGACCGTGGGTTCGAATCCCACCCTCTCCGCCATTTTTATATTTTGATTTGTTATCATGGAGAAGTACTCAAGTGGTGACGAGGCGCCCCTGCTAAGGGCGTAGGGTGGGAAACTGCCGCGAGGGTTCAAATCCCTCCTTCTCCGCCATAACCTCTATAAATTGCGTAAATGCGCCGTTTGTAGAGGTTTTTTATTTTATATTTTTTCTGATAAACACTTGTAAAAATTGGTCTGAGTTTTTAAAAAAATTGTTATACTACCAACCAACTACCTACTGTAATTAATCCCCAAAAATTTACCTTTGGACATAATTCGACTTTTCTGCTATAATTTTAAAACAAGAAAGGAGGATATATGTTAATAGCAATCTGCGACGATGAACAATTTTTTCTCGACTATTTCGAAAAAACAATTAAAGGATATTACAACGACAAAGGCGTAGAGTGTGAAGTGATAAAATATAATAACGGATTCGACTTTATGAATGACTTAATATCTAAAAAGATAAATGTCGGCGTTGTAGTATTAGACGCGCGAGTATGGCTTAGACCGGAAGAGTGATATCCGTCAAAAAGCCGACTCGAAAAGCTGAGGCATAAAATGCAAACCTCGCTCAGTTTTGGATGGTATTTTTTGGCATAATATAAAATGGCGCGGCATATAATGTGTCATTATTAAAAAGGAGGAGATTATATGCCAAGTTTTAAATATGACGGCTTTACTGAAGTGGTAATGAAATCTCAAAAATCCCCTTTGAGTGGTCAAAAGAATCGCTCAAGCGGTAATTATCTTTTTACAAATGAAGCGTTTGCACCTTGTAATAAGGTAAAATGGAGTTGCCCAGAGGGAATATCTTTCAACATAATGAAAGATCACACGGCAGCCAAAGACGATGTTATTTTAAAAGGGGTATGCAATGGAGCAATTACAAAAGCACCGTCAGGAGAGGGGTTATACATATCAAATCCTACCGGAGCTACGGAGGAATTTGAAATAAAAGTTTCTAAATACGAATAACAAAAAGCGGCAAGGATCACTCCCTGCCGCTTGAATTATTTGCATAATTTCATTTATTTTTATTGACAAAAATGCACATATAGGATATAATTAATTCAATAAAAGATGAAATATAAACATCGTGTTAAAAGACGCGGTGTTTTATTTACAGCAAATATTTTTTTATTTGTATATTCATATACAAAAGTCTAACCATAATAATCTATATATGAAAGGGTTTTTATGGTGAATCGTATGAATATATTAAATTCGTTAAAATTGTTCAAATCAAAATATAATGATGAAAAATCAGATGAAGGAGGAATTACTATGTTAAAGGCTCAAGATTTAGCTAAATATATTATCACAAAATGTACGTTGGATGGCAAGCCTATTAGTAATCTACAACTTCAAAAAATTTTATATTTTGTACAAGGCGCTTTTTATTATAAATTAAAACGTCCTATTTTTGACGATTCTATCCGAGCATGGGATTATGGTCCGGTTATAGAAAATGTGTATAATATTTATAAAAAATATGGTTCGTCTACTATAAATGACATCGATGTTAATTTTGAATCAACTTTCAATGAGGAAAATGATCCAATAGCCGCAAGAGAGTTAATTGATATTGTGGTTGAATCTCTTAGGGATTTTGACCCGTGGGAACTTGTCAGAATCTCCCACGAAGCTGGAACGCCGTGGGAAAAGAATTATAAAATGTGGTGGCCAACAATTGAAGAAACACAAATAGAAAATTATTTTAAGGATAACGATAAGATTTTTAAAGAATTGAACATTGATTTTGATCAAAAACCAAAAGGTACAGATACAAAAAGCAATGAGAGTAAAATAGTTTTAGACTTTTTCAATAAACTGAATAAAATAAAACAACAATCTGAGGAATGACAATGGAAACGTCAAAATTTGATAGTATTATTTCAGAGATTTTACAAACATGTGGTTATATAAATAACAATGATAATAATTATGAAGAGTATCTTAAATTATTCAATAGTTTAATAAATCATATTTATTCAAATAATTTCAGACACTCATACTCCAATATCAC
>PPYF01638832.1_pt1 | contig 18151 bp, 13 predicted proteins | sample 1559871 | NCBI WGS metagenome assembly PPYF01 (sample SAMN08240021, study PRJNA423297) | Human gut metagenome, whole genome shotgun sequencing project.
TGACCGTCGGCAACCATTCCGAGGCGGCTTTCAGTGCCAAGATGTCGGTTCCCGTATCGTCGTGGGCATCGGGCCGCGCTACGGGAAAGAGCGCCGCTACGCGGGAGATCAACCGGAAGTTGGACGAACTGCGTGCCTCGGCACTGGCCATCTACAAGGAACAGTCTGCGATACGGGAGGTCGCGACCGCCGAAGAGGTACGGGATCTGTTGCTGGGCAAGGCTTCCGGACAAACAACCCTGCTTGGTTATTTTCAAACGTTTATCGAACATTTCGAGAAGCGCGTGGGTGTAAACCGCGAGAAAGACACGCTCAGATCCTATCGCTATGCCCGTAATTGCGTCTCCGCTTTCCTGCAAACACAGTATAAACTCTCGGATATTCCCTTTACTGCCCTCGACCGGTCGTTCATCGACAGGTACGACCTTTACCTGCGGACGGAACGCCGCATCGCGCCGGGAACTATCGTCCTGCTGACCACAAGGCTGAACACGATCGTCGGCGAGGCGGTGGCGGAGGGTATCATCACGGCCGACCCGTTCGCCGGGTACGAACCAAAGCGCCCCGAAAGGGTGCAGAAATACCTCACTGCCGACGAATTGCACCGGCTGATGACCACGCCGCTCCATCACCCGACGCTCTACCAAACCCGCGACCTGTTCCTATTCTCGTGTTATACGGGCATTCCTTACGGGGATATGTGCCGCCTGAGCGAAGACGATCTGGAAATTACCGAGGACGGCGAGGTGTGGATCAAAACCACGCGCAAGAAGACGAAGATCGACTACGAACTGCCGCTGCTCGATATTCCCCTCCGTATTCTCGACAAATACAGGGGTATCGCGCCGGAAGGGAAATTACTTCCTATGTATGGCAACTCTACACTCAACCGGGCCCTGAAACGTATCGCCTCGATCTGCGGTATCGAAAAGCGGCTCGTTTTCCATTGCGGAAGGCATACCTACGCCACCGAAATCACGCTTTCGCAGGGCGTTCCGCTGGAAACGGTCAGTAAGATGCTGGGCCACACACGTATCGACACGACACAGATTTATGCCAAAGTAACCGATGACAAAATCGGCGCGGATACGCAAAACCTCGACAAAAAACTCGCCGAGCGGTTTTCGATAGCTCTGTAATCGCCTTTTTCAAATCCGAATCATCATGGAAACGAACAATAAGGAGATAAAACGCCGCAGTACGTTCGCCGTACTGTTCTATATCAATCGAACTAAAGTCCGCAAGGACGGCACCTGCCAGCTCTTGTGCAAAGTCAGCATCGACGCCGAATCGGCTCATATAGGTATCAAAGCCGCCATCGAACCGTCGCTGTGGAATCCGGCAACAGGACGCGCGGACGGCCGGAGTGCCAACGCCCGCAAGGTAAACCGGGCCATCGACCTGCTGACCGAACAGATCGAGGCCCACTATCGGAGGATTCGCAACAACCTCGGCTTCGTCACGGCGGAACTGGTGAAGAACGCCGTAAAAGGCGTAGGACAGAAGCCGCTCACGCTGCTGGCCCTGTTCCGGGAACACAATGCAGAGTTTTACAAACGGGTCGGCGTAGATCGGACGAAAGAGACCTATGCCAGCTACGAGAACTCCTACAACCACTTGGCTGCGTTCGTACAACAGAAATGCGGGCAGGAAGACGTCACGCTCCGAAGTCTCGACAAAACGTTCTACGACGACTTCGACCTCTTTCTGCGAACAGAGTGCGATATGATGCAAAAGACGGTGCACGAACACCTGTACCGCCTGAAGAAAATGACTAAACGGGCTGTCAGCCAGGGTACGCTCCGCCGCGACCCTTACGGCAAGCTGCACCCGGAGCTGCCCGAACGCAAGAGCCGCCACCTCAAACTCGAAGATCTCAAAAAGCTGATGAAAACGCCCATCGACAAACCCAATCTTCAGCGGGTTCGGGACTGGTTCCTCTTCTCCACCTTCACGGGCTTGTCCTACTCCGACCTGAAACGGCTCTCGGATAGGGACATCACGCAGGCCGCCGACGGAACGTGGTGGCTTCATATACGGCGCAAAAAAACAGATACGCCCTCGGCAGTCCGGTTGCTGGAGGTTCCGTTGCGGATCATCGAGAAATACCGGTCTGAACGTCGGAGCGACAAGATTTTCAACCTTTACAGCCGGCAGCATCTTACCATACTTACGCGAAAACTGGGACAGGCATATGGTTTCGATATGACTTTCCATAAGGCCCGGCATAATTTCGGGACGCATATCACCCTCTCGATGGGCGTGCCTATCGAAACCGTGAGCCGTATGATGGGACACAAGAGCATCACCACGACTCAGATTTACGCCAAAGTGACCGACAAAAAGGTGCGTGAAGATATGAAAGGGCTTACAATGAGAACGAAAGGCCGGAAAATAGTCTTATGCGAAGAAGATGTGAGCGTTATGAAAAAGAAACGGGCCCGGTCCGACAGAGAAAAAACGGCGTTCGCTTGACGGAAAGCAAAAATATTCGTATAATTAAGAAACTAATATCCAAACAATATGGCAACGACAGGAGAAAGAGCGACAGGAACGATAACGATCGAGTACAATACCGTAACCGTAACCCCCGGTGCCGACGGCGATGTGTGGCTGACCCCGTCCGAAATTGCCCGTATGTTCGAGGTGTTCGTCCCGGCGATTACGAGCAATATCCGGGCGATTTACAAACACGGCGCACTGCGTATGTCGGAAACCTCGAATCTTCCGACGGCACATGCTGAACTATATCCCGATGATGTGAATATGGAATGCATGACCCGCAGTCCGTATAGCATGCTTATCGGCAGTCAAGGCGAAATTTATAAATGTTATGAAGACCTCGGAAATAAAGAGCTGACCGTAGGGAACATCAATGACCCGGAGGTATGGCACAATTACGAATTAATTGCGAAATATGCCGTAGGAATTGACCATTATAACGATCCGGAATGCCGTAAGTGCAGTTATTTGCCTATATGCCGAGGCGGTTGTCCCATTCGTCGTTTCGAGAATGTATATAAAGGGAAACATAACGATTGTTGCACGCCGTTCAAAGGCCGCATAAAAGACTATATTGAACTATACTCGAAAATTCTTAACGACTAATCGGATATGGTCTTCCCCTCTTTTACCCAGCTCGATGCGATGGATTGCGGCCCGACGTCGCTGAAAATCGTCGCGCAATACTATGGCAAGCACTACTCTCTGCAAAATTTGCGCGAGCGGTGTCACATTACGCGCGAAGGAGTATCACTCTTGGGTATCAGCGACGCCGCGGAGTCGATCGGTTTCCGCACCACGGGGGTAAAGATGACTTGGGAACAATTGCGGGAGAAGGCTACACTTCCTTGTATCGTACATTGGAATCAGCAACATTTTGTGGTCGTTTATAAAATCGTCAAAATCCATAATGATTGGGAGATTCACATTTCCGATCCAGCCGCAGGACTGTTGAAATACAGAGAAGCCCAATTTCTGAAATCGTGGATACAAAGCGATTGTAAATCATTCAACATATCGGACAGTTCAGCAGCTGCGCCTTCTGCTGCATCCCGATATGGCATCGCCCTGCTTCTGGAGCCCACACCGGCCTTCTACCGCGAGAAAGGCGACGAAGACAAGCGGCTGAAACTGGGTTATCTGCTGCAATACCTGCGGCCCTACAAAAACTACCTTGCACAGCTCGCGCTGGCGATGCTCACGGCCAGCGTGCTGAGCCTGATCCTGCCGTTCCTCACGCAGTCGGTCGTGGACAAGGGCATCGGCACGGGCAATCTCTCGTTCGTGGTGATGATGCTCGTCGCGCAGGTGGTGCTGGTGCTGGGCCAGATGGCCAACAACCTCATCCGCTCGTGGCTCATGCTCCACATGACCGTGCGCATCAGCATCTCGCTTATCTCAGACTTTCTGGCCAAGCTCATGCGTCTTCCCATCGCCTTCTTCGACTCGAAGATGGTGGGCGACATCATGCAAAGAATCGATGACTACGACCGCATCCAGTCGTTTCTTGCGGGCTCGCTGCTGAGCATGGCGATGGCCGTCGTGTCGTTCGTCATCTACGGAGCCGTGATGGGCGGCTACGACCCGACGATTCTCGGCATCTTCCTGTTGGGCAGTGCACTCTACATCGGCTGGATCCTGCTCTTCATGAAGCGCCGCCGCAAGCTGGACTACATGCGCTTCCAAGAGGCGGCGGCCAACCAGAGCAATATCGTACAGCTCATCGACGGTATGCAGGAGATCAAGCTCAACGACTGCGAGAAGCAGAAGCGCTGGGAGTGGGAGCGCATCCAGGCGCGGCTGTTTCAGGTCTCGATCAAGGGGCTCGTACTGGGGCAGACGCAGGAGGTGGGCGGCACGTTCATCGACCAGACCAAGAACGTCGTCATCTCGTTTCTGGCCGCCTCGGCGGTCATCGAGGGCCACATGACTCTCGGCATGATGGTCGCCCTGCAATACATCATCGGTCAGCTCAACGCACCGCTGTCGCAGTTCATCCAATTCGTGCAGGCGACGCAGGATGCCAAAATTTCGCTCGAACGCCTCTCGGAGATTCAGGAAAAAGAGGACGAAGAACCGGCCGGCGAGGAGCGCATCCGTGTGATTCCCGACCATGCCGACATCGAATTCCGGGGCGTAACGTTCCAGTACGACGGTCCGCACTCGGCCAAGGCTCTGGACGACGTGTCGGTAACGATTCCGGCGGACAAGGTTACGGCCATCGTCGGGGCGAGCGGCTCGGGCAAGACCACGATGCTCAAGCTGATGCTGGGCTTCTACACGCCGACCGAAGGCGAGGTGCTGCTCCACGACCGCCGCATCGGGCAGTACAGCCCGTCGTGCTGGCGCCGGACGTGCGGCACGGTGATGCAGGAGGGTTACGTCTTCTCCGACACGATCGCGGGCAACATCGGCGTCTCGGACGAACGGCCCGACATGGAGCGGGTGCGCCGTGCGACGCGCATCGCCAACATCGACACCTTCATCGACGAACTGCCCCTGGGCTACAATACGAAGATCGGCGCCGACGGACACGGCCTGAGCGTCGGGCAGAAACAGAGGCTCCTGATCGCGCGGGCCGCCTACAAGAATGCGAAGTATCTCTTCTTCGACGAGGCGACCAACTCGCTCGACGCCAACAACGAACGCACGATCATGGAGCGCCTCGACCGGCTGTTCAAGGATAAGACGGTCGTGGTAGTGGCGCACCGCCTCTCGACCGTCAGGAACGCCGACAAGATCATCGTGCTCGACCACGGACGCATCGTCGAGCAGGGTACGCACGACGAGCTGACAGCCGAACGGGGGTATTATTACGAACTGGTGAGAAATCAGTTGGAATTAGGTAATTGAATTTAATCGGAAAATCTTTCAAACCATGAGAATCAAAGTATTGTTTATCTTCATTTCCCTGCTTGTTGTCTGCCCGACACACGGACAGGACAGCTATGTCTCGCCCAAAATAGAGGAGTATGTCGATTTTATCGACGACTGCAATACCTCACCCGTAGATTATGTAATGGGGCTGTTCGACAGATACGACATCGTTATTCTGGGCGAACGGGATCACCGGGACACGACGCAATACGACCTGATCGAGCAGATTATGTCCGATCCCCGGTTTATCGATCAGGTCGGGCTTATAATGACAGAGATCGGGGTTTACAACATGACCGGAACGGTCGATTGCATCGTCAACGCCAGTTACTCGTCGGATCGGGAGTTCGAGACTGCGCTATGGGATGCCTATCAAAATCTGGATTACACGCCTTTGTGGGAGAATACCAATTTCCATCAGTACCTCTGTTCCGTTTATCGGATCAACAAGCGTCTCCCGACGGAAAAAAAGCTGCATATCTCATGTACCGACGTTCCGTTTTCATGGCATCAGACGGAAGGGTTGACGCACGAACAATTTCAGGATTTCCTGCACATATGGGATTACAAAGACATCGTTATGGGCAACAACGCCTTGACGGAGTTGTATAAATTGTTCGACGGCCCCGATCCACGTAAAAAAGCATTGATCATTTTCAACTCGCCGCACTCCTTTCTAACCGGTCCGAACAGCCGACCGGCCCCCTACGCCGGGCAGATCATCGCGGAGCGATTCCCGGGCCGGGTCGCCAACGTGGCGATTAACTGGGCAAAAAGGCGGAATGGGTATCGGGGCCTGACGCAAAACGGAAAATGGGATGCTGCATTTGCTGCGTGCGGAAACAAAAGCATTGGGTTCGATCTGGCGGGCACACCTTTCGGGGAGGATCGGTTCGACTTACGTCCCGGCTACTTCAAAAAACGACTCGAATACAAAGAGGTTTATACCGGATTTATTTTTTATAAACCGGTCGGAGAGTGGGTTTTCGGGATTGGGATTCCGAACATGGCCGATGCAGGCTTTGTGGATGAACTGGTCCGCCGCGACAGCGAAATCTGGAGTGGGGAGACGATGAGCAGCCCCGAAGAACGGTCCGAGATTTATGATTATTACGCCAGAATCCGAAGTTTCCGAATTTCGGATTTGTCAGGGCAAACCCAATTTATAGAAAAAATCGACAGGCAGATCAGCCGGTACTATAAACCCGGAGTCCGAAAAGGGGAAACAGAGTAGGAAAAACCAAAAATCTTGATTTTATGAAGGAGCAACAAGTTGTGAATCCCAAAACAATTTCCAACGGGCCGTTGGAGAAAACGGAGTTGTTGCACATTCTCGGAGGTCGTCCGAGCTTGAGTGAATCTCCCTCGAATTTTACAGAGGCGAAATGTGGGGATGGATGCAGAAAAGCTTGTAAAGACGGCTGTAAGATTACCGCAAAGTAAATGAATCAAGACCCCGGGCTGATACCAAATATGTATTCAGCCCGGGTTGAAAAACATCAGGAAAGATAGCAATGGATATAAATGGAACCTACATATTGAACCCGGCATATTATCTTCGGAATGACGTTAAAAGATGTCTAATCGGGGCTTATGATGAAGCTCGATTCCCCGATTTGGAATTTGACAGTAATATAACTTGCCATATTCATCCTGCAAATGCTCAAATGCTATCGTTTTTTGATGGTAAAAGAACACTGGCAGAGTGCATTACAGATATTGCAGGTTATTTTGATTTGGAGCAAGAACAAATCAAAGATATACTCTCCAACTACATAGAGAATCCTCAAAGAATATTCTGGCCATATAAGAATCAGCTTATAATACTCCCTAAGAATGTGCTTGTCGATGGAAGTAAATATTCAAGAAGAGAATATTATAATGTTGATGATTTTATTTGCGGAGATGACATTGATTTATCATACGGACGGCAATATAAACCACTGTCTGCTATTTTTGAACTTACAATGGCATGTTATACGGATTGTATTTATTGCTATGCAGACAGAAAGAACCCATGTGCAAAAAAGGCGTTGTCCATAGAACAAATAAAAAAAATCATACGCGATGCAAAATCAATTCAACTCCCAGAATTAGATATTAATGGAGGTGAGGTATTAATGCATCCGTATTTTAAGGAGATTGCCCTTGAATTAGTTGCCAATGGTTATTTTCCGTTGATATCAACCAAGGCTCCTATATCCGAAGAAATGATGGTTTTTCTAAAACAAAATGGATTAACAAAAGTTCAAATATCAATTGACTCAATCAATCCCAAGACACTGGCAACCATTTTAAACACAAATCAACAGTATTTCTCCCGGATTAAGAGCACTATGGATATGCTTGATGAAATGGGATTTGACTGGCAAACCAATAGTATTATTACCAAGTTCAATAATTCACTTGAAGATGAGATAATCCCCCTGATGAGTTTACTTACTCAGTATAAAAATATAAAAAGCATTAGAATCGGCCCTGCCGGTTTTTCACTCTATAAATCGCCTGACTTCTATAATTCTATTAAGCCATCATTAGCGTCCATTGAAAGAATCGAGCAATACATTCAAGAACTCGAAAAAGAAGAGCGACTTAAAATAGATTTCGTAATATCTTCTCCAGACACGGAGAATGATTATAATTCAAAGCGACACAAGGAGCAACATTTTGATCATCGCTCCGTGTGTACGGGAAACCAACGCTCATTTGTCATTTTGCCTGATGGTAAGGTAACGATATGTGAAGAATTATATTGGCATCCGAATTTCATTATTGGAGATTTAACTAAACAATCTATTCTGGAAGTTTGGAACTCTGACAAAGCTATTAGTTTGTTTAATATAACACAAAACAATATGCAGCCAGAGAGTCAGTGTAAAATGTGCGGTGTATTTGACAAATGCAGAGGTTATCAAGGGGTATGCTGGAAAATAATTGTCGGTGCATATGGACCAAGTAATTGGAGTTATCCCGATCCGAGATGCCCGCAAGCTCCTGCGTGTTTACGAAAAATATATTTGGAATAATATTTCAATATACGATGCCAAAACTCAAATAACATGCCGCAAAGAACGAATTTTTACAGCGAAGAGGCCCAGTCGATTCTGGGTCGTGCGCCGTCATGGGTGGTGCGCTGGGGAATCACGGTCGTGTTTTTGATTTTTGCAGGAATCGTCGTCGGCTGCTACTTCATCAAGTACCCCGATACGATCGAGGCTCCGGCGGTCATCACGACCGTCAATCCGCCCTCCGATCTGGTGGCGCGCTACGACGGGCTGATCGACACGCTCTGCGTCAGCGATCGTGAGCGCGTCGAACGGGGAGAGCTCATCGCCGTGCTGCGCAACGCCGCGAAGCGGCAGGACGTGGAACGCCTCTCGGCGCATCTGCGTGCCGCCGACACGCTCGCGCCCGCCGCCCTCGCAGCCAGTCCGTGGCTCGACGGGGAATATGCGCTCGGGGAGCTGCAATCCGCCTTCGCCGACCTCCAAAGCCGCTGCCGCGACTACCGCCACTACCTTGCGACGGACAATATCGCCCGCAAAAAAGAGCTTCTGCGCGAACAGATCGCCAAAAACCGTGAGTATTATGCCAAACTCGAACGGCAGCGGTCGCTGCTGTCGCAGGACCTCGACTACGGGCGCCGCACGCTGGAGCGGGATTCGCTGCTTCTGTCCGAAGCCGTGATCTCCGCCGCCGACTACGAAACCACGGCCCAGAACTACCTCTCGAAGCAGAACGCCCAAGCGGGGTTCGACGCCACGCTCACCTCGACCGAGCTGCAAATCATCCAGTCGGAGCAACAGCTGGTCGAACTGACGCTCCAGCAGGAAAACGAAACGGCGGAATACGAGCGGGCGCTGGAACAGAGCCGCCAGCAGCTCGCGGCCCAGATCGCCCAATGGCGGCAGCAGTATGTGCTGGAGGCCCCGGTCGCCGGCCGCGTTACGCTCGTGAACTATTGGAGCGGGAATCAGCATGTCGCCGTCGGCGACAAACTGGCGAGCATCGTTCCGGACGGCGCGACGGAGGTCATCGGGCGCCTGCAAGTCCCCTCGGCGGGCTTCGGCAAAGTGAAGGTCGGCCAAGGGGTGAACGTGAAGCTCAACGGCTATCCCTACATGGAGTTCGGCGTGCTGCGGGGACGGATACGCTCGCTTTCGGCCGTGCCGGAACAGATACAGACCCAAAGCGGTACGACCATTGCCTATACCGCCGAGGTCGTCTTCCCCGACGGAATGACGACTTCGTACAAGCGCGAGCTGCCGATGATTCAGCGGATGGACGGCACGGCCGAGATCGTAACCGAGGACATGCGGCTGATCGAACGCTTCATCCAGCCCGTCGTGTCGCTTTTCAAAAACCGATAGCTGCATGAAACGGACACACATCGTACCGCTCGGCCTGCTGCTGCTCTCCTGCATGCCCGGCCTCGCGCAGGAACGGCGCTGGACGCTGGAAGAGTGCATCGCGCATGCCTACGAACACAACATCGAAATAAAGACGCAGGAGCTCACGGCCGCGGAGAAACGCATCGCCCTCGCCGAATCGAAGTGGAGCTATGCCCCCGACCTCTCCGTATCGAACAGTTCATCCCTCGCGACGGGGCGCGTGCTCGATGAGACGACCTACGAATTCGTGGAGAACGAGACCGTGGCGGGCAACAGCTCTTCGCTCGGGGCGAATATCCTGCTCTTCGGAGGGCTGAAGAACTACTACAACCTCAAACGCGCGCAGCTCGACCTGCGGTCGTCGCTGCTCGCCGTGGAGAAGATGCGCAACAACGTGAGGATGAACGTTACGGCCTATTATCTGGAGATCCTGTGTGCCGAGGAGACGATCCGCGACGCCGAACAGGTCGTGGCGGAACTGAGGATACAGGAAGAGAAGACGGCGAAGAAGGTCGAGGCCCGCAAGGTTACGACGGCCGATTTGCTGCAAATCCGATCGCAACTGGCCGATGCGGAGAACGACGTGCTGACCGCGCGGAACACCTACGACATCGCGCGGCTCGATCTCTGCCTGCTGCTCGAAATCGACGACTATACGACCTTCCGGATCGTTGCGCCCGATGTCGGGGTGCCGGCTCGTTCCGGCATCGCGGACAGTCCCGCGGAAGTGTTCGACGCCGCGCGGGAATTGCCCGAGCTGGAGGCGGCGCGCGTGGGGGTCGACATGGCCCGCCGCGACCTGCAGATCGCACGCACGGCCTATTGGCCGACGCTCTCGCTCTCGGTCGGGTACGGGTCGAGCTATTCCGATGTACGGCAGAAGATGTTCCGGAATCCCGACGGCACCTATCGGTATGAGGCCTATCCGTTTTTCGAGCAGTACAAGGACAATGCGAGCAGCTATGTGTCGCTGTCGCTCAGCATCCCGATTTTCGGGAAGTTCACGATCCGCAAGAACGTGCAGCGGCAGAAGCTCGCCATACGGCAGGCCGAATACGCCCTGCGAACGGCCGAGAAACAGGTGGAGAAGGAGGTTGCGCAGGCGCTCATCGACGCCCGAACGGCGTGGGAGCGATACCGCGGAGCGCAGCGGTACGTCGCCTCGGCCGAGGAGGCCGCCCGGCAGATCGCACGCAAGTACGACCTCGGCGCCGCGACCGTAACGGACTACAACGCCGCGGTCTCCGCACAGGTCAAGGCCCGTTCGCAACTCCTGCAGGCCAAGTACGAATATCTGTTCAAAATAAAGACTTTAACCTATTACACGAACTACTACCATGGAGAATGAAGGACAGAAAACTAAAAAGCAAGTCATTTTAGGATGGGCGCCACCCGCAAATGTTTATATGCCTTCGCCGGCTATGTCGGTGTTAAAAGCCTATCTCCAAAATTTCGGATACAATGTCTGCATCGAATATTGGAACCTTTATTTGCGGAAGCTCCAGAACGAATTTATGTGGAGTGACGGTACTTTGGCAGATGAAGGAGCCGAACATCTGTTGCTGTACTACAATTATTTGGCGATCAAACATAAAGACACTTGTGCATATAATCGACTGAAAGTTTTGCTGAAGGCTATCAAACCTCAGTATATCAATATGTCTCCTAATTTTTGGGATGAACATATGCATCAATATGCTCAAAAGTTCGAAGATCTGTTGAATGAAATCATAGATAAATACGATTTCGACAAAATTCTGTATTTCGGGCTGGAGGTAAATTTGTATCAATGGGTTTGTTCGAGTATTATCGCAGAAAAAATCAAAGAGAAAAATCCATCTGCAGTAATCGTTGTCGGAGGCATCGGCACCAAAGAAGCGGCGATTGCCTATTTGCAAAATTTCGCACAATTCGATATCGCTATGTGGGGCGAAGGCGAGATTCCGCTGCTTCATTTGACTGAGAAAATTTCCGAGGATAAAACGGATGAATTATCCTCGATAGGCAACATAGCGTACAGGGTAAATGGCGAAATTCTGACATCCCGAATACCTAATATGGAGTTCGCCGATTTATCGTCTAAAGCCCTCCGGCCGGATTATTCCGATTTTTTCGATAAGATGGACTGCTATGGTGTTCCCAAGCAATATGCATTGTTATCTTTTGAAAACAGTAGAAGCTGCCATTGGAAGAAATGTCATTTCTGCTACTTAAACATGGGTTATAAATTCCGGAAAAAAGATATAGCCGTCACATTGGATGAAATCGCCGATTCGGTTAAGAAGTACGGAATCTACAGAATTCAGTTTTTGGATAATGATCTTATCGACAATGACTTTGCTCGCTTCGACGCTTTCCTTGACGGACTGATGGAAATCAGAGAGCAGTATCCTCGATTATCCATCGATTTAGGTGAAATCATATCGCACGGAGTCAATGCACGGATTGTAAAGAAGATGGCTTTGGCTGGATTCAATCATGTGCAAATCGGATATGAATCTCCTTCAGACAATCTTTTACGAAAGATCGACAAGAAAAATACATTTTCCAGTAATCTCTTATTCATCAAGTTCGCTTATAAGTACAGAATTCATGTAAACGGAGCGAACGTTTTACGGGGCTTGATAGAAGAAACGGAAGACGATATAATCGAGAGCATTGACAATCTGCATTTTTTAAGGTTCTTTTATGCCGAAAACTTTTTCAAGCATAACATATCTCAATTAGCTGTAATCAAGTCCAGTCCATATTATAACAAGATAAAGGACGAATTGCCATACCGATGGGCTGAAAATCCGATGTCTATGCTTCTGCCACGAAATTACTTGCAGGCCGAGACCAAGATCATCCTTCTTGAACATCTGAAATTATCTCAGAATTTATTGTGGGATAAATTTATAGAAATCGAACATTATTATAAAAGCCAGCATTATTCCTATCTTTTCGTTTCCTACGATGATAAGGCTATATATAAAGAATACTGCAATGGAACACTGATAAATGAGTTGGAATTCGATACGCATTCGACGGAGTGGAACGTATTGCAAAAAGCCAATGAGGAAGTCATTTCACTCGCTGAATTGGCCAAAGAATGCCATATCGAGGAAAAGAGTCTCATTCCCATTATAGATGGGTTGTTTGCGGAAAGGCTGATTTTCCATAGCAGCGATTATTCGGAAATTGTTTCTGTCGTCGATATATCCACTTCAAAATGATAAAGCCATGGTTATTCGTAAAATCATCGGTCTGCTGTTCGCAGTCCTTCTGGCGCAAATCGGGGCCGCCCAAGAAAACCCGTATGACAATGCAATCGGAGAGGCTATCTCCCGAAGCGACTGGTTCGAAACGAGAGCCCGTTATGAACAGAGTGCCGACAGCCTGAGCGATTACATGCGGCTGTTCTCGGGGGCGCTGCTCGACCATAATTTCAACAATCCGGCGGGCGCCGTCGAGAAAATCCAGCACATGTACGATGAGTACAACGCCCAAATGGGCGGCAACTTTTTCTCATTGTTCTGGATGATGTCCGACAATCTGGCGAAACTCGGACACTTCAAAGCTGCCCACGATATTTGTACGAGCTTGCTTGCGCAAGGCCGGGACTATATGGACGAGGGGACGCGGACTGCTTTCGAGACCAATGCCGTCCTTTTCGGGCTGAAATCCCAGTGGCCCCGTATGGGTATATCGGATGCCGACGCGAATTACGACATACCGTTCGGCGTCGAAGACGAACAAATCAAATTCACGGCCGTCCGCGGCATGCAACGAATTGGAGCGATGCTCGACTCCGGAGGTCAGATGACGATCATCGATAAACAGTTGGCATCTCAGTTGGAATTGCCCATGTCGGCGGATTCGATCCGATTCAACGAAACGCGGTGTCCTCTCGCATTGCTCGACACCCTGCGATTGGGAACAGCCGTGTTCGTCCATGTTCCGTGCGTGGTTCTGCCGCTCGGAGATACGGGCGTTACGGATTGCGGTCTTATTCTCGGAAACGACATATTGCAACTCTTCCCCGAAATCGAACTGGACTACGAACTTCGGAAATTGCATTTGAGATCCCGGACAGTCTCTTCGCCCGATGCTCCCCGGAACCTGATGCTCAACAAAGTGCCTTACATTCGGGTCGAACTGGACGGAATCCCCGCAACGATGGTTTGGGATACGGGAGCCTCGAAATCGTCCGTCGAACCGGAATTCCATGAGGCGCATCGCGACCGGCTTCCGCCGTTGCAGGCACACGGACGCAAACGCGGAAAAACCGCGACCGGATATAATCCGGTACTCGAATACGCCATACTGCCGCAGATGGAACTGACGATCGGGGATAAAACGGGTGTGATGACTAACCTGTATGTAATCGAAGATATGCCCCATTCCCAGTTGATGGGAATACCCTTCGACGGAACATTGGGTGTACTGCCTCCCGCTGAATTCAAACAATTGACGATCAACTTTCAGGAAATGTATTTTGTCGTAAATTGATATACGGGGTGGGCTCCCGTATATTAAAGCTATAATTTTTATAACTAAAAATTTAAGGAGCCTTAATAGTTCAGACAGTATTCAAATAAACTAAAACTTAAACTGCTATGAAAAAGAAATTCAATTTATCGCTACAAGATCAGCAGAACCTTTTTGATCGAATTTCAAGAAGGGAAAGCGGGGAGATTTCAGGCGGTAATATCGATCAACAGCAAAGCACCATCGTCAACAAACCGCCGGAAGGAAATTATTCATTCAATTATGATCCTCCTCCCAACAATTTTAATAATAGGATAAGCCCGGGGACGGTGGGTCATACTCACAGATTCTAATTTCCCAAAATGCAATTCATCCCCGCCAAAAATACTTTTGACGGGGATGATTTCATAAAACAATCGGGTTCGAAACATGGGCTGTCTCAGCAGATGAAGACGGGTCGTATCAGGTAGCGTCCCGCAATGTCTTGTCCGCATGGAGAATACGTTCAGGGTGAACTACGACCGTATCAAGGCCGAAGCCGTGAAGATCGCAGCGAAGGAACTCCGACGTCTGCGCGACGCCCCGTGCCGTGCAAGCTGCTGCCACTGGAATCGCTCCGAAAGTGCAACCCTTTTTCATGGAAAGTCAGTCCCGTCGGATGCGGAAGCGAGGCTGCCGTATAAACCCATCTTTTTTGCATAGGAATTGCATTATACATCGTGCAATTTTGTTATCTTTGTGCAAAACGGACAAAGCAAGTAAGTATGGATACTTTGATAAGAACCTTCCGGACGCGGCTTCAGAACACGCCGACCGAATATGTGCGCGACATTCACGACAAGATTTTGTGGGAGAGCCGCCTTGTGGCTATCCTCGGAGCGCGGGGCGTCGGCAAATCGACCCTCGTATTGCAGCACATCAAGCTGCACGAAGATGCGGCGGCCACGCTTTACGTGTCGGCCGACGACCTCTATTTCTCGACGCATACGCTCGTGGAGCTGGCCGGACAGTTCTATCGGGAGGGTGGCAAGGCGCTCTATATCGACGAGATACACAAATATAAGAACTGGTCCACCGAGATCAAGAACATCTACGACACCTATGCGACGCTGCGCGTGGGCTATACGGGTTCGTCCATCCTCGATCTGGAGAAGGGCGGGGCCGACCTGAGCCGCCGCAAGCTGGAATACCGCCTGCCGGGGCTCTCGTTCCGGGAATACCTGGCTATCGGCAAGGGCATCCGTATTCCCGCCCATACGCTCGAACAGGTCGTACAGAACAAGATCGACTTCCCCTATGCGGAACACCGTCCCGTGGCGCTGTTCAAGGAGTACCTGAAGGAGGGCTACTATCCCTATTTTCAGGAGAGCGGTTACTACCTCCGGTTGCTAAGCGTCATCAATCAGGTAGTAGATAACGACATTCCCGCGTTTGCCGAGATGACGACCTCCACGGCTCAGAAGCTCAAAAAGCTGCTTTATATCGTCGCGCAGAGCGTTCCTTTCAAGCCCAATTACTCGAAGCTGGCCCGCGACCTGAACATCAACCGCAACATGGTGGCCGATCTGATGGTTTATCTGGAAAAGGCGCAACTTATCAATATTTTGCGCGACGACACGCATGGGATCAGCGCGCTGGGCAAGGTGGACAAGATATACCTGAACAACACCAACCTCGCCTACGCCCTCTCGGACACGACGCCCGACGTGGGCAACGTCCGCGAAACGGTATTCCTTTCGTTGTTGGCTCCGGCGCAGACCATAACTTCTTCTTCGGTGGCCGACTTCCGGATCGGCGGGCTCACGTTCGAGGTGGGCGGCCGCAACAAGACGCAGAAGCAGATCCGCGACATCGGGAACGCCTACCTCGTGAAGGATGACATCGAGTACGGGCACCGCAACACGATACCCCTCTGGGCATTCGGACTGACCTACTGACCCTATACGCAGGGAATTGCGGTTACGACCGATCCGGATAACAGTCAGGGCAAAATTTTCCGGAACGAAGTCGGGTCGGCATATACTATACGACGGAGCGCAGCGCGAGAGATATATGCACGGATGCGGGTTTCGATGCCAGCGTCCCCTACCGCTGTATCGACAGAAACAGTCTGCCCTGCCGCAATGCGATAGCGGCCGATTCCGCACTCGTGCCGTTCCGGAACGGGCATCCGACGTGCGGGTATGCTTACCGGAGATGCTGCCGACAGAGCAGGCCGCACCCCTGCCCGGCGGCAGACGAAGATGCTCCCCGCAATCGTCTCCTACTACGAACATCTGAACTATTTCAAGGCATACAGGCTACCGATCAAGTAGTTCTGAAAATCGCTGCAGAAAAAGTACTTATCCGATGGAAACAACGAGGATAATACGCGGCTCTACCCAAGAACTCCAGACTATTTACAGGATGAAAAATGAACCGATCATATCGACCGGAGGCTCCAGCATCCCGAATCCCCAACCGAAGACGACGGAGCGATACCGCGAGGCCGTCGAACTCTATCGCTCGACCCGCCTCTCCTGCTGTGAAATCAGCCGGACGTGCAGCGTGAGTCTTTCCGGGCTGAAGGGACATATCTGCAAATACCACCGGCACCTGATGCTGGCGCGATACGATATTTCATGCGACAAGGAGGAGGCCGGAACTATCCGGCTCGGCCAGCTTCGAGGGCAGCAGCCTGCCACCCGTGCCGAATACAAGGAGGCGGTCGAGGCGTGCAGCAGCATGGATTACATCGAATACAACGTCTCGCAGATCGCCCGCCGCTTCGGGCTGGACGGCACGAGGAAGCACAGAAGCGGCGCAGGCGGGTACGAATCTGAAGCCGGCTTTCGGGCCTGAGAAAAACAAGGCAGCCACACCTTGCTTTACACTCCGTCGGTTTTCCGAGTCGCTGCACACGACCGGCTGCCGGAGCGTTCGCGGCAGAGCCGCGTTTACAGATCGGAGCCCCCCCCCAAAAAAAAACCGCCTTGACGGAGGCTTCGGACAAGACCCGCTTCGGCAGTCGGGTTTCGGAGGTACGGCGGTGTAAGGCGGGATATAGTTGCCAAAAACAGATATAAAAGGCAGGCAGCGTACACAGATTCCGTACCGATCCCTTGCGGACGACGGCTCCGCAGCCAATGGCAGCGGGGATCGTTCCTGTATGTCCATACCATAGAAAGCCTTCGAGCGTATGTTCCGGAGGCTTTTTCGGTTCGCAGGGTGGCGGCGCTTCCGGAGCGCGGAGGGTTGCCGGAAGGAGCGGATTTCGGAGTGCGGACAGCCATTGCGGAGTTTTCCGTACCGGCCGTCCGAATAATTGCCGTTGCAATTCATCGCCGCATGCGACCTCCGTTCGTCCGACGAGGCGGGCGGATATGCGGGCGAGGCCGTTGATATGCCACCGCCACACGGCAGGCCGGGAGTGGCATGCTTCAATTTCCCCAGCAGGAGGGCTTCGATGCGTTTACGCATCGAAGCCCTCCTGCGTTTTTACCCGCCGGAACGAAGAACACCCGCGATACCTGCCGCGCGGCGATCTGTGCCATGCACCAGTAACGGAAGCACTACGAATCATTACGAATCAAAAAAATCAGAGATCATGTTACTGGAAAAAGAATATTTCGATATATGGATGCGCCGCATCATGGAGCGGCTCGAAGCAATAGAACAACGCCAGAAGCCGCCCAAAGCGCAGGAGTATCCGACGCTGGAGAATGGCGAGAAACTCTTCGACAACTATGACCTGTGCCGGATGTTGCACGTAAGCAAGCGCACGCTGCAACGCTACCGCTCGAAGTGCGGCCTAAAGTACCGGATGCTGAACCAGAAGGCTTTCTACAAGGAATCGGACGTGCAGGAGTTCATCCGCGACAATTTCGCTATGTTCGCCCGGCGCCGTGAAGACCAGCGTCCGTAGCGACTGA
>PPYF01525647.1_pt1 | contig 18144 bp, 19 predicted proteins | sample 1559871 | NCBI WGS metagenome assembly PPYF01 (sample SAMN08240021, study PRJNA423297) | Human gut metagenome, whole genome shotgun sequencing project.
TAGTGCAGTCGGCGGGACTTGAACCCGCACCCAAGCAATATGGACTAGATCCTTAGTCTAGCGCGTATGCCAATTCCGCCACGACTGCCTGCTCATATGTATTCATATGTTTTATATCGGTCACCCGACTTGATATATATTACATTATAAATACATATTTGTAAAGCACTTTTTAAATATTTTTTATATTTTATTAAAATACCTCTCCAACTACCTGATACATATTATCATCAGATATAACATTTATTACATTAGTGTACTTTTTAAATATATCTGCAAGCCTGTCTGCCTCCATAAGTCCGTCAGACACCTTATATGCACGGCCCTTATGATGTGCATCTATCTTTTCACGGCTCATGCCATGTGCCACTGTTATTCTTCCACCAGCCTTCAGCTTTCCTGATAATATTTCTATAAGTCTGTCAGGCTGTGTAAAATGTGGAAACGCATTATATATAACAACCGAATCATAGCCATCACATAAATCATATTCCATGACATCTGCACAGATGAATTCCACTCTTTTATCTTTAAACTTACTCTGTGCTATTTTAATCATTTCACTAGATATATCTATGGCTGTAACAGCGCTTACGTCACGCGATAAATAATCAGGTATAAGTACTCCTGTTCCACAGGCTACATCAAGAACTTTGCTATCCTTTTTTACACCGGCATTATCAAGGATCATTTGGATAATATCATCATTTCTTATCATACAGGCATCCCAGCCTGGTGCACATTTATCAAAGAATTCTATAACCTCTTTCTTATCAATCATAATAGTCCTCCATTCTTCATTTCTACACACTATTTCATTTAGTTAAAGAATGTTGCGGTATCTATTTTCTTATATCCACCAAAGCTTAACGGTGCAGAAAATATCTCATCTGACATAGCTTTTCCTAAAAATGCCTCAGTAACCTCATCTGTTTTTTCTTTTATATCAACATCCTTAAATAATTCAGGATATACTGTTTTAGCTATATACCATGTATTGATCAGAGCTATTTCATAATTAGTATAATAAGCATTATATGCCATCTCAAGATATACCTCATTATTATTCCATGCCTTACATGTATTAAACATATCCGGATTATTCTTATATAATGGCTTAATATTCTTAACAGCTGCTGCATCAATAATCATTATATCTATTGAAGCTCCAATATCTGTGAATTTCTCTTCTTCTATAGACTGAATACCATTCTTTGCAAGTCCTGTTACCGCATTTTTTACATTTGCTATATTAAATGATACATAATTCTGTGCTGTCATAAGATGATTGGTTGTTCCCCAGTTACCAAGACCACATATATATACAGATGGTTTATCTTTATCTTCAATACCAGCAGTTCTTTCTGTTATCTGTTTTCTCTGATCATCTATATATTGTGTAAGCTGTTCTGCCTCATTTTCTCTTTCAAATATCTTACCAAGAAGCTCCATGCTTTCCTTAAATGAATCATCAAACACACCATTAACTCCTGCCTTTAAAGTAATAACAGGTACCCCAAGCTGTTCATAAAGTGCATTTTCTTTTTCTACATCCTCATACTCTGATATAACTATATCAGGGTCACATGAAAGAATCTTCTCTGCTTCCGCTGTCTGTGCATTAGGGCCTCCAACACCACAGGATGGCAGTTTGTTAAAGCTTTCGCTATATGCCATAACATAAGGTCTTGCTACTGAATCAAACATTTTAGGTCTGTCCTTAAGAGTTGTGTTATCTATATCTTCAACACCACACAACAGGCTGACATCTCCAACGTAACTATACATTCTTAACGCTCCGGCACCTATACATACAACTCTTTTATAGCTTCCCGGCTTAACTGTAACACTTCTTCCAATCATATCTGTTATTGTAAGCTCTGCCTGATTTTGTATCGTGCCTGTACTATTATCAGATGTCGTTTTACATGCATACATGGAAAATATGGATACAACAACCATAAGACATGCAGCCACCTTTTTGATTAATTTACTTTTCTTCATATTTTTCATATTATTTTACCTTTCCTTTTTATCATTATGGGATTCTTGTCATCATGGGATTCTTGACTACAACTTTTCTGTCATCCACTGTAATAATCTTTACATCAACATCGTATATATCCTTTATGACCTCTTTTGTAACTATATTATGCGAACCGGCATATTTTATTTTTCCATCTTTAAGGAAGAAAAACTTATCGCCGAAATATAAAGCCTGGTTTATATCGTGCAGCGATGACAGTATGGATATATTCTTTTGTTTAGCAAGCTTCCTTGCTTCAAGAATAATCAGTTCTTCGTTGGCAGGATCAAGATTTCCCGTCGGTTCATCAAACACTATAAGTCCAGGTTGCTGTGCCATGGCTCTTGCAATAGCAATCTTTTGTCTCTCGCCTCCTGACAGCTCTGAAACACTGCGCATTGCAAGTTCCTCAAGCTTCATCTCTTTTATTATATTCTCTACAACCCTTCTGTCACTATCTGCTGCCCTTACTCCAAAATATGAAAGCCGTCCAAGCATTATAGAATCATACACTGATAATGTACCAAACTGTATATTCTGTGGTACATATGCTATTTTCCTCGCTCTCTGGCTCCTTGAAGCCTTAGTCATATCAATACCTTCATAGCTTATAGTTCCTGACACAGGTCTGCTTATTCCTAATATATTGTTAAAAAGTGTAGTCTTTCCTGCTCCATTTCTGCCCAGTATTATTCCTATTTCACCTTTTTCAAGCTCTAAAGATACACCATCAAGAACATATGGGGATGTTTTTTTATATCTGTAACACAGATTGTCTATCTTAAACATTATTGCACCTCCGTGAAAATATGATTGCAACAAAAAAAGGTGCACCAAGCAGTGAGGTTATGGCTCCTACTGGCAGAGCCGAACCATTTCCTATGCTTCTTGATATTGTATCAGCAAACAAAAGTAAAAGACTTCCCGTAAGCGCTGATACAGGTATAGAATAGTGGTGATTCTGTCCCCATATTTTTTTCGTTATATGCGGACAGATAATACCAACAAAGCCTATTATCCCAAGAAATGATACGCATACCGCAACTATAACAGAACTAAGAAGCAGCGATATGAATCTTAATAATTCAACATTTACTCCTACACTTTTAGCTGCAACATCACCACTAAGTAGTGCATTATATCTCCATGATAGTATCATAAACACCAAAAATCCTGCTGCCACGACAACAAACATAATCAGATCTGTCTTATAAGTAGCTCTCCCAAGATCACCAAAATTCCATATAACAGCTGCCGACAGACCTACATCTGTTGCATAAAACTGAAGTATCGTTGTGGCAGCAGTCCAGACAGAACCGATAGCAATACCGGCAAGTACTACAACACCCGGATCAAACGAACGTATCCTGCATAATCCAAGTATAACAAGCACTGAAAGCACTGAGAATATGAAAGCCATAAGTGATGCTGCATATGGATTAATACCTGATGTATAGTTACTTATATTGTTTCCTGTTGATAAAAAGCCACCTGCAAATGCTATGATGGACAGATTAGCACCAAACACAGCTGCATTAGATACACCTAATGTAGATGGTGAAGCCATAGGATTGTTAAGTGTTGTCTGCATAATAAGCCCTGATATAGACAGTCCTGCCCCTGCTATAAGTGCTGCAAGCACACGCGGAACCCTTATATTCCATATTATCCTTATCTGTGCAGGTGTTCCTTTTCTTAAAAGTGCATGTATACAATCCATGAAGGTCATATTTGCAGAGCCTGCAAAAAGACATTCTATTGTCATTAGCAGTACTATTAATACAAGCACAGCTGCTGCTATACTTTTCTTCCTGTTTTTACTTTTAATATATTCAGCCATATATCCAAATCCTTATTTCTTTTACAATACAAATGTCCCAAACAAATCTTTTTCAGATACCTTAACTATACAGCATACCTGAATGTTTTATCTGGGACATTAAACCTTATCAATATATTATATATAATTTTTACACTTACACAAGCCGGGTGGGGGGATAATCATAAGAACTTTTTAACAGACTTCTGGAAGTCTTCTACTGCTTTCATATCACCATTTTCAATGGCATGTACTATACAATGTGTCATATGTTCATTAATAATCTCTTTACCAAGATTATGTAATGCTGAATTAACTGCCGTTAACTGGATAAGTACATCAGCACAATCATCATCGTTTTCAATCATTGTCTTTACATGTTGAAGATGTCCTATAGCCTTTGATATTCTGTTAAGCTGTTTCTTTTTAGCCTCAGGTGAATGATAGTGTCCATGTGGATGTATTGTTTCGCTCATTATCAGCCTCTCTTATAACCTATATAAATATGTCAGGAATAAATATCCTGCTGCTGATATCATATTATCCCACACAGTAATAATCTGCAACCTTTTTCTTTGACTCTTCACTTTTCCTGTCTATATACATTTCTTATATTTTTACGTTTCCTAATCTCAACTACATAGTCTGGCAATGACTTCTATAACCTCATCAAGGTCAAGTGGTTTAGCCATATGTACATTCATGCCTGCTGCTATACATTTTCTAGCATCCTCTTCAAATGCATTTGCAGTCATGGCTATTATTGGTATCACCTTGGCATCCTCTCTGTCCATAGCCCTTATTAATCTTGTCGCTGTCATTCCATCAAGCTTAGGCATCATAACATCCATGAGTATGGCATCATATGTACCTTCCTTACACCTACCAAACTCTTCTACAGCCTGCTGTCCATCAGAAACGATCTTAACTAAAGCCCCTTCATCCCTAAGAAATGTTTCTATTATCTCCTGGTTGAGTTTATTATCCTCAGCAAGTAAAAGACGTACACCTGTAATATCCAGTGCTTCACCTGTATTCTTTTGTGCATATCCTGTCATATATTCTTTTTCTGACTTTTTATGTGTGATAAGTTCTTCACTGGTATTATTCTTCACATCTTGTACATCTGCTGTTTTAAACGGAATTCTTATAACAAATGTTGTGCCTTCATCCTTTTTACTTATGGTTTTCACAGTTCCATCCATCTTATCTATAAGTCTTTTTACTATAGCCATCCCAAGTCCGGTACCCTGATATATACTTCTCGCATCTGATTTTTCCTGTGCAAAGGGTTCAAATATGTGTTTTAAGAACTCTTCATTCATTCCCACTCCGTTATCAGATATAGTCCACTCATATAAAACCTTATCACTTGTTTTATATACACACGAAAAATCAGTTCTAACATATCCCCCTACTTTATTATATTTAATACAGTTTCCATATATATTAAGAAATATCTGTCTTAAATGCAGCGGACTGCCATATACATAAGGATAAAACATATTTTCTGATGGTCTGTCATATTCTAGTGTAACACCTGCATCTGCCGCCCGCTGTTCTACAATCGTGATTACATCCACTGCTAGCTGGTTAAGATCGACAACCTCATTGGCAAGCTCTATATCTCCATCCTCAAGCTTGCTCATCTGTAAAACATCATTGATAAGTGAAAGAAGATGATTAGCAGCAACCTCCATCTTTTTCCTGTTTTCATTAACCAGTGCTGTATCTGTCATATGTTTCTCATCTATCTTTAAAAGTCCGATAATTCCATTAAGAGGAGTTCTTATATCATGTGTCATCCTCGAAAGGAAATCCGATTTAGCCGCATTTGCCTGTTCTTCCCTGCTTATAGCTTCCTTTAACTGCTCATTCTTTTTGGCAAGCTCAGAAGCATACTGTTGTGAAAGTTCGCTTTGTTTTTTTTCATAAATCTGTGCTGTTTTCCATCTTAACATATTATATATTACTATTATGTACATAAATATAGCAAACGTATATATTATATGCGATATTGTGTTATCAAATATAGCTCTCTCAGGAAGATATATATACACATAATAATTCCTTCCCCTCTTCATAAGACCAAAATCATGATTATAAGGTGATTTGCTGCTCTGTGCGTGCATAAGCTTTCCGCTCTCATCTGAATCCTTTATTTTCTTTAATATAATATAATCATCAACACTATTACCTATCATATCTTCATTGCTAGATGATATTATTTTATCTCCACTTGTTACAACAACTGTTCCACCCTCGCTGTCATAATATCCAGACAATATATGATCAAAAGACAGATTGTAATCATCAGCATATTCTGTCGATGTATGATAGCAGGTTATAACTATTCCTGTTCCATCTGCCATACCCTTAGCAGCCATATCTATATAAGAGCCATCCTCTAGGTCTATTCTGGTTGCAAATGATTTCAAAGCATTATCTGCAACATCTAATAATGAACTGCTTTCCATGTACTCATCAAGCTCCACAGCTTTCATATCATCTTTATAATACTGTGCTACAGGTTTTCCATTATTGTCTAATAATATAACTGCACTAAGATAACATTCTTCTGTATTCTTTTTAAGAAATTCCTGTGAAAATATATAATCTGTATTTTCTTTTATTCTTTTTTCGTATACTATATTCTGTTTTACCTGCTGTGCGCTTTCAATAACCCTCATAAGACTCTTCGTCTCGGCTGCAAGATTAATTCTTGTCACGTTATTACACTGGTCATTAATATGTCCTGCTGCATATGACAAATTCTTCTGTGCTGATATAATATCTGTTCTTATTGCAAAAGCTGCTACAATAGCAATAAGAATCATACCCATCATCGTTTCAATAAAAAATATATTTATATTTTTTTTACCAATAAAATGCTTCTTATTCATAAACTCCTACTTCCAGATACTTATCAGTATCTTCTACGTATTTTTCCAATATTTCCTTTTCTGTACCATCATCATGCATATTGATAAGTATATCTGTGAGTCTTCTATCTATGCCACGTGTATCATTTTTATCAAATGCAACGCCAAGACCAACTGTATCTAATGATTCCTCAAGTATTCTGAACTGCATATTATAATCCTTCATATACTGATTTATGATAATCTCATTTACAGCAAGAGCATCAGCGTATCCTTTACTCAACATAGGATATGTAAGCTCCCTGTTTTTCATGGACAATAGCGAACGTATCCTTGGTATTTTGCTGTCTGCCATGTTAAGAAACATCTCCTCAGGCTTACTTGCTGCCTGTACAGCTACAGTTTTATCCCAAAGGTCTTCTATCGTATATATATTACTGTCTTTATTAACTGCGATTACTATACGGCTTTTCATATATGGTCCTGCCCATCTGTACTTATCTTCTCTTCCATTCATGCTAAAGCTTCCCCATACACAATCTATAGTATGACTTGATAAAAGTTCCTGCTTATCATCCCAGTTTATATTTACAAACACTGCTTTATATCCCATCCTTCTGAATGCCTCTGTAGCAAGCTCCACATCTATACCTGTCGGATTACCATCAGAATCCACATAATTAAAAGGCGGCTGAATATCACTTCCGATTATAATTTCCTTAAGCTGCACACCTTCATTTGCATTAACATCATACTGATTATCCCTACATCCACACAGTACAGCTATAAACATATATATAATAAAGCTGATTGATATCTTTCTTTTTATATTGTTCATCTTTCTCACCCTTCTTAGCCTTTATCCCACTCTTTTAATAATAAGCTCCTTAGTAAATCTCATTACACCAAAGGAAATATTTACAATATTTATACCACTAGTTAATAGTCATATTTTGTCGAAAAAGGAATAAGTGATACATTTTAACATTTATATAGCTTTATAAAATATACTTAAAATATATGTTAAAATTATGCCATTAAATGTTCGACAAAGCATAAAATGTATGCTATCATACAAAGAAATCAAGAAAGGAGTACTCAAAGTGATGAAAAAAAGAACATTGCGACTTATTAATTACATATTTATAATCGCTATTCTTTTGGGAACTATGTACCTCGATAAAGTACAGGCTTATTCCTGTGACCTTTTTAATGAGAATATTTTTTCTGACACATCATACTCATATAGTTGTGAAAGTACTCCAGATGCCAGTTTTAATTCAAATATCAGATACAATCATGAATGCAGGGTTTTTGCTACACCAGAGCCTTCTATAGATGATTCAAGACCTTGCACCACACAGATGTTAGGTAATCCTAACTCAAATATATCAGAAAGCATAAATATAAGAACAGGCATACGCTATTCTGCAAGAATTAATGCTATGCTTATATCAGCTTATTACAATGCTGATAATAACCATGAGCATTATTTTACATATAACAGATCTACGGAAAATCTTTTTTCCATCCTGACGGTTGTCGTCGATTATATCCACAATATGGACGGTGAAAAATAGGCTGATTCTCTTTATATTATTATTATGTCAATATTTTATGTTTAGTGCAGACAACTAAAAAACTAAACTAAAAATATGTAAAGCATATATACAGAAAGTGTGCATAGAAAAGAGGATTAGTGTGAAAAATAAGATTTTTCACACGCAAGAATGGAGGATTATTATGAACATATTAACATATATAGCTATCGCTATTGGTGGATTTGTAGCTGTAGGTTCTACACTTAGTATTACACTTGGAATTTTCGGAACAATCATCTATAAAATCATACGCTCAGCTAAATATAAGATATCTTTATTTGACTAATTGATGCAGATTTAACTAATTATTGTGTTGCAGGCTGTGATTATAAACAACTGGCATATAAAGAATAATCAGTTAATAATGCAGCGCTATTGTGCATATTTTTACAGCCTGCGGAATGGAGTTTATATGGCAGGAAATATAACTGTTGCTATTGTTATAATACTTATTATCGGTGGAATTATATTTGGCTGCTGGGTCGACAGGGCTGATACTAAGATAGCCGACAGGAAAAATGAAGCAGCTTCTGATAAGCAGACTGCTGACAAATAACAGATATTAATACTGGGAACCGCTTTAAAGTGCTTTGTGCATGCAAGGCACTTTGCTATGGCTTTTGCTTCCCACTACTACGCCGTGCGCAAGTCTAAGAAAGCTTTCGCTTTCTTAGACTGTAGGGCATTCGCCCTATCAGCTAAAGCCGCATCAAAGTGCTTTGTGCTAGCACAGCACTTTGCTACGGCTTTTGCTTCCCGCTACTACGCCGTGCGTAAGTCTAAGAAAGCATTCGCTTTCTTAGACTGTAGGGCATTCGCCCTATCAGACGAAAGCCTAACAAAAAGCTTTGTGCTAGCACAGCTTTTTGTTATCCTTTCGTCTGGCACGGCTCATTTAGATCACATAGTCCCAGACTTCATCCTTGAATACTATCTTTCGGTATGTTCCAAAGTCTGTCCACTTGTTGAAGAATGTATCATTGAGAGCTTCTTTGCCTTCCTTAACGGCATCAAGTTCTGTACGTAACTGGGCATATTCGCTCTCGTTGGCTGCTTTGACTGCAAAACCTCTGCTATTTACAACCGGAAGTCCTGTGTATGTATAATCTTCTATCTTTTCTATAGACTCTATCTTCTTATTTCTTACAGTAACCGCTACTCTGTCCCTGAATACTAGTACATCAAAGCTGTCAGGATAGTTGTAAGAGTCACCACTTACACTGATTTCCTGTCCTACTGTATAGTTCTTTCCGGCAGGACTTACCTTTGTAACTGTGGCACTTTCAAGATTGTAATAATATTCTTCAAATAAATCTGCATTACCCTTGATATTGCCATTTACAAATGCACACTTGACTTCCTTCTTGTCATATACACTTGTGTCAGTAACAACACCGCAGGCCGATGTCATATTGCTTATTCTGTCTATAAGTATAAGCTCACCAAGTGTCTTATGTTTAGCGAATTCATCTATGACAACAGGCTCCTGTAGTCCGATATCACATACTGCTATTTCATTCTTGCTAAGTCCGTTAGCCTCAATAAACTTACCTGTATTAACATCTATCTTGTACTGGATATTCTTTAATACACCAAGCACCTGCTTAGTTCCTATCTTTACGATATAATCCTTACCAACTGTAAGTTCTTCATCATCCATCCATAGCATTGTAGCTGTGAAAGACTTGATAACTGGAAGTGTTGTCTTTGCTGCAAGAACGCATCCTCTTGATACATCAACTTCCTTATCCAGCTGGATAGTAACAGGCTGTCCTGCCTGTGCACTCTGGCTGTCCTTATCTCCTATAAGAATACTCTTTACATTGGCAGTTTCACCACTTGGAAGAGTTGTTATCTCATCACCTACAGATACTACACCAGACTCTATCTGACCCTGAAAGCCTCTGAATGTATGGTCTGGACGGCATACTCTCTGAACTGGCATATAGAAGCCTTCTTCCTGCTTCTTCTGACTTACATCAACATTTTCAAGATAAGTAAGAAGTGCTTCACCATCATACCAATGTGTGTTATCTGACTTCTTAGTAATGTTATCACCCTCTGTAGCTGAAACAGGGATAATCTTTACACTGGCAAGTCCTAATTCCTTAGATAATTCATCTATCTGTGCTGTAATCTCATCAAATCTTTCCTTAGAATAACCAACAAGATCCATCTTATTAACTGCAAATACAAAATACTTGATACCCATAAGTGAGCATATTCTTGCATGTCTTTTTGTCTGCACAAGTACACCCTGCTTTGCATCTACAAGAATGATCGCAAGGTCTGCAAATGATGCACCAACCGCCATATTTCTTGTATATTCTTCGTGTCCCGGTGTATCTGCCACGATAAAACTTCTCTTATCTGTTGTAAAGTATCTGTATGCAACATCAATTGTGATACCCTGTTCTCTTTCTGCCATAAGTCCGTCAAGAAGAAGTGAGTAATCAATAGCACCACCACGGCTTCCTACTTTACTGTCAAGCTCTAAAGCCTTTTCCTGATCGGCATATAAAAGCTTTGAATCATATAATATATGTCCTATTAATGTAGACTTTCCATCATCCACGCTTCCGCATGTTATAAACTTTAATAATCCTATCATCTTAGAAATACCCCTCTCTCTTTCTTCTTTCCATACTTCCTGCTGCTTCGTTATCAATAACTCTTGTTGTTCTCTCAGAAGATACAGCACTGAGTGTTTCATCGATTATCTCATCAAGAGTTGTAGCATTTGACTCTATGCCACCAGTTAAAGGATAGCAGCCAAGAGTTCTAAAGCGTACATTTCTGTATTCTATCTTTTCGCCTTCCTTTAACTTGAAACGGTCATCATCAACCATTATAAGCATGCCATCTCTTTCAACTACAGGACGCTTATCTGCATAGTAAAGAGGTACTATATCAATATTTTCTCTCTTGATATACTGCCATATATCTGTTTCAGTCCAGTTTGATATAGGAAATACTCTTATGCTCTCACCCTTATTGATACGTGAGTTGTAAAGCTTCCACATTTCAGGCCGCTGGTTTTTAGGATCCCATGCCTGGTTTTCGTTTCTGAATGAGAATATTCTTTCTTTAGCCCTTGACTTTTCCTCATCTCTTCTGCCACCGCCAAATGCTGCTGTAAAACCATACTTGTTAAGAGCCTGCTTTAAAGCCTGTGTCTTCATAATATCTGTATACACTGAACCATAGTCAAAAGGATTAATTCCCTTCTTAACACCATCTTCATTGATATATTCTAACATTTCGATGCCAAGCTTCTTAGCTGTTTCATCCCTGAACTTAATCATTTCCTTGAACTTCCAGGTTGTATTAACGTGAAGAAATGGAAATGGTGGCTTCTCTGGATAAAATGCTTTCATAGCAAGATGAAGCATTACTGAGCTGTCCTTTCCTATAGAATAAAGCATAACCGGCTTTTCACACTCCGCCGCTACCTCTCTTATTATATATATTGCCTCAGCTTCAAGCTGATCAAGATGCGATAATTCTGCCATTGTTTTATCCGTCCTTTCCTTATGTATTACTTTAGAATAATTATATACTTTCATAGTATGTTTATATGTTTATATGCTAATAATCATTTAAGTTAAATAAACTAATTTTTTATTACAAACATCAGTTATTCAATATAATATAATCCTTCTAATACCTTTTACAGCATTAATCTTACATCAGTACTTATTAGATTCTTTCTTATTAATAACTATTGTTTCCCTGCTGCCATCTGTTTTATCTATGTTCCAGTTAAGGTAGTCACCTTTGGTGGTAACACTCATCTTACTTCCCATACCACCCATATCTGCTCCAAGATACAGTGCAATAGCCTCGAACTTACATTCCTTAAGACATGATGAACATCCCCAGCAATCCTTAGGATACTTTATATATGCCTTTTTATCCTCACCCATCTTTATAAGGCTTCCTGGACAGACGATACTGCATTGTCCACATCCTGCACATTTGCTTTTATCTATCACTATGCTCATATGTCTCACCTCTTCCTACAAGATTTCTGAATATAACTTCTATGTTATCACCATTCTTTCTGGTGTTGACATACTTAAGCCACTCATCTGACTTATCAGGATAATCAAGATTTTCAGCAAAGCTGTGCCATCTTGTTTCTTTTCTTGCCTTTAAATGCTCTATAAGCACCTGACAGACAGTAAGTCTTTCCTTAAGCTCATATACAAACATAAGTCCATGGTAATCTGCTGCTGACACATTTCCTGAAAGTGTGATAATCTGTTCTATCTTCTGCTTTGCAAGCTCAAGCTGCTTTTCATTAAACTGATAGTGGCTTCCAATACCACCAGCATAGGTATCCATAACCTTCTGCATAGCTTCTTCAAGCTGTTCTGTCGAAAATACTTCATCCTGTCTTTCAAGATATGCATTATATTCCTCAAGCTTTTTACTTACGAATTCTTCTGCAAAGCTTTCTAAGGCTTTATAATCATCATTAATATCATGACAGCAATAAGCGGCATCCTGTGAACTAAAGGTATCTGCCAGCTCTGCCTCTTCTTTAAGACTTTTAACTATATCCAAGGCAGCTATCTCACCCTCTGCCATAGCTCCTGTTACATACTTCTGAGGACATCCACCTGCAACATCACCTGCCGCATACAGTCCATCTATGGTAGTTCTTCTGTTAGTATCTACCCAGTAACCACTGGCTGTATGTCCACCTACGATATAAGGTTCTGTTCCTTCTATCTCGACATTCTGCTCACTTGGATTCTTTCCTGACTCTATCCACTTAAGTGTCTGGCTTGGTGCCATATTAAGATAAGCCTTCTTTAAAGATTCATCCTGTTCGCTGCTTATTCCTTCTGTTCTTAAGTAACATGGGCCTCTTCCTTCGATATTCTCTCTTACAGTTCCATATACTCTCTGTGAGGTTGTAAGACCATATTTATCTTCATACACTTCTCCCTTTGAGTTAATCTGCTTAGCCCCGACTCCCTGGGCTATGGTCCCTGTTGGTGCTATAGTATCTTTACAACGTAATGCTATGAATCTCATCTCAAATGTTGTCATCTCAGCCCCGGCATTAATCCCCATTGCATATCCAGCTCCGGTATTAAACGGTGGATACCACATCTTATGCCTTGAAAATCCTGGATTGTTAGGCTTATAAAGACCAGCCGCCCCTCCTGTTGCACATAAAACTTTCTTTGCCCTTATCTCATATGCATATCCATCATCAATGTTAAAACCTATAGCACCAAAAATTTTATTATCCTTAACTATATAATCTGTTATATTAAGTCTGTTTATAACTGTCACTCCATCAAGTGCTGCCACTGCCGAGGCAAGTATAGGCTTAATGTTTTCACCATTAATCTTAATATTACGATTGCCTCTTGCAACATACTTTCCATTCTCATCCTTAAGTATGACAAGACCAAGCTTTTCCATCTTTGCTGTAACTTCATTAAGTTTTTCTGACATAGTAAGAAGAAGATCTTCCCTCACGATATCATCAACATCTTTTTTAGCATAATCTACATAATCCTCTGGTTTTCTACCCTCAACTATATATGCATTGATAGCATTAACACCTGCTGCAAGACATCCACTTCGTTTTATATTAGCTTTCTCCGCTATAATGATACTTGCTGTATCTGACTGCTCTTTTATAGTAAGTGCCGCATAACAGCCCGCTGTACCACCACCTATTATAAGAACATCCGTTGTAAGCTTCTTTAATCCATTTATCTTCATAAGCACTCCTTTTTGAAGTAAAGTAATTTCTATTTTACTACTATCACCTTAAAGATTTCACAATACTATAATAATACACCATCAGATATAGAATACGTCATCTGACTTCATACCCTTATTCTCACACAGATAAGTTTTCTCACTGTCAACCGCATATATTCTGTATATAAGCACATGGACCTTCTCACCTACCGCAAGAGGTTCCTTTTCCAGCGACCACTCACCTGTTATTCTTGTACATCCGATATTAACTGTGACATCCAGATGATTGCCCCTGAATAATATATCTTCAACATATCCTTCTTCTGCTGCACTGTTGTACTGCTGAAGCTTTCCATACTTTGATATTTTTACAAACTCTGGTCTTATGACAGCCCTGTCAGCCCCATTAACTTCATCAAAGCCCTTAAGTCTTGAATAATCACTAACCTCTGATGCCTTTCCTATGAACTCAACAACAAAAGGCGTTGCCGGACTTTTATATATATCTATCGGACTACCCATCTGTTCTATTCTGCCATGATTAGTTATGATAATCTCATCAGCAACCTCAACAGCCTCATCCTGATCATGTGTTACAAATATACTTGTTATTCCAAGCTTTGTAACCATGCTTCTAAGCCATGTTCTAAGCTCTGTCCTTACCTTGGCATCTATCGCAGCAAAGGGTTCATCTAAAAGAAGCACCTGTGGGTTAGGTGCAAGCGCTCTTGCGAACGCAACTCTCTGACGCTGCCCGCCTGATAACTGGTTAGGATATCTTTTCTCAAGTCCTGCAAGTCCAGTTATCTCAAGAAGCTCTGTAACTCTTTTCCTTATCTCATCCCTTGGCACCTTCTGAAGCTTAAGACCAAAGGCTATATTTTCATATACTGTCATATGACGGAACAATGCATAATTCTGGAATACAAAGCCTATACCTCTCTTGCTGGCTGGTATATCATTAACCCTCTTTCCATCTATGTATATATCTCCAAAGCTTGGAGTTTCAAGTCCTGCGATCATTCTTAATATAGTTGTTTTACCACTTCCCGAAGGACCAAGCAGTGCAACCAGCTTTCCTTTTTCGATAGCAAAGTTTACATTATCCGATGCCCTGAAGCTTCCATATTGCTTAAATATATTTCTCATCTCAACATACATTACTTAACTCCTCCCTTCTTAGCATTCTTCTGTCTGTATTCAAACACATTCTTAAGTATAAGTACTATGACTGCTATTATTACAAGTATTGATGACACAGCAAATGCAGCTGTTATAGATGAATCTGTCCCAGACATATACAGTGCATCTATCTCAAGAGGAAGTGTAAATGTCTCTCCCCTTGTCTTTGACAATGCATTTACCGCACCAAACTCTCCAAGTGCCCTAGATGTACACAATATAATTCCATATATAAGCGACCACTTTATATTTGGAAGTGTAATCTTAAAGAATATTGTAAAGCCATCCGCACCCATAAGTGCTGCTGCTTCCTCCTCATCCTTTCCAAGTGAATTAAGCACCGGTATTATTTCTCTTGACACATAAGGAAATGTAACAAATATCGTTGCAAGCACAACACCCGGAACTGCAAAAGCAATCCTTATATTTGTTCCAAATATCTCATTAAACCATCTTATAACAGGATAAAAGAAACCAAGTCTTCCAAATGTCATAAGAAATGCAAGTCCAACTATAACAGGCGATATTGAAAATGGTATATCTATAAGTGTTGCAAGCACCTGCTTTCCTTTAAAATCAAACCTTGTAAGTACCCAGGCTGCTATTATTCCAAATAAGGTATTAATAACAAGAGCCACAAAAGTTGCTATAAATGTAACCTTAAGTGCACTTAACACATAAGAAGTCGTTACTGCCTTTATATAAAAGCCTACTCCCTCTTTAAGTGAACTTACTATAATAGAGAACAGGGGAAGTATAAGCATCACGATGATAAAAACCACTGTAATAAGCACACATATATTTCTTGTTGTTCTTTTTCTTTTTTCAAGCTTATCATTTCCGCTCATGCTTACCTCCATTCTGTTAAGCTTCTTAATTAATCTTTCATTAAGCTCTTATCAGCTTCCTGTTAATTTATATGTTAGTTATTGTTAATAATCCAAATATTTTAATAGCTTGATGTATTGCTTAAGATGTTCTTGCTGCCACTCTCATCTGTATAATATTTATGATAAGTAATATAAGAAATGACATAACAAGCATCACAAGTGCAATAGCTGTAGCAGAGGCATAATCAATATAATTGAGCTTCTGCATTATCACATAAGAAACAACCTGTGTATGTTCCTTGGCACTGTTACCCGATATATATATAACACTTCCATACTCTCCTATACCTCTTGCAAATGCCAGCCCAAAGCCTGTAAGAAGTGCCGGACTTATCTCTGGAAGTATTACCTTAAAAAATGTTTTTGCCGGACCTGCTCCTAAAATATAAGCTGCTTCCTCATACTGTGGATCCATCTTTTCAAGAACTGGTGTTACAGCTCTTACTACAAAAGGTATACCAACGAATACTAAGGCAATAACAAGTCCGATATGTGTATATGAAACCTTTATTCCAAGCGATACAAGAGGCTTTCCTAACATTCCTGTCTCTGAATACAGCTTTGAAAGTGTTATGCCTGCAACTGCTGTTGGAAGTGCAAAAGGAAGCTCAATAAGTCCATCAAGTATCCTTTTACATGTGAAATCATATTTAACAAACGTCCATGCAAGTATTGTCCCGAATATACAGTTAATAACTGCTGCTATAAAGGAACAGCTTATACTTGTTATAAATGCATTTACAACATTTTTCTTAGTCACAAGTGCCATAAACTCGCCGGGTGAAAGCTTTAACGAATAAACCATAACCGATGCCAGTGGTATAAGCACTATAAGCGATAACATTGTCACTGTTATTCCTAATGTAAGATGAAATCCAGGAATAACCCTTACCTTCCTGTCCTTTACTTTTTTTCCGTTGAATTCAGGTTCTTTATTAGTTTTATCAGTTGTCGTATATTTCATCGAACCATCCTCCATCATCAAAATATATCCTGTAAGCTTCATCCCATCCACCATAATCTTCTATTGATGTAAGCCGTACATTCAAATCAAATTTATCACCATATTCAGATAATATATTCTTATCTGATGGCCTGTAGCCATATTTTGCTGCCAGTCTTTGTGCGCTCTCAGAATACAGATATGAAAGATATGCTCTTGCAAGCTCTTCTGACCTGTTAACTTTAACATTATCATCAACAACTGCCACACTAGGCTGTGCAAGTATACTGACTGAAGGTGTTACTATCTCATATTCATCAGGATAAGAATTCATCGAGTTAATCGCTTCGTTTTCCCATGCTATAAGCACATCACCTTTTTTATTCTCAACAAATGTTGTTGTTGAACCTCTTGCTCCTGAATCAAGCACTGAAACATTGGAATATAATTTTCTTAAAAATTCTTTCTTAGAACTCTCATCCGTATATTTTTCTTCTGCAAAGCTTAATGCCGCAAGAAAATTCCAACATGCACCACCACTGCTCTTAGGATCAGGTGTTATTATCTCAACCCCATCGGCAGTAAGATCATCCCAGTCCTTTATTCCAAATGGATTACCTTTTCTTACTAAGAACACAATCGTTGATGTATATGGTGCTGAATCTTTATCATACTCATCCTTCCATCCAGCAGCTATCAGTCCGGTATTTTCTATAAGCGTTATATCATGCTCAAGTGCCAGTGTCACAACATCTGCATTGCAGCCTTCAACCACTGATCTTGCCTGGCTTCCTGAACCCCCATGCGACTGTATCACCTTTATCTGTTTTCCATAATGGTTCATATAATAATCAGCAAATATGTCGTTATACTCCTCATAAAACTCTCTTGTTGGATCATATGAAACATTAGTTATTGTAAGTCCGTCTCTCTTATTTGCGCATCCGGAAAGAAAAAATACTGATAATGTCATACATGCCATACCAACCGCTTTTATTGTTTTAATTTTATTATTAAGCTTACTGATATTTATTGTCTTCATTATTCATATCTCCTTTCCTTATTTTGTAT
>PPYF01437889.1_pt1 | contig 18143 bp, 17 predicted proteins | sample 1559871 | NCBI WGS metagenome assembly PPYF01 (sample SAMN08240021, study PRJNA423297) | Human gut metagenome, whole genome shotgun sequencing project.
TAAATTGATGTGTTTGTTTCCTTGAAAATGCTGATAGATACTGTGTTTTAGCGGATAATCAGATTTTTATTGTGTTTTTGGCGGATAAATATATCACAAACCTAAAAGATAATGAAGGAGCATCGTTGGAAGTTATTGTAATTGTTAATGATTTTTGTATAATGTAGATAAGGAGAAAAAGGATATGAAAAAAGCATGGTTGGTATTTACCTGTCTGTTGCTTTGTATGATGACGACAATCCCTGTCTGTGCGCGAGCAGGTGGGGGTGGAAGCAGTGGCTCTGGAGGAGGCGGAGGTTCTTATGATGGGAGCCATACAAGCAGTAAATATAACAGCGAAGACAATGGTAACAGTTTTGGCGGTATACTTCATATCACCCTCATACTGTTACTTACTAGCGGAAGCTATCTTGTTTATCGCAGTAAAGTATTCAAGAAAAGCAGACAGAGCAAAAAGTTGTTAAAAGAAATAGATGATTTAGATGCTATTTGGGATGAAGACCATATTTATGAAAGAGTAGAAGAAATATTTTATGCTGTTCAAAATGCTTGGACAACAAAAAGCCTAGAAGAACTTCAACCATACTTAAGTGATGCTTTAATGGAGAATTGGAAAACAAAACTCGATTGGATGGATATTCGCAGGGAGCGGAATATCTTAGAAAATATTCAATTGTTATCGCGTTCCATTGTAGGTATCTATGATGACATAGATGATCGTAAAGATATGGTTTGGTTCTATATAGAAGGTAAGATGATTGATTATACGATTCATGAGGATGATGGCAGCTTGCTTGATGGTGATAAGCAAGCACATTCTTTTGTGGAATTCTGGAAGTTGATTCGCAAGGATGATGAATTTTATCTTGATGAGATACGTCAAAAAGCAGAAATGAATGTACAGGATTTTGTGAATTTCAGTGAGGAATTAGGAAATGAAAACAATGGAAATCGTATGCGGCATCCTTCACGATGAAGATGGCTATTTGATTGCACGCAGAGGAAAAGGGATACATGAAAATATCTGGGAGTTTCCCGGTGGCAAGGTAGAAAATGGCGAAACGAAGGAAGAAGCAATTTTACGTGAGTTAAAAGAAGAACTGAATCTAACCTGTCAGGTGGAAGGTTATTTGACAAGTATCGATGATGTGCGTGAAGATGTCGTGTTACATGTACATGCATATAGATGTAAGGTAATATGTGGAGAAATGAAGTTGCGCGTGCATCATGAGGTATGCAAAGTAAGGTTAGATGAAATTTATGCGTATCCATTCGAAAAAGCAGATGCCCCGATCTTAGAAGCTTTGCGAGTATATGAAGGGAAAAGTGAGGAAAGCTAGTGTGATGCAGAGGGTGCTTGTTCTATAAGGAAAATAAAAGAACTGTTGTGGCAGTTCTTTTATTTAACTAATGGATTTTATATAGAGAAGGACTAGCTTTAGCAAGGAATCTTGGACAAGCAGAAGCAATGCTTTTATCTTTCTTCATAGGATGAAGATACTGTTGTCTTTTTGCTTGTATTCTTTCGTTTTCTGTATTTTAGAAACTGTTCTAGTAACAACACTGCGGCTATGTAAATAAAAAGAGGGAATGCAATCCTATAGTTTAGATCCCATAAAGCATGGCAGAAAATAGCGAGCCATAAAGAATGTGTTCTTTCAAATAAACATATGAAAATAACGGAAATTAGAATGCTTAACACCACAAACCCAAAGATGTCATTTGTATGGCCGCTCATAAGCACAGGAAGGTGTGCAGCAGTAAATAAGATACAACTCATAAGCCCGGCAAAACCCTTACCGCGCTTTGTTTTAAAGGTTGTATACACAATACCGCGATACATGATTTCTTCCCATACCCCGGTCATAAGTAGATACTCGACAACGGTATAAATAAAGCTTGCAGAATCTATGGTTAGATCGCTTGCTAGCAGAAAATAGATAAATATAGAAACTGCGATATACACGATAAGTCCAATAATAGGGGGCCAGAGCATTTGTAAATTCAGCCATTGTTTCATTTCCTTACGATAACAAGTAAAAGCCAGTAAAAGAATAGGCAGATAAGAAATTAAAGAAATACCGAATGACACGAATAAAGATTGCGATGTGGTATTGATAAATAGATAACGGAAAGCGGTAAGCCAACCGATGTACATAAGACAAAAAATAAAGACACTCTTTTCTTTCTTCAAAATTTGTTTCATAATTCTGCCTCCTATATATAAAGAAGATCGTGATATAATAGTTATAGTGTATCATTAAAAAAAGAAAAGATAAAGCTAGCCAATAGTTTATGCAGCATCTAAATAATAAAACATCTCCTCCATATGCATTAGAATATAGTATAATATATATAATCATAGAAAAGAGGGAACCGTATGCAAAAAACATCTGAAACAAAGGTCTTGCGTGATCCGGTTCATGGCTATATTCATGTGGATCTACAAGTCGTATGGGATTGTATCAATGCCAGAGAAATGCAGCGCTTACGTCGCATTCATCAACTTGGCGGTGATTTTCAAGTTTATCATACTGCAGAACATTCCCGTTTTTCACACTCTTTGGGGGTATATGAAATCGTTCGAAGAATGGTGTATGAAATTGACAGCATTGCAGAATCTTTAAGTGAATATGGCAAAGCAGTTGTTATGCTGGCCGGTTTGTTGCATGATATCGGTCATGGCCCATTTTCTCATGCCTTTGAGGATATTTCTCCCCTTAAGCATGAGGAATATACGGTTAAGATCATTTTAGAAGACAGTGAAATTCATCGCATTTTAGCCAATTGTGATCCCGAATTACCGAATGATGTTGCCAGCATCATTCGGTATGAGAACCCCAAAGAATGTCTAAATCAAATTGTCAGTGGACAACTGGATGCGGATCGTATGGATTACTTATTACGAGATGCTTACTTTACAGGGACAAGCTATGGGAAATTTGATTTAGAGCGCATTCTTAGAACTATTCGTTTAAAGGATGAACGTATTGTAGTAAAACAAAGTGGCATCCACAGTGTGGAAGATTATATCATGGCACGTTATCATATGTATTGGCAAGTATATTTACATCCGGTGGCACGCAGTTATGAGGCATTATTATCAATCATGTTTCAAAGGATGAAGGATGTTGCTAAAAAAGATCCGGATGTTTTGCGTGAAGTTTCGATGTTTCATCCCTTTTTGTTTAAAAAAGAACCTGATATTGAAGATCTCTACCAGATGGATGAACCAGCTGCCTTTTATGGTTTTTCCCGTTTATTGTATTGCGGTGATGAAATTTTGTGTGACATTGCATATCGTATCTTGAATCGTAAATTATTCGCTTATAAAACAATTGAAAGTGAAAAGGATTATACAGCAATCTGTGATAAAGTAGCGGCAATGGGATATGATCCTACTTATTATGTATATCGCGATGCAGTATCTCAGCGCCCTTACTCACCTTATTCTATTCAGGATAATCCTCATAATATTTTAGTATTACAAGAAGATGGCAGTATTAAAGAATTGAGTGAAGCAAGTGAAATCGTCAAAGCTTTAACAAGAGCTGATTTAAAGGAAGAACACAAAATTTATTATCCGATTGAACATTTAGCCAATGAAGATGTTCGTATTAAGACGAAAACACACAAAGATTATAAGGAATCCACCATCTGGCAATTATCAGAATAAGGTGTGACTCTTACAAGATAACGGTTACAAATTTAGCAATTTTACGATTTTCTAGTGAATTCAGATAAGGGATATGGTACAATGAATAAACAGAAAACATGAATGGAGATGAATGCGATGCAACCATCTGAATTAGATATCCTGGAAATCATTTCATCTGTAGGACAGGCACGAAGTTTTTACATTGAGGCTATTCAGGAAGCAAAAAGTAAAAATTATGAGGGATGCAATGAGCTTGTGCGTAAAGGAAATGAAATGTATGCGAAAGGTCATCGGATTCATCAACTCATGATCCAAGAGGAAGCAGGGGGCAACCATGTAGAGGTAAATTTATTATTGACCCATGCGCAAGACCAGCTTATGAGTGCTGAGAGCTTTAAGATTCTCTGTGACGAATTTGTGGATACCTATCGTCGTCTCGATGAATTAGAAACACAAATCCATCGTTAAAGATAAATCGTTGGAAGCCTTGTTTAGAAGCTAGAATCATAAAAATATACAGAAGTAGATAGGCGTGCTGCTTCTGTTTTTTTATTCTTAATATTTATGGTACGGTTATCAAGTGTTTATGCCTTTTGCCTCACAAAAGGTTTTCAACAGCGTTCCCTCAACACTTGAGAAAGCGAAAGGTCTGTGTTAAAATGCTCTCAGGAAATAACAGGAGATATGTAATGAAGAAAAAAGCGCTATTTTTTGATTATGATGGTACACTCATTTCTGATGAAACACATACGATACCCAAGAGTGCACGCAAAGTATTGAATAAATTGAAAGATAAAGGATATTTATTGTTTTTGAACACGGGAAGAACAAAAGCAATCCTTGACCCAATCATATCTGAATTGGATTTTGACGGACAAATCTTAGGTTGCGGCAGTTATATCGAATACCATGATAAAGTGCTGTATGATGTGGATGTTGATAAGCAATTATATGAGGCAATCATCCAAAAGGTTGCTGCGTGTCATGTCGATGCCTTCTTTGAGGGAACGCATGCTTTATATATGACACATGGCATTCAATCACCTAGATTATTAAATTTGTTGGAGCGTTATCATGATGCCAATATGGTGATGAAGTCCGTAGATGATTTGGAAGATGATTTTGTGAAGATGTTTGTCAGTTATCAGGATTTGGATAAGGAACAGGAATTTCATGATTTTATCATCCAAAACTTTGAATATATTGACCGTGGGCAGCATTGTGCAGAGTTGATTTTAAAAGGTCATTCTAAGGCAACCGGGATTCAATTCATTATGGATAAGCTGAATATTGATATTGAAAACTGTTATGTGTTCGGTGATAGTAATAATGATTTAGCAATGTTTCGTTTTGTGGAAAACAGTGCTTTGTTAGGCAACGCCAATGAGCATCTCCATGAAGAAGTCATGCATGTATGCAGTGATGTAGATCATGATGGTTTAATGGAAGCTGTCAATGCTTTTCAATTATTATAAAGAGCAATCGTAAAGTGTCCTTTCAGTAGGGCGCTTTTTATATACGCAGATATTCAAATATGATATTCTTAAAAAGAAAAGATGGGTTTTATCACAATAAAAAGGGATTCTTGTTATCGTAAGGGTAGATATTCTTGCCATTTTTTATGGTATGGTGTTGGATAAGCAAATGCTTTATTGTTGGTAAAGAAGATTGCTTTATCGGCTTTTGCAGTGCAACTTATCCCCATAAAATGCAGGTTATAGAAAGTAGCTTGTCTTAAAGCGTGAATTCGTTAAACTAAAAGTGAAGAGAGGGAAAGATCATGAAAATAAGGTTGCTGTGTAGAAAAGAAACAGTGGAAAAAGTAAAGGCGGCTATCCAAAAGGGGGATGTACAATTTGATGATCATGCGAGTATGGTCTTATATGAAATTAACCATGAGTATGATTACCTGTTGGTAAAAGATGGCGAAGAGCATATGCGCTTGGCAGTGGATGAGATCCTGTATATTGAAAGTATTTCCCAGGAAATACTCGTCCATGCGAAAAGTGGCTGTTATCGTAGTAAGAATACGATGTATCAATTAGAAGCAGGCTTGTATGAAAAAGGTTTTCTGCGTGTTCATAAAGCGTATATCGTCAATAAAAAAGCAATTCGAAGGATTCGTACCAATCTTTATATGAAATTCACACTGGTGTTGGATAATCAAGAGGAAATTGAAGTATCACGAAGCTATTATTACCGTTTCAAAGAAGAGATGGGTTTCTAGGAGGCGAACAAGATGAAAGAACAATTACAAAAAATTTTTGCGCCGCAGAGTACAGAAGGGTTTCTATGCATGCTAGGTATTGTGATCTTACTGGGGGTATTGTTGTATGCAGGTTATCGAAAATTTTATGAAAAGCGAATCAATCAAGTGTTGACAGGGAAAAAGGTGCGTATTCTTTCTTTGGAAGCAATCATGATCCTATACTTTATCGCAAGCGTGATTAGCGTATTGGTGTATATGGGAAATGTCTATGCATTACCAAACCAGCAGATTGTAGAAGAAACGTGTAATGTAGAAAATGGCTATGTTGACTTTGGAAATACAAGAGAAGGTGTAGAGAAAAAGATTCGCGAGTTGCAGAAGCAAGCGAAAACCACTTTTATTCATCAAGAGAAAAAGAATAAAGATGGAACGATAAGCATGTATGCGGAGGCAGATGGGAAATCCTATATTTATGCTATCGTATATCCTTACACATATCCTTTAGAAAATCGTGAGTTCTTTCATATATCGGTAAATAATGCAGGTATAGGCGCTAGCTTTTATCAAGAAAGGGTAAAAAGTGAGAATGAGCTTATCGGAATGATCGTAGGACATCATAGAAAGAAAAATTGTCCGGTGGTTGAGTATGATTTGGAAATTTATAATTTTACCGAAGGTGAAAATAAGCATCCACTAGATATAAAACAGCATTTCCGTATTGAGAAAGGAGGCATTGAAACAAAATGAAAAAGAAAATAATCGTTGTTGTTGTATTGGTTATACTAGTACTTGGTGGTTATGCCGTTTGCAAGGCGACACAGAAAAAGGAAACCATGCTGCCTAAAATCAGTTACTATTATGAAATGGATAATGCACATTTCTGGCAAGTTGATTATCTCTATCAGGGAAGTGGGAAGTTTGTGGATATCCACGATTATCAGTGTGCTAAAAAGATGGATCCGCCTTATAAAATAATGCCTACTGAAATAATAAAAGATGATACTTGGCAAGAATTCTCTGTGATCATGCACCTGTTGGACAACAGTGAGCTTAGTTTTACGCAGCTGATTTATCAAGAAGGGGATAAGAAACATTCAGAAACGATCGGTGAGGTACACTTACAAAACCGCAAAGTAAAAACGTTTGATTTTGATGAAGGAGAATCTTTTGCTATGCGAGTTGATGGAAAACCGAAGGTGCTAGACCTTGAAATGCATGAGAAAACCAAAGGGAAACTACAGCGTATCGAATGTGTAAATCCACATGTTGGTGTACAATGGAAACAAGGAAAGCCAAATGTGGAAGATAAGAATATCAGTTATGAGTTAACCTTTCAAATAAAAGATAAAGGATATGACTACTATGCGACCAATCTTCGCTATTATTATGTACAAGATAGTAAAGAAGTCGTATACACCGGACAGGCAATCTTTTATCTAAAAGCGGATGGCAGTATCTTCCGTACGAATAATATCAGTGGTAGTGCATTTTTAGAAGATGAGGTGTCGCAATGACATCTTTTCTTTTATATGTTGAAGAAAAGCTAGTTAAGGTGAACTATGAAGGAAAAATAAGGGGGGATGCGAAAAATTGAAGAAGCGGGTTTTCCTACGGATGTAAAAAATCAATCGAAGTAAAAAAGGCAGCTATAATTAGGATTGTAAAAGTACATGAAATAAAGTAAAATAAATGTGGTAAAACCTTGTATAGTATCATAATTTGGTTGATAGTTTCTACCCGCTGACCTAATCGGTGGACTACAAGGAATCTTTTGACATGGTCATGAAGGTTTCTTGCGAACTTTTCATGTTTTTTTATTTTAGATAACAGAAAGGAAAAGAAAAATGAAGGTATTGGTAATTGGAAAGGGTGGAAGAGAGCATGCTCTTGCACTTGCAGCACATAAAAGTGCTTTGGTAGATGAAGTTTATGCTGCACCGGGAAATCCCGGCATGGCACAGTTTGCGACCTGTGTAGACATCAGTGACAGTGATGTGGAAGGTTTGGTTGCATTTGCGAAAAAAGAACAGATAGATTTGACAATCGTCGGACCTGAGGCTAGTCTATCCCTTGGTGTTGTCGATGCATTTCAACAGGCTGGCTTAAAGATTTTCGGACCTACGAAGGATGCGGCACAAATTGAGTCCAGCAAAGATTTCGCAAAGCAGATCATGGTGAAATACGATGTACCAACCGCTGCTTATGCAACCTTTGATAAGGAAGATGCTGCAGTTGCCTATGTAAAGGCACAAGGTGCTCCTATCGTTATTAAAGAAGATGGCTTAAAAGCCGGAAAAGGTGTTACCGTTGCTCAAAGTGAAGAAGAAGCGCTAGAGGCAATACATATTGCATTCGGCATTCCCGGTAATAAGGTTGTGATTGAGGAATGTCTGGTAGGCTTTGAGTTCTCTTTGATTTGCTTTGTATGTGATGATATCGTTGTGCCAATGCAGGTGGCTCAGGATCATAAATGTGCGTATGATGGAGATAAAGGTCCTAATACCGGAGGTATGGGCTGCTATTCACCGGTTAAGAAAATTACACCGGAAATCATTCAAGAGGCAATGGATACCATCATGGTGCCAATGGCCAAAGCAATGGTGAAAGAAGGCCATTCATTTACCGGTTTCTTATATGGCGGTTTAATGTTAACGGATAAAGGTATTAAGACCATTGAATTCAATGCCCGCTTCGGTGATCCGGAAGCAGAAGTAATTTTACCACGCTTAAAAAGTGATTTCGTTGATGTTATTTTGCGTGTGATGAATCATGAGGCTATGGAATTAACATGGGATGATAAGGTAACACTTGGTGTTGTCTTAGCAAGTGAAGGCTATCCTGCGGGAAGTACTAAGGATGCTGTGATTACAGGCTGTGATGAAGTAGATGCCCTTGTTTATCACATGGGAACGGCAAAGAAAGATGGTAAGTTAGTAACCGCCGGCGGACGTGTCATGATTGTTGTGGCACAGGAAGATACTTTACAAGCTGCATATGATAAAGCTTATCATGAGGTAGCAAAAATTCAGTGTGAGAAGTTGTTCCATCGCCATGATATTGGCAAAAAAGATATGTAATTGATTACGATCAGAAGGAGGAACGTCATGTTTAAAACAGATTTGGAAATTGCACAAGAATGCACATTGGAGCATATTCGCGATGTAGCGGCTAAAATTGGTGTTGAGGAAAGTGACTTGGAATACTATGGCAATTATAAGGCAAAAGTATCCCTGGATTTATTAAACCGCAATCAGGATAAAGCGGATGGTAAACTGATTCTGGTGACTGCCATCAATCCAACAAAAGCCGGTGAAGGAAAATCAACGACAACGGTTGGATTGGGAGATGCCTTAAACCGTATTGGAAAAAAGACGATGATTGCTTTACGTGAACCATCTTTAGGACCGGTCTTTGGTTTGAAAGGTGGGGCAGCCGGAGGCGGCTATGCGCAAGTTGTGCCAATGGAAGATATCAATCTGCATTTCACCGGTGACATGCATGCCATCACAACGGCCAATAATTTAATCAGTGCTTGTTTAGACAATCATATTCATCAGGGCAATGAACTGGATATTGACATTGAACATGTAACTTGGAAACGCTGTCTGGATATGAATGATCGCACGCTGCGTAATATCAATATCGGACAAGGCGCAAAAGCCAATGGTGTAGAGCGTAAGGATGGCTTTAACATCACGGTCGCATCCGAAGTTATGGCGGTGTTATGCTTAGCTACATCCCTCATGGATCTAAAAGAGCGTTTGGGTCGTATGTTGGTTGCTTATAATACGAAAAAGGAACCTATTTATGTAAAGGACTTAGGCATTGAAGGTGCTTTGGCTATGGTGTTAAAGGATGCCATCAAACCAAATATGGTGCAGACATTGGAACACAATCCGGTTTTGATTCATGGCGGTCCTTTTGCGAATATCGCTCATGGATGTAACTCTATTTTGGCAACTAAGACTTGTCTTAAACTGGCAGATTATACGGTTACGGAAGCTGGTTTTGGCGCAGATTTAGGAGCTGAAAAATTCTTAGATATCAAATGTCGCTTTGGTGGCTTAAAACCAAATGCAGTGGTTATCGTGGCAACGATTCGTGCTTTGAAGCAGCATGGAAATGTTGCTTATGAAGATTTAAAGGAAGAAAATGTCGAAGCTATGTTAGCCGGTTGTGCAAACTTAGCAAAACACATTGATACCGTAAAACAATTCGGTCTTCCTTATATCGTAGCGATTAACGAATTCGCAACCGATACACCAAAAGAAGTAGAAGCTCTAGAAAACTGGTGTAAAGAGCATCAACATCCAATGTCTTTATCTCAGGTATGGGCAAAAGGTGGCGAAGGAGCCATTGATTTAGCACAGCAGCTAGTTGCTTTATGTGATCAAGAGAATGCTTATGCGCCTTTATATGCTGTAGAAGACAGCATTGAAGATAAGATTCAGGCAATTGCAACGAAGGTATATGGCGCTGATGGTGTTGATTTTACCGAAGAGGCCAAAGCTCAGATTGCTCTGTATAATGCACTTGGCTGGAATAAGATGCCAATCTGTATGGCCAAAACACAGATGTCTTTAAGCGATGATGCGAAGGTTTATGGTGCACCAAAAGGTTTCCGTATTACGGTACGTGAATTAAATCCATCTTTAGGTGCCGGCTTTATTGTCGCATTGACCGGGAAAGTTTTGACCATGCCGGGTTTACCAAAACATCCGGCTGCCTTAGATATGGACATCAATGAAGAAGGACATATCGTAGGTTTATTCTAATAGAAACAAGTTAAACGATATAGTGATTGAAAAAGAAGAAATCCTATCCTTGTGTAAGTGATATTAGATTTCTTCTTTTATGTTGCTTCTTTGTTTTGTACCATAATGTCTAAAAGTGTATATCATAAAAGATTAAGGGCATGACTTTCTTCTTTTATATAATGCTGTTTTGACTATTGGTATGCAATAATTCCTACTGTATTTTTATCATATCTTATATTTTTAGAAAGACTATTGTATTCGATAGGGGAAAAATAAAAGGTTTGCTTCTTTCAAGACAGCAAACCTTACGATAGTTCAAGAGTGATTTAATTAACGATGATATAATTTTTTGGTCTGATACTGATCCTCGCAAGTCAGATTGACCTTTAACTTACGGAAGGTTCCCGCATCTACTTGTGATAGAATAACAGTACTATGGGCTTCACAATTCTTTAATTTATCAAGCTGCTGCAATGCCAAATGTGATACCGGATTGGTCGTAGCACTGATGGCAAGGGCGATTAGAACTTCATCGGTATGTAAACGAGGATTGTGATTGCCTAATGACCCCACTTTTAATTTTTGGATTGGTTCAATGATATTCGGTGATATTAAAGGAATGATATCATTGATATTGCCTAATTTCTTTAAGGCATTTAATAATGCTGCCGAACTGGCACCTAATAAAGATGTTGTTTTTCCTGTGACAATGGTGCCATCCGGTAATTCAATGGCAACAGCCGGTGCATTTGTCTCTTCCGCTTTGGTAAGTGCCGGTTTTACACAAGCACGTTCTTCCGGTATGATATTTGCCTGAGACATGATAATTTCTATTTTTTTGATTGTGTCTTCATTGGTATGTCCTTTTTTGAAGTCTACCTTCGCTTTATAGTAACGGCGAATAATTTCCTCAGTACTTGCTTTGCGTGCTGCTTCATCATCGCATATGCAATAACCAACCATGTTAACCCCCATATCCGTTGGTGATTTATAAGGGCTTACGCCTAGAATCTTTTCAAACATCGTATTTAAAACAGGGAATATTTCTACATCACGATTATAATTTACCGTTGTTTCACCATAAGCCTCTAAATGGAAAGGATCAATCATATTAATATCATTTAAATCAGCTGTCGCAGCTTCATAAGCAAGATTTACCGGATGTTTTAGAGGAAGATTCCAGATAGGGAAAGTCTCAAATTTCGCATAACCGGCTTTTACACCACGCTTATGTTCGTGGTAAAGCTGTGACAAACAGGTAGCCATCTTACCGGAACCCGGACCCGGAGCTGTCACCACGATTAATGGTTTCGTGGTTTCTATGTATTCATTCTTTCCATAACCTTCATCAGAAACAATCAGCGGAATGTTGTTAGGATAACCGGCAATCTGATAATGCAGGAAAACACGAATACCTAAATGTTCCAGGTGTTTTTTAAATGTATCAGCGGATGCCTGGTTCGCATATTGCGTAATGACGACACTACCTACAAATAAACCGGTATCACGGAAGGCATCAATCAAACGCAGTACTTCTACATCATAGGTGATTCCCATGTCGCTGCGAATTTTATTTTTCTCTATATCACTTGCGCAAACAGCGATAACAATTTCTACTTCTTCTTTCAGTTCTAACAACATTTTTAATTTACTATCTGGCTGAAATCCCGGAAGGACACGTGCAGCATGATGATCATCGAACAGCTTGCCGCCGAATTCCAGATATAGCTTATTGTCAAATTTAGAAATTCTATCTAAGATATGCTTTGATTGCAGTTTTAGATATTTGTCGTTATCAAAAGCGATTTCTTTCATCGTTCCACTCTCCTTTAAATCGTTTAAATCACTAAGTCTTATTATAGCAAAATAATTATATATTTACTAATTAAAATAGCAAGAAATAAGAAAATTCTAACAAAGGATTTTAGATGGGAAGAACTAGGCGAATAGGATGGGTTTATATAATTTCAATATGTTTGCGAAAGATTGTGATGAATACTCCTTTTGCATGCAATATTTAAAAAAGAAAGCAGGCAGGGTAAGGATAATTAAAATAGGAACAGGCTATTCGCAAACAAAGATATTATGCTGTTACAGGGTATCTTTTCATAGTGTATTTGAAAAGTCAATTAGTGTATACTTTATGGACCGTTTCTACAGTATGATTGATGATGATATTCATGAATACAATAATTGCCATTCGTTTTAACTTATCCGATGTGAAAAAGGTGTTTACTACTTATATGTCCAATGGCTATGTAAGATATTTCTTAGGAAAGCATGAGTACATGAAATCAAGCGAGAAAGCAAAAAGAGTTATATTTAAGGATGTATAACAATATATGGAAAATCGCTTTTCTTTAAAAAGCTATGTTATAATTATGTATAGGCAATTACCGCTTTTCATTGTGCTTCATAGGGAAATGTGAATTTGTCTATTTTCTCATAGCTATACGGGATAAAATGTTTTATAATAAGAATGCACTTTTTTACACGCAACTATCACGAGTGATAGATTTCATAATAAAATAGTAATACTGGAAGGAGATAAACATGGAAGAAGTTATCAAAATAGAAGGTGGACATAAATTGAATGGTACCGTGCGCATCAGCGGATCAAAAAATGCGACGGTAGCACTTATACCAGCAGCAATATTAGCAAACGGACCGGTTACGATATGTGGGGTACCAAGCATATCCGATGTAGAATCTTTATCTGTACTCCTTCGTGATCTTGGGGTTGTTGTCGATATACGTTCCTCTGACAGCATTGTCATTGATCCGACACAGATGGAAAATAAACCTTTGATCCATGAAGCGGTAAATAAATTAAGAGCATCCTATTATTTTATGGGGGCATTATTAGGTAAATATGGCCATGCGGAAATTCGGATGCCCGGAGGTTGTTATTTAGGTCCTCGCCCGATTGATTTACATTTAAAAGGATTTGAAGCATTAGGAGCGACCATTCATTATGACCATGGAGCATATATCTTAGATGCACCACAATTGATCGGAAATAAAATTTTCTTGGATATTGCCAGTGTCGGGGCTACGATCAATATCATGATGGCTGCTGTTCATGCACAAGGCAGAACAACCATCGAAAATGCCGCAAAAGAACCTGAGATCATTGATGTGGCTACTTTATTAAATAAGATGGGTGCAAAGATACGTGGAGCAGGAACGAATGTCATCACGATTGATGGTGTTGAGGCATTAGGCGGCTGTTTCCATGAAATTATACCTGATCGTATTGAAGCAGCGACATATATCGTATTAGCAGCAGCAGCGGCTGATGAGGTTGTTGTGGAAAACGTCATTCCACAGCATTTAGAGTCCTTATTAAGCAAGCTGCATGAAATCGGTGTTGATATTAAGGTAGATGTAGATCGCCTGATTATAAAAGGAAATACGGGAAATTTAAAAGCAACAGATATCAAAACACTCCCATATCCTGGCTTTGCGACAGATATCCAGCAACCGTTAACGGCATTACTGACACAAGCACATGGACAGTCTATTGTGACGGAAACAATCTATACAGAGCGTTTTAAACATTGTCAGGAGTTAGCAAAGATGGGGGCTAATATTAATGTGATGATACCAAGCTCATTCATCAATGGACCGACACCATTATCCGGTGCTGAAGTGTCTGCAACCGATTTGCGTTGTGGAGCATGCCTTGTCATTGCCGGATTGATTGCAGAAGGAACGACAACCATTCGTAATATTTATCATATTGAAAGAGGTTATGAACACATTGATGAAAAACTGAGTGCTTTAGGTGCTAAGATTTGGAGAGAAACGATAGAGTAAAATAGAGCAGGTAAAAGCCTGCTTTTCTAATAGCGAAAGAGTCGCTTTATTTCGAACCTTCCTAAGCAGGAGAGGAAAAAAGGAGTATAATGAAGATGACGATATGTCAAAGGAGGAGCATTGAAATGAAGCGATTAATCGTTAATGCCGATGATTTCGGTTTCGATGAGGCAGTAAACTATGGCATCCTGAAAGGCTATCAGGAAGGCATCGTTACATCAACATCTATGATGGCAAATATGCCCGGATTTGCGCATGCTGTCACATTGGCAAAGCAGCATCGCGATTTAGGCATCGGTGTCCATTTAACCTTGACCTGTTATTATCCATTAGGTAAGGGGTATAAGAGCTTAACAAGAAGGGATGGTTCTTTTAAAAAGCAAGGGGATATCAATGAATTTGACGAAGAGGAAATGTATGAAGAACTAAAGCTCCAAATTGAAAAAGTGTTTGCGTCCGGTTTGCATCCTGATCATTTAGATTCTCATCATCATATCCATACCTTTCCTCATGTACAAGGAGTATTCGAGCGGCTGCAAAAGGAATATGATCTGCCGGTGCGCGGTGGGTTTCAATACGAAACAATGATGCCACATGCACTCTTACTTGATCAGTTTTATGCAGATGGTGCAACAATCTCAAATTTGAAACAAATTGTGGATTCTTTAGAGGAAGCAAACTGCTATGATTTAATGTGTCATCCGGCTTATCTCGATATGTTTTTACAACAAACAACTTCCTATAATATACAACGTATAAATGAATTGGATATATTATGCAACAAAGATTTAAACGAGTATTTACAAGCAAAAGGAATACAACGATTGCGTTATAGTGATTTATAAGAAAAGATGAGGTGAGGGTCATGTTAAGGGTGGCAATTTTAGAAAGTGAAGAAATGGTAAAAAATATCTTATTTATTTTAGGAGATATTTTAAAGGATGAAGATTGGACCTTTCAGTATTTCGCAAAGTTGTCACAATTTGTGAAAGCCCAACAGCAGAAAGAATATCAGATTCTTATTCTTCAAGATAAATTTGACACGCAAAGAATTGCCGGCACCTTTATTCAACCTTATCCGGAACGTGTTGTCATATTTACAACGTTAGAAGAAAAACGCTATGAGCATGAAGTTGGCAACTTTGAACGTATTTTATATATCGATCGTAGACGGTTACGACATGAATTTCAGCGTATTGATCCTTTTGTGCGAAATTTATTGGCCAATCAGGAAGAATATTTCTTCTCTTATAACCATATCAGTGTACCTTTGAAAATCAGTGATATTTATTACATTGAAAAAGATAATAAAAACCTTGTTTATCATACAAAACGAGGAGAATTCAGTGAACGCAAGAGTATTAAAGATGCTGAAAAGTATTTTGAAAAATATCACTTTTTACGGATTCATTCCAGTTTTTTGGTTAATTTGCAATATGTAACACGATTTGAAACAGAAAGTGTATTTTTGCAGAAAATAGAATTACCTTTTGCAAGAGCTAGACGACCGGAAGTCATTGCCAAAGTAAGAGATTTCACTAAGCATACATAAAGTAACAGATTATTCCAAAAAAACGCCAGATTTTCCACTTCTCTTTACATAACCAGATTGACGAATATAATGAAAGTGTAAAGAAAAAGAAAACAAAAGAAAGCGGTGAGAAGATGGGAACGTTTGATCGTTGAATTATGGAACTTGTCCAAGGCTGATGCGTGAAAGGGTATCTTGTAGAGGTATTCCATCAGAGGAAAGTTATTTCAATATCATAATCTCAACATAATTTAGGAAAATACGGTGAGGATCATCGGAAGTTAAAGCCTGAAGAAGTACTGGTGACAGCAGACAAGGTATCAGGAAACGATAACAGTGATGTTATCACTCATAGGGATATGAGGAAACTCCATAGTATTGTTCCATTAGGATTATAGAATTTATCAAGAAACTACTTCGTAATAACAATATATGTATAAGGGTGGTGAGAAGATAAATTATATAAATCATGTTAAGATAATTTCGTTGTAAAGAGAACCGTAAGAAAGTGTTTCACATATTGGTTGTGTAAATAGTAGTAATTACGTAAGTGTATCAAACAATGAAAGGGTAACATGATATTCACAAACGTTAAGTATACTGATGAGATTTGAGCAGCGTCATTGGAATTCAAGCAAAGTCAGGAGAAATCAAAAGCGTAAGTGAAAATGTGAAACATAGGCAATAAGAATGCAGTAAGGTGAAATAACTGCGCTAGATAAGGAAATAGGAAAAGACCTATGTGGACATAATGAAACAGATACGTAGCGCTATTCTTGATTGATGTATTGTAATTTGATGGAAATCGCGAAGTAAAAAGATGAATATCTTATACAAAGACATGAAAGAGAATGGTCGTGATAAACATACAAATAAATAGTAGAGCCTTCTATACAAGTGAATTGAGATAGAAGGCTTTTTTTAGTGACAGATTGACTCCTAATGATTCTGAATATTCGAATATCATTTATGTTAAAGATGTAAATTGATAATCATAAAAAGAGAACTGTAACGCTTAACAGTTCTCATAATAGGAAATGAAGGGTAATGTTATGAAACTATTCTCCTAGCTCTAATGTAGCTACTAGAGGATTGTGGTCAGACAATTTAGAAGGAATCATTTTAACTTCTTTGATCGTGATGTTTTTTGACACAATGATGTTGTCGACACTGTTTACTTTCATAGTATCATCAACGCCATTATACGTATCTAACCATTTGCCATCTAAACCATTGGCAATATGATATTTTTCTTTAAATGCATCAAATTCTTTTGTGGACTGATCGGCATTAAAATCACCAACTGCAATTACATATTTGCAAGTATCGCTGTCCATGGCTTTCATTAAGGTTTCCATCTGCTGTTTGCGCAATTTCTGATCTTCATAGCTTAAATGAGTGTTATAGAAGGCGATTTCTTTGCCGTCTTTTTCAATTACGACACGCTGATATAAACGTGGTTCAATAGGATTCTTTGCGGATACAGCATCCATCTTTGCTTCGGATTCTTTATTGTCTGGATCATAGTCTTTGTAAGCATCCGCCAATTCCTGTGCGATTTCTTTACCAGCAAATAAATCGCTATACAATTTAGTAGCATCTTTGCTCTTGAATTCATATTTCGATACTGTCGCAATACCATATTCACCACCGGAGAAAGCGATGGCATTTGAGAAGAATGCATCCTTGTAAGGATCAACTTTGAATTTGCTGACTACATCATAGTGATTACGTCTTGTCATGTTATCGACTTCTTGAAGTCCGAAAATCTCAACACCGTTTTCTTCCAATAATTTACGCTGTGCATCTACATCTGGCTGTGATTTTGCGTCAATGTTGTTTGATGCGACAACCAGTGTATTGCCGCTTGTTTCCTTTTTGTCCTTGTCGGCATTGTTGTTAGAACATCCTGTTGCAGTTGCCAATAAAGTCATGGCACATAAAGCACATAATAATTTTTTCATAGTTTCCTCCTGTTTTACGAACATAAACATGTAAAGCTGGATCCAGAGCAGAACGATATCTACATGAAACTACAAAAAAAGGCATAAGTTTTTCCCCAAAAACTCATGCCTGATTGAACAGTAACACGTTTTATCATTTCGCTTCTAACTTTTACACACAAATGATAAGCGTTTACATTTCGTTTGTCAATCCCTTTTTTTAAAA
>PPYF01660561.1_pt1 | contig 18140 bp, 38 predicted proteins | sample 1559871 | NCBI WGS metagenome assembly PPYF01 (sample SAMN08240021, study PRJNA423297) | Human gut metagenome, whole genome shotgun sequencing project.
TTTTTCTCCTTTGAATACTAAAAAACGGTTGCAATGGCAACCGCTACTTCTTGAGTTTTTCAATTACTTCATGAAAGGCTTCGTTTTTCGGCGTTTCGTCAGCTTCCCGTTTTTCGATATCGTACTGAACGACACCCGTCGCCGAATCGTTCGCACGGCATTCTGTCAATTCTTCGCCGTCATCGGCTCTGATTGTAATAGAAGTCGCGATATAAGCGGGATTGACGCTTAATATACTAACTTCGCTCACGTCGATAGCCTTAAGCGTGCGGATTTCAGGCTCATTGTCTGCCTTCGTCCATTCGTCTTCGAGTTTTCGGAACCCAAACGACCACCCTTTTAGCTGTCGTTCTTCGGCGAGCTTAACGACTTCCGTATCCGTTACCGTCGCTTTAGCGTATAAACCGATGTTGTCTTCACGAAGTTCGAGCGACCCGTCCTTCTGGTCTCCGAGCTTACGACCGTGGTTAAAGCGTAATTCTACATTGTCATTACGTTGAAGTGCAGAATTGAACGCTCCCGTGGCGACTCTCTCAAGAAATTGCCCGCGAACGTCTTTAATCGGCTTGCTTAAGCGTTCCGTAACATTCACATAACCTTCAATATTTACCGCTCCGTTACGTACTTCAATCTTCATTGTTTTCACCCCCTTTCTGCGGCTTCAAATCGTTTAAGTCGCTAAATATACCCGTGTTCGGCGTGTATACCTTCTTATCTTTGGGGTAATAGAATACATTCGCGAGGTTCATCGATACGAAGTCGATACCCATAGGCGACAAGTCTTCACGTTGCCTAATTTCATCAGCACTAATCCAGTTGCTATCAAGAGCCGTCTTGTACGCGTTGAAGCGTGTCAGCATGTCCGCTTTTTGCAAATCGTTCATGTCAAGGCTGAAATAATACGTGCCTTTTTCATCTTCAAGCAGTAATGCCCTATTGATTGACTCCGTGAAGCAGTTAACAATCGGCATGATAGTTGTTTTGACGAAAATATTGAATGCTTTTTCATCTGTGAATGTCTTATCGGTAAAGCCGAACAACTTATACACTAGATCAGCATTGGTCTGCTTGGATTCATTCAACTGATTTTCTACCGCGGTACTGTCCGCGGATTCGAACGTAATACCCTTGTTAAGAACTATAACGTCACTCTGTCCAAGCTTTGAGGTCATGTATCGCCATGCTCGTTTCAGGGCTTCAAGAGCCTTAACCGTCAGTCGCCCTTCGGACTTCAAAAAGCCCTTTCGAACACCCTTACTTATTACACCGTTCTCATAGACCAAAGCATTGTACATACTTGAGATTTGCATACTATTGTCGTCAAGAAGCCCGCGACCTTGTACCCCGTCGGTTGAATTTCTCACCGCCCGTACAAGATTGAAGTCATCATATCGTTGCCCGTCAATTAAGTACGATACTTGCCGATTGATTAACTTACCGTTATCAATGACCGCCACTCTGTAATTTGGTACATAATGTAAGGACTCCGCTTTATTGCCGTTCTTTCCTATATAGCAATAGCAAGACCCTTCCATGATGAGGTCGTTCAGCATTGATTGCTTGGTTTCGAACGCTCCGAGTACGGCGTTCGTTTCTACGTTCAGTAGCTTTATGCGAGGGTCGTCGGATACTTCGGTGATCTGTTTCCCTTCCCTTCTGTACAGCTTAATGGGAATGCCCGCGATTATCCCACTTATAAGGAACAATGCACTAGCGACAGCGGGAACGGATAACGCTTGTTGCCGTGTTACTCTCGTGTTCTGGTCGTAAGACGGTAGGCTGAGGTCGATATCTTCAGCCGTGTCAATAAATGCGTTATCTTCAGACCTTTTCTCCGTTCCGAAGAAGTTTTTTATCATATTCAAAGGATTTCACCCCCTTTCTCTAAATCTGTACTACCCAATCAAGTGTGTTATTCAGCATATAATTCTGGTGAAGTAAATACATGGCGTTAATTCCCGCAACGACCATATCCACCTTGCCGCGGGATTTTTTCTTATTTACGTACCTGTTCATGTTCGTATCGTACACGCAACGGGAATTTTCGAAGTTGATTTCGAGCAGTTTATTGTGCTTGTCGTATTCAAGGTTCCCTTCGGCGATTAATTCGGCAAGCCACTTAGTGGCCGGGTGCAGTACGCTTGAGTGCTGTTTTATCTCCACCAAGGTGTATCCCGCTTCTTCTAACTTCTGTGCAGTTGATAAAGCGTTGTACCTATCGTACCCGATTCCCATAACCGTTACTCCGTGCTTCTGTTCAAGCTCCAGAATGTAGCGTTCAATCGCTCCGTAGTCTACAGTGCGATTGCCGCACGGGATACAGAACCCCGTATTAATGAAGTCGCGATACGGGATCCGTTCGAGCTTTGACTTCTCATCGGTTCTATCTTCAGGAATGAAGGCGACTGAATCCATATAGGCTTTGCCTTCGTCCTCGTCATACGCGACCATAGCAACGGCACAGTTGTCGGTTGTCATTGCAAGGTCAACCCCCAAGAACACTTCACGCCCGTTCCAATCAATCCCGTCGACCGCTCCTTTTTGCAAGTCGGCAATATTTACATAAGATTCTGACCCCGCTCCGCTGTAGATGATATTGCAGTGCTTCGTAATGAAGTTTTCCCGTTTACTCTCTATCTCTATAGCAACTTGCCGCTTCGCCTTTAAGTCGTCCATAATTTTAGGCACTTCTAACGCCAACGGGTTCGCCTGTTCAAGCACTTCATCGTTCGTCGCCCAGCCCTTGGTATCGTCAGGCTCATAGAGTAAGGCGAATACCTTATCGTCATCAACTGCCCCATTCAATACCCGCTTCGAGTAATCAACTTCGTCTTCAAACGGGTTGTTAAGCGTCGGATACTTAGTAGAGATGATAAAGCCGAGCTTGTTAAGGATAGTCAACTGCCCGCTTCGCATAGCTTCAATTGCATATGTGTTCGGCAATGCTCCCGTTTCATCCACTAAGAACACGCTAGGAAGTTTCCCGTCTAGTCTTCCAGTAGAATAGTTGAGCGGTGTATATCTGTTCTCCGTTATGTTGCAGTGAACGTAATCCCGGAGTATCTTAAACTTTTCCTTGCCGTTCATCTTGCCTAACATTGCAGGGCTTGACCTTAATATTTCTTCTATCGCTGTCTTAATTTCTCGCGACAGACTACCGTCAGGTGCAACGGAATAGAATTTTGAGAACTTGGGTTCAATAAAAAAGAGCAAAATAAAAAGAACGGCAATAATGAAGGTTTTCCCGTTCTTGCGGCATATCTCCAGTATCGCGTTCTCATATCTTCGCTTTTCCGTGTTATCTCTTTCGACTGTACATAGGATTGCAATAATAAAAAACCACTGAAAGCCCGCCAGCGAATCATGTACCGTGCTGTTAGCTTTTAACCCCTTCGGCATTATCATCAGCTTGAGCAATTCGCCAATCGTTCGTACTTTGTTCTCATCGATTTTATACGTCTTGTCCTTATCGTTCGCAATCTTCAAGAACTCTTTTACCTGTATTTTGACGTACTTCGGTGCGTTGATTCGTCCTTCAGCAACTTCCATTGCGTATACGTATGCCGGGTGTCTCTTATTCATTGCTTTCGCCCTTTAGCACATTCATTAGCGGATCCGTTTCCTCTTTCTTCTTATTCGCTATCAAAGCCCCCATTTTAGCCCGACTCTGTGGCGATAAGCATAAAGCGTCACACAATTTCAGGTACGTCCGTGTAAGTCGTTCCATGTTCTGAGTGAACATGCCGTCAAGAGCAAGCGACGGATTCCCCGCTACTGTCTTATTCGAGTTGTTCAACATATCAATAACAACGCTTGCTTGTGTAATCGTCACCGTATCGAGCGTACTCAATACATTCGCCTTGCGTAGCACTTCGGTAATAAAGTTGAATACTTCAAGCTGTGCTTCGTTCAGATACGACGGTGCGACGATTTCCGCATTATCTGTAAATGCGTTTTCTACCGCAAGCCGCGTTGCCTTCTCTTCTTTTGTCAAATGCTTCTTCGTAACTTTAGCACTCGTTGCCCGTGGCATTTTCTTCACCGTCCTTTTTTTTGCGTGCGTGAGATGTCAGGGAAAATTGTGTAAAATGAGGTGAGCAGTACGGTCTTGGACTTTTCCCTATTTTTTCTTTCCTAACCCCAGGGGGGATATCGCCAGTGCCTTCAGGGTACCGGGATTATACTCCCCGTGGTCTGCTTTATAGTGGTGTGCCTTACATAGAGTTATAAGGTTGCTTATTGTTGTCCGCTTATTCCACGCTTTATGTAACGGCTCTATATGGTGAACGTCAAGCGTCTGCCCTACACTTATATATCCGTCTTCTTCTAAACATAACCTGCATAAGTGCTTATCCCTCTCAAGGACTTCAGCTCTCGCTTGTTGCCATTCCCTACTACTTCTGAACTTCCGTTCCTTCCTTCGGCTGTCCGATTCGTTCCCTCGTTCTCTTCTGTAATCTCGTTTGGGTTTGTTCGGACAGTCCCCCGTATGTATCCCCCCACAGTAGGGGCACGCCTTAAGCATGGGGCTTGCCGTATCTTGAAGTATTCATAACATGAGTGGCTGCGACGTAGTCCTTGCACCGTCCCGTACCGCCTATCTTGATTCTGTTAGCAGAGCATACCCCGTTATGATTGTTTAGGCAGTTAGTATTGTAACAACGGACTTGAATCTTTTTCTCTATCATGAATACTCCTTGTACGGCAAAAGGCGGCCATATTGACCGCCCCAACCTGTAAATAAACTACATATAGAATTAGTGGTTGAGACTCGCCGCAGCTGTCTCCTCGGAATCGTTCACGCATGAACTTCATCCCCTACTTTTTACATATACACTATATCATACTTCCGTTGTACCATTCAGTACCATTTTGTGCCATTATGTTCCGTCTTTTCGGTATATAAGATTAAAATGTTTTACCGCCTGTTTATGCAGCCTGAACGTCTGTACATGTGACATGCTTATACCGTCCTCTACATCGCTCCAACTCTTACAATACACATATCGCAGTTGCAGTATTCGCCGTTCGTAAACGTTAATTAACGAGTTAATAAGCGTTTCAGCTTTTTCTCGTTCATCAATTAGCCTGTCCCATTCCGTATATGTTTTGCTTATCAACTCGTCGAGTCTGATAATCTTATCGCTTATATCGCTTGAACTCGTTCCGCTTATCCGGTCTTTACTATAATCAATCGCTTGTAGTGTACATATGTCTTTGCGTAACTGTTCAATGCGATCTTCTTTTATTCTCAGTCGTACATTCAGACTCCGTACATACTCAAGATATTCCCGTCCGTTCATCTGTCTCTCCATAATTTTGTAAAAAGCACCAACATTAAACCTAAGCAACAATCAATTGAAGATACAAAGAGTACGAAATCAGACAGTTTGAATTGAGCGTATGCCTGTACATGAATCGTTACGATTGCACCAATAGCCCCAAAAACTGCAATTGCTGTTCCTAAGCGAATTAATATTTTTTCTATCATTCTTCCTCCTGTTCTTCGTGTCTAGGTCTTCTACCAGTTATCGCCGTAATATACGCGTCCTCTCCTTCTTGACTTCGACACTCTCTACATATTGCTTCGTTGTTGCACTTCTTCACCTTCTGACCAAACTCGTCATACATCCAGTGCCATGCCGATTCACGGAATAATGGACGACCGCAGAACGCACACCGTGACACGGGCTTAGGACTTTCACATTTCTTCTTCTTCGTCTTCCCAAGTATGACTATCCGCGGAGCTTGGTAATGTCGTCGCTTATTCCTTCTTGACATTGCGTACCTCTTCATAAAATTCTTCTATGTCTTCTTGCGAAAAAGCCGTTATAATTCCGTGCTCATCTCTACTTATATAGTCACCATGTTCGACCTCGATGTACGAATAAGCTCCTCTTGCCGGGAGATATTCGCGAATTACAATTAAAGGAAGTTCCCCCGCTTTCTCGAATTTCCATTTATACTCCCTACCATAAATTTCATTGTTTTCGTTTAAAAATTTCTCAACTTCGCTGTTATTGTTATAAAACTTCTGAACAACTATTTCCGTCGGTTTATGTGCAAACTTCATCATATTTTTGCCTCCAACACAACCTCAATTCTCGGCCGTTCGCTATAGAATTTCCGTGCGAATATCTCACATACAACGCTGTCGTCTTTAAGTACCGTTCCGTTCAATGCGTCCAATACGCCTTTAACGTAATTGTCTATATCCGGTTTCGTCGTAGGTCGTATATATCTGAGTGACGCTTCCTCCCGTTTTTTCTTGCTGAAACTTTTCGGTATGGCTCGGAAAACTTTCAGATTCAAACAACACGCCTGATCAATCAGTTTGAAGTCCGGGGCTGACAGTAACGGCTGCAACTCTAATTTTATCAGTGCCTTATAGGCTTTGGACTTTATCGGATCATACGTTTTTACAAATCCGCCTTGCTGGGAAAATCTCGGCCGGCCTTGTGCAACCGGATTCCCGTATACGATTAGCTCTATTTGATTCTCATCCTTGTAATATTTTACCGGCATTTACTCATCTCCCTTACACACATACCCAACTCAAGTCCGTTCATGCTTATCTCCTTCCGTTTTGTCGCTTATTGTCTTAAGCTTCCTCACCGCTTCCCGTATCCATTCCTCAGAAACCGTAATATCGTCATCGTACCAAGAGCTTCTCTCAGCATACTCAATTTCCAGCTCCAATATGGTTATTGCTCTTTCTATTTCTTCGCGTTCAGCCTTATTCATACTTATCTCCTTCCGTTTTATTTTCAAAGACTTCGTAACAGTCACCTTTATCAACAAACACATATATTTTTTGCTTTACGTTTTTACCGACATCAATAGTTATCTTGTTCCGGAAGATCCATTTTTCATCAAATCAGGGATTACGCCTGTCACCAAATACACAAACAATATAATTCCCGTGATTCTTCCGACTTCGTATAAATCCATGTTTTTATCCTTCCTCAACTATGTTCCTGATTTCATCTACATCAATAACGATTTCGCAGCGGCAAGAAGATGATTGCCGTTTTATTTCTTGTTTAATCGCTTTAAGTGCCGCTTCGGCTTTTTTACCATTGCTAAATGAAATATCAAGGCTGCCTTCATCAAGAATTATCTGAATAATATTCCCCACCGTGTACATTTCACATGTTCGCGTTAATTCTATATTCCCCTGGGCGATTATAATCATGATTGTTTCCTCGCTTCCTCTTCTGCAATCATTCTCAGATACTCCGCAGCCTTCGCAATGTCCGTAGCAGGTGTACCCTTGTGTGTATATCTATACAAATACTTAATAACATTTCCTTCGCAGTATCGTTTATATCCTTTCGACCCTAATAGCTGCCGTATAACGTCTTTGCATTCAATCCCTCGCCAGTTGTAATGCGTCGGTTTGTGAATCTCGTCGGCTTCTTCAATCTGCCCGTTAATCGGATTCCGTAAATTCGTCTCAGTCAGTCCGAACCCTTTCATCATCTCTTCAATGAGTTCCATTATTTCGTCCCGTTCGTTTTTATTGTCCATTTTCGCTTACTCCTTTTTCGTCGTATTTTGACTTCTAACGAGTTTTAGAGGTTTGTACGATAAAATTATCGTCCGTCGCGTTAAAACTCGTCAGAAGTGCCAAATTTTCAATTTATTCGATATTAGAAGGGAATTTCTTCGTCCACTTCCGTTCCCAATCCGCTAAATCCTGAATTATTTCCGTCTTTCTTCTTGAACGGGAATATCGCTATTCCTGCTCCCGTCACTACAACGTTCGAAGAGTACCGGGTTTCTCCGTTCTTTTCGTATTTCGTTGTCGAGAACCGTCCAACTACCCAGACCCGTGTGCCTTTCGTCCAGTCATTCATACCCTCAGCCAATGCGTCGAAAGCGACAAACGGTACGAAGTCCGCTACATCTTTCCATTCGTTTCCGTCCTTTACTCGTCTGTTGCACGCCACGCTTCCACGGGCTACCGCCATTCCCGACTTCGTGAAGCTGATTTCTATATCTCTAGCTAAATTTCCTTCAAGTTGTACAGTGTTCATTTTTAGATCTCCTTTTCTTCTTCGCTAAAATCACTTAATTAAAACGGGTACCGTCCGTTTCGTGTGTGTCGTATAACTCGTTCCTTGTCCTTCAAGATTCGGAACGCTTCATCAATATCTGTCTTGTCAACAAATCGCCTTGTACCACTTCCGCCAGGCTGTACCGGGTATACGTCGATGTCTGCCAGGATTCCCAGAAGCGTCAATTCGCCCATGCCCGTATACTCCATAGCTTCCCTTATTGTCATGTACCGCTTTTCTGTCTTTTCCATGGTTATTCTTCTCCCTTCGGTAGTTCCTCAATCCGTTGTAAATGCTCGGCTACGTCATCGGCTGTTAAGTATCCTACGGTATCGCTTGTTATCGGAGTGCTGTAACAGAATGCCCCGTTTTTTAGTACCGACAGTTGATAAAGTCCATCTTTATTTCCCTTGCTGTACTTATTCTGAACCACGCTCGCTCCGTATCCGTTCGGAAACTCGTATATGTGGTGCATTGAATTGCCGTGCTTCTTGTCAATGGCTATAACCTCTCGCTCCGGCTCGTACTTGCCGAATTTTATGTGTGACATTGTCTTTTCTCCTTTCAACTCGCTCCATTTCTGAACTAGTTCAACTTCTTCACAAGATTCCCTGTAAGTTGCTTCAGCTTCTCGTTATTCGGACTTATGCCCAGGACTGCATTATCTCGGTTGTCCTTCTGACGCTGTGCTGCCAGTTGATACGCTCGTCTGAACTGTGACCGCAATGTATTCATCCCGTCATAGGTAGTCATGCATATATCTTGCCAACCAATGTTATTGACGGCTGTTGTTATGGCTTCGTGGCTGAATTTCGGCTTACCGTAGTAGCCTACTGACCGTATTGCCTTAATGACCTCGCCCCACGCTTCCGATTCATCGGGTGCAGCCGTTCCACTTATCGTGCCTTTAATTCCGTACGCCGTTTCTCTTATCTCTGCGATTGAAGGCAAAAACTTGTTTGTCATAATCAGCTTTTTTACTGCCACTTCCAAAATTTGAGGCGGTATGTCCGATAACATCATGACGTATAACCTCAATCGCTCTTCTTCTAACGCCCCTTTATACGCTAGTTGTAAAGGTGCTATAGCCTTCGTTATGTCCGATTTGTTCATTCTGCCGCTCCTCTTCTTCATATTCGGCTATAAGCCTATTTACTGCGTCTATCCCTTCTTGCCGTTCTTGCTCTGCTCGGCTTATAGGTGATCGCCTATTGTTCCGTACTTCGGGTTGATTAAGATAACCTTCAAACTTTGTACCGAACAGCGTTTCAGGTCTCAAATATTGAGCCATACCCGTTCCTTGCCATTCTTTGGCTTTCTTGCTTATGACCGTCTTAAAGTCTTCCAAGGTAAAACCTTCTGCAAGCCGTGCGGCAATTAGCCTACGGGTCTTGTCTGTTGAAGCCTTGTACTTACTCCCAGTGGTTGAGTTGAGAAAGGATATAATGTTTTCCGTATCTCTATCTCTGTCTTTATCTCTATCTCTTTCTCTAACTCTATCTATATCTCTATCTCTGGTGGACATTTGTCGGACATTTGTCGGACATTTGTCCACAACACCTCTTCTATTGGCTCTCTTACTGTCTCCGTCGCTACTGCCGTTGCCGATAAAGTTCTGAATATCGAGCATATATATTGCCCCGTTGTCGAGAACTTCGATTAACCCCAAGTCTTTAAAAACAGTCAATGCCTGTTTAACTGTTCCAACCTGATGACCCGTAATCGTTGCGAGCATTTCAGCGTTATACGGGATTCGTTCGTTGAGCATTAAGCACCCGTTATTTTTTAGTGACCGTAAGTACAACTTGAGCAAGATATTGCCGTATAAGTACCCGTCTTTCATCGACTCCATTACCTTCATTTCGTCAGAGTCGAAAAAGCTATCTTTGAGCCGTATGTAGTAGTATTTTTTATTGTCACTCAGTAGACTCGCCCCCTTTTACCCTGTCGATATACGACTGAAAAAATTCCCTGTATTCCTTCGCTTTTGCTCCGTGTGCCTTAGCGTTGTGACACTCTCTACATAAACACACAAGGTTATCAAGCGTGCTTTTACCGCCCTGTGAGCGAAAAATAATATGGTGAACATCGCACCCGTAACGACCGCATATCACGCAACAATTCCCATCCCGCTCAATCGCTTGCCGCTTCGTCTTGCGGAATAATTCGCGGTCTTGCTTAGTATTCTTGTTCATTCTGTTAACGCCCTTTCTACGCTCCAACCTCGGCGAAGTCTGTAGAGTAAGGTGTTTGCCTTAATTCCTACAACATCTGCCCATTGTTGTAAGGTTGCCCGCTTCCCTCGGAAGGTAATCATGTGATTGTTTCGCTTATTGTTCGCCTGAGTCTTCCAATTGACCCATCGGCAATTATTCGGACAATAGTCCCCGTCCGTGTCGATACGGTCGATTGTGAGCGTTTCGCCGTATCCGTGAGTAATCGCCCATGAGTAGAACCCTATGAAGTCGTTCCACTCATCGCATACCCTTATCCCCCTTGCTCCGTAAAGCTTATAATCAGGATTGTTCTTGCGGTTGCACCGTGCTTTAAGTCCGCTCCATATGTTGTACAGCCGTGTATGTCGGTGTCCATGTTCCTTATACGTTCCGTACTGATTGACTATCATTTGTTTGCCCCCAGTCGTTAAGTAGTGCTGTCATGTATTCAGGCGGTTCAAGCCGTATGCCTAATTGGCTGCACTCATCAGCCAAGCAGTCAATTAACCGCGTCATCTCGGCAGTATCGTATGTGCTTGACCCGTGGTACGCAGCTAAGACTCTATACCCTTTCGCCTTCCTCGCTTCTCCCAGGTCTTCCGTTAGCCACCCTATTCCGTGAGCCGCCCAAATGTGTTTAAACCGCTCCATCGCTTCCGCTTTAACGGGTATCGGAGTGAAGTGTCCGCAGTCCTTAATCGCCTTACGGTACACATCTTCACGACCGCAATACTGCCCGTCCTTGCTTAAATGCTCCGCGATTCTTTGGCACAAGACCCAACAAAAAGCGTTAGCGTTTAGGCTTCTTTTTTTTTGCATACTTTTCTAATCTCTACCGTATATTCTTCCGTCGGTAGAATCTTGCTTAATTCGTTGTCCTTCGGAGACGGAATGAATAAACCGACTCCGAAAGACTTAATTACCTGTATTCCCTTTGTTTGCCACTTCATGACTCAATCCACTTCTTGAAGCCTTTGTAGACCGCTCCAAGTTGTTCGACCGTCAGTCCGTCCAGGCTTTCAACCTTCATTGTGTCCTTAATCCAATCGGCAAACGGCTGTTCCGCTTTATGCTTCTTGACGAGTTCAGAAATTGCCGCAATCCCCTTTTGCCGTCGTTCTTCGTCTGTCGGCTCTTTAGCCTTCGGACGATCTGTTTTTGTTCCGTTCAGTCGATACCGTTCTTTCCCGTTCTTATCTACGATGACAAGACTCGTAAACTTCCGTTCAGTCTTGCTGTACTTTATCTCCTTGACGGTGAAGCGGTCGTACTTATCCACGGGAGCATGGATGAATATAAACGGAGCGTCGTAAAGCTCTCGCCCTATTCCCCATGCAAATCCTGCCCGCTTAAACGCGTCGGACGCTCGTCCCTTCTCCGCTTCGGCATTGCTTTCAGTGCCAACGTCTTGTTTACTTACCCACTGAGATTTCTCTGAATCCCATACAGATATAGTGCAGAACAAATTACCGTTGACAACCTCGTGGTGTCGTTGCCAATTCATTTCCCCGTACACCTCGTCAAGGATTCTCATATCAACCCTTGCCGTCTTGTAGAGTAGAAGAACCGCCCCTTCTTTCGTTATCTTTTGTATGCGGCATTCTATATCTTCAGCCTTCAATAAAGGCATTCCATTCATACTTTTCGCCCCCTTATTTGATTGTCATGTTCTGCCGTTCTATTAACTCCGCACCGCTCACGGTTTCACCGCTCTTCAGTGCCTTGCTAATCCCTGTCTTATCAACCTTCGGCGGTTGAGGTACGAGGAACGTCGGCGGGATTGCCTTCTCGTCGGTCACATTGACGGCGGTTGACTTTCTCCACGAGATTGCGAAGTCCGTGCCGGTTACTTTTTCGCCGTTCAAGACGCTTGCGAGGTAGCCGCTTAACTGTTCGGCTTTACGCTTTGCCGCGTCCTTCCGGGCCTTGAACGATTTTTCCTCAGCGTCTAAGGCTACCGCGTCTGATTTTAAATTCTTAATCCATAAAGCTATGTTGCGGATTTTTTCGCTCCGCTCTAATTCCAGTTGTTCCAAGGCTTCGATGTCGATTACTTCCCCTGTTTCTGTGTTTACGGTCATTCCCTCTTCTGTCGTTATGCAGTTCAATATGTTTTGGTTTATTTCGTACAATGTTGCCATTCTTCTTTCTCCTCTCCTGTAACAAGCCATTCAACAACGTCGGCATTAGCACCGATTTGTATGAGCCCTTCTCCTAAGTCATTAAGAATCCAGTGCAACATTTCTTGTTGTTGCACAAGCTTTACCCGTTCTTGTAAAAGCATTGTTGTTATGCTCTGAATAGCATTTATTCGCCTTAATATTTCCGTTTCGTTTTTCATGTGTTATAATCTCCTTGAGTTGTTTTTGTTGTGAGTCGTGTCGGTTGCCGCCGCACGGCTCTTTTTTATACAGTCGCGGCGAAGATAAGCATACCGCCGATGAACAGCCACAATGCTGCTGTTTCTTTCCATTCGCTTACCTCGCTTTCTTCCGCGAAACGGATCGCCTTCCCTTCCGTCAGCCCGTGGCGGCTGTTAACCCATGCGGGCGGTGCAGTAAGTGCTACTTGCTTTCTCATCTTTTATGCTCCTTTCAAGAATTTATTAACAAAATACACTTGCCCTTTCCCTGTAACCTTTACTGTCTTACTGATAGAAACGTGACCGTCGCTATGCGTGATTGCTATTTCCTTAATGTTGAATAACTGCATTTCCATGCTTCTTTGTGTCGGCATGTTGTAATCCGTACCTTTACGGCAAATCAGGTATCCATTCTCGCGTAGCCAGTTGAATAATCGGTTTTGTCCGATGTCGATTCCGTTCTGATTAAGTAGCTTTGCTAATTCGCCAACCAGAATACTGCCGTGGCTCGCGGCGACTGAGTCCGCAAATAGGACTTTCGGCTTATCCGCTTCAAGCTGTGCTTCTGCCGTTTTTCGTGCTTCTTGTTCAGTCTTGAGTTCCGTCGCTAATCTGATAAGAAAATCCGGAGATGTTAACGCCTGTTCCAACGTCTCGCCTGTCATATATGCTCCGTGCTTACGAATTGCAGGGATGACTTCGTGAGTTATCCAGCGTTTGAACGCTTTCGCCGAAGGTTTTCGACTTGAAAGCACTAGGTTATACAGCCCGTATTCGTTAACAATCCCTTTTTCAGGGTTCCCCGGAGTACCGTCATTTAAAATGACACTATTCTTTTCATCACTGTCCAACCTTGCTAATGCTTGCCGTGAATTATTAATGTCTAAGCACTCGCAAACATCCTTTGCTACAAACCAAGGAGATCCGTTAATCATCATTGTCCGGACCTGCCCAAACTCCGTGTTGTTAAAAACTTGTAATTGGTTCATCCTCTATGCTCCTCTCTAAATCTCATTACTAATTACAAGCAAATCGCTTGTAATCTTTTTAATTCGCCGTTTAAGCTCGGCGTTTTCGTCCTGTAGCCTGTTTACTTCTGCTTGCAATCTTCTGTAGCCTGTGGCCGAATATTCAGCCCTTAGAGTTGCCAGGCTCTCAACTTCTTCCCGTGAGAACCGTAGCCCGGGAATTTCCAAAGCGTGAAGCTTCCCTTCATTCCGCATGGCGTATACCGCGTTAACGGAGATTTGGAAGAAGTCGGCTACTTCTTTCGCCGTCATTACGGCGTTCATGCTCTTCACCTCTTTTGTCGTCTTTCGTGGCATCATCATAGGATGACGATTGCCATCGCAATGATTAGGTATACCGTGAAGGCTCCGATACCGGCAAAACGTATCTCTGATTTTTCGGTAAGCTTAATGTGCGGGATTTCGCCAGTTTTCACCCACTTATAAATGTTCTGAATATCAGGGTGTAACAACTTTGCGATTTCTACTGCCGAGTACATAATGTCGGAAATAATTCGTTGTTCCATTTAGGGCTCCTTTCCTTGGTTGCATAAGTTCCTTGCTTTCTATGCGGATTCATACTACTGATAAAAACTTGAGTTAAAATTGATACAGGCAAACAAGATGATGAAATATGCTGACCTATAAGGCGACTTATAGAAGTCCCGGATAAAAAGCCGGCACGATAACATATGTGAGTGATGCGATAGGTAGAACTGGTTTCTTGGAAGCTTGGAAAGTTGCATCTGAAGCAAGCAAAAAGGCTGTAGGCATGGACGTTATAGCCGAACAAGCTGCTCAAATGTCAAGACTTCAAAATGAAATCACCCGTAGTTACACAGGTTTTATGACAAGTCCTCAAATTAAGAAACTGACGGAATTACAACGTCAAGTTATGAAAGGTGTACATCATGCCCCGTCAGCAGGTGACTGCTGAATGTGAATCGGGTTAATTCAAGGGACCACTCTTGCAGCCAACCTTGAACCAAGCTACAGTCGCCGTTTAACTGACTGTGGAAGGTGCAACGCATAGTCTGTGAGTTGCGGCAACGATACTCAGACCACGAACGCCCGACATCTTGTTTGCCTTCTTTTAGTAATACTTAACGTGGATCATTAACTTGCTGGGCGTGTCTTCTGAGTCGTCAAGCGTCAGCTTGTCGGCTCTTTTTCTGTGGACGAATTCCATGGCCTTAACGATTCGTTGCCATTCGTACCAAGGTAGCTTTTTAGCCTCTCGTAAAATGATTTCCGTCGGACTCATTTCCCATAACGGCCGTGCCGCTTCTGCCAACTCATTTTGCATGATCCTTATTTTTTCCTTATTTGTGTAAGATTCTTTTTCCTTGGACATGTGATAAATGCGAATCTCTTTTTCGATATCCATATCTAGGGCATCGAAAACAGCATGTAACATCGCTCGTTTATGATCTTCTTCAGTAGTTGTATCTAACACATATCCATTAATGCTAACTTTTTCCATCATTTTTACCTCCTTATTTACCCGTGCTTCCAAACCAACCTTCGCCACGATCGGTTTGGCTTAGTTCGTTTACTTCTTCGAACTCTGTTGTCTCCTTAATTAAAGAATCCTTGCTTAAGATAGGTCTTGCCACTTCCCTTGATTAAGACTTTGAGACGGGCTACATCAAATCTCATCTTCTTCCCTCCTTGTTGCGATTGTTTTGTTGATTATTAATCAACAATCTGAGCAAAAAAAATTGCATTTCTATCCTCGGGAGAAAGATTTAATGCCCTACTAAGACAAATAATTTCCGAACACCGAAAATCATTCTTCCCATTCAGCTTATTGTACAACCCTTGAGGAGTTAAGCCGCAGGCTTCTGCTAATGCGTAAATCTTAATCCCAGATTTGTTGATTCGATTCTTCAAAAGCTCATAATTGATCATCTTTGCACCTCCTCTCAATGTTGATTTAAAATCTACAATCACATGATAGCATCCATGATTCTATTTTGTCAACAAAATTTTCCTATTTCGTAAATTTTTGTTGATTATTTTGAAACGGTTTGCTATAATTCCCCCAAAAGGAGATATTCATATGGAAACTATTTATGAACGCATTCGGCGACTAAGACAAGAAAATAATATGTCTCAAGACGAATTGGCAAAGAAAACCGGATATACTTCTCGCAGTACGATTAATAAAATTGAAGCTGGAAAAATTGATATATCACGGGCAAAAATCAAGGTTTTTGCCGATGCCCTGGGAGTTACCCCGGCATACTTAATGGGGTGGGAAGACGAATCGGAACAAGGCTACTACACCGACCAAGAAACAGCGGAATATGCCGAAGAATTACGAACCAATTCTGATTTGAGGGTGTTATTTAGTGCGAGCCGACATTTAAGCAAAAAACAAATGCAAGAGGCATACGACTATATAAAATATCTAAAATCGAAGGAAACGCATAATGACTATTAATATAATTTTCGCACCTGTACCGAATACCAAAGCAGCAGTAACAGAAAATGAGGACGGTAGCTATTCTATTGTTGTGAGTAAGTCGCTAAGTCGGGAGCAAGCACAGAAAGAAATCATGCATGAATTGGGTCATATTGTTTCCGATGATTTCGGCAAGGATGTACAGGCGAATCTGATAGAAGAAATGATACGAAGAAGTGGCATTGTTTCTGACATAAGCGGGATTGAATTTTATTGCCAAGTCGTGTGAGGTGATGACATGTTAAAAGAATTTAAGGATTTTTATAGCGGGTCTATTTTACCGTTGTATCTGGCGACCTTTATTATTGGCTTTTTGGTTGCTATGGTCGCTACCGGAAAGGGCGGTACGGGTCTATTTATTGCCGTTATTGGTCTTTGGATCGGATATATTCCGATTAAGCTAATAACAAATCACGAGTTAAAGAAGTTTGCAGAACGGATTGAGGATAATGCAAAGTAATATAACGACTCGTAAAAAAGACAACGCCTATCAAGTCATTGTCAGTTATAAAGACGGCCGAAAATGGCGGCAAAAATCAAAACAGGGCTTCCGAACACAACGAGAAGCAAAAGAGTACGGGCAACAGATAATAGAAGCCTTAAAAACGCAAATAACGCCAATTGACGAGAACCTAAAGGATATAACGCTCGGTGAATTCACTTCGTTATACTTGCGAGAAAAAGCAAGCCTTACGCACAATACGCATATCATGTATAAGACCGCACTTAATTCTTTCCGCGAGTTGACAAATGTGCCGCTCCGTAAAATATCACATATAGACGTTTCCAAGGCGTTGGAAGAGACAAACAAAGCCCCCGCAACAATTAATTCACACCTTCGAGCATTAACCGCAATTGTGAATTACGCAGTATCTCCGTATCATATCATTGCGACAAACCCGTTTAGGTCGATTCCCAGAAGGAAATTAGACAATAAAAAAATCGCCGTCTTTACGGACGACGAAATAAAAATATTATTTACTAACGTAAAAGAACGATACCGCATGATGATTGCCATATCTTATTATGCTGGCTGTCGGCTTGGCGAAGTGCTTGCCTTGACTTGGCAAGATATCGACCTTAACAAAAGAACGTTAAGCGTTAATAAGCAACTAAATAAGATAGGGGCTAAGAAGTGCGGAGTTAAGCCGCCGAAGTCTGCAAACGGATACAGGACGATACCAATCCCCCCGGTATTGTGTAACATGTTGGCAGAATATAAGAGCCGTAGTCAAACGCCGACGCTGTTCCCTCAGCGATACAGTGCATACCCTTCGGAAATTATCGGTAAGTATGTTCCCGGTAAGACGTTCCACGACCTTCGGCATACATACGCAACCAAGTTGTTAGCTAACGGAGTCGATATAAAGACGGTAGCGAGCTTGCTCGGTGACGAAGTCAGTACAGTTATTAAAGTCTATATTCACTATTCCGATGATATGAGAATGAAAGCCGCCGAAGATGTGGCTAAAATTTTTTCAAATTAATTTTTGACGATTTTATTAACGATTCAGAACAAAAAGTCTTAATATCGCTTGTTTTAGTTGTTTTATATAGTACGTTCTATTATACCAAAAAACGACACTTTCTGTCAGTACGGATATAGCAAAAAAGGGTAGGCAAGACAACGCTTACCTGCCCTTTTTTATCAGTCTTTCGCCCCTCTGCAAATACCGCGTTCCGCATTGCGCAAAAACCGTAATAAGTGTTCTACTTCTTCACTACTGTTTAATTCCTGTTCCATCGATTCGATGGCCTGACCCAGGTTAAGGCCTGAACGATATAAGAGGCGGAACCCCTTTTTCAATTCCCGTCTCGTTTCTTCGGAAATGCCGGCACGTGCCAACCCGACACTGTTTAAACCGATAATACGTGCCGGTTGTCCGTCGGCAATAACAAAAGGCGGTATGTCCTGAACGACTTTGGCCAAGCCGCCGATCATGGCATTTCGACCCACCTTGACAAATTGATGTACGCCTGCAATGCCGCCGATAACGACACGATCTTCTACAGTAACGTGACCGGCCA
>PPYF01208809.1_pt1 | contig 18139 bp, 19 predicted proteins | sample 1559871 | NCBI WGS metagenome assembly PPYF01 (sample SAMN08240021, study PRJNA423297) | Human gut metagenome, whole genome shotgun sequencing project.
GCGAGATAGCTCAGTTGGCTAGAGCATACGGTTCATACCCGTAGTGTCGAGGGTTCGAATCCCCCTCTCGCTACTAAAAAGATTCCCAATGATTGGGAATCTTTTTTTATTCTAATAATTTAAATATCATTCCCTTAAAAGGTACCAATCCATCAAATATGATCCGATTACTATCCACTTCTTTTTCCCCACAGTCAATAATTCCGGTATGTACCTGCAGTCCCTCACAGATCTGCGCCAGTTTTCTATGTATTCCTTCCTGTTCTCTGGCGTGTTCTTTCGCCTCTATCCTTTTCAGAACCTTATCCACATATACATGGATCAAGATTTCCACCGCCATAGAATCCCTGCTGATCTTCAGTTCTCTTCCGTACAATTTTTTGTATTCTCTCAAAATATATTCCGACAATACCAGAGCATCTTTTTTACTCTTCTGTTCCAGAAAATCGTACAACGGCTTCCTGGCATAAATATGTACTTTCTGTCTTTCAAATTCCACCCGAATTTCTTTGTAGTATCTCTCTATCATTCGTTTTCTCCCTGTTTTACAGGATAAGGCTGTCCTACAGAATCCCTGCCTTTCGCAGACATCCCGTTGGACAGCCTTTCCATTACTTTTTATTTAAAATATGCTACGCCGGATTCAAAGATCTTAATATCCTGTTCTCCGTAAATGTTCATAGCAACAGCATCGCCGCGGCGTTCGCTGTGAGCCATCTTACCTAACACACGACCATCCGGGCTGGTAATACCCTCGATTGCCGCATAAGAACCATTTACATTCCATTCCTCATCCATGGATACATTTCCATCCAGATCGCAATACTGAGTAGCCACCTGACCATTTGCAAACAGCTTATCCATCCACTCTTTGCTTGCCACGAAGCGTCCTTCTCCATGAGATGCCGGATTTACATATACATTGCCCAATTCTGCCTGCGCCAGCCATGGGGATTTGTTGGTAACAACTTTTGTATAAACCATCTTGGAAACGTGACGTCCGATGGTATTATAAGTCAGTGTAGGAGAATCCTCTTTCTGTCCCACAATCTCGCCGTACGGCACCAGACCCAGCTTGATCAGAGCCTGGAATCCATTACAGATACCAAGAGCCAGACCATCTCTTTCGTTGAGCAGTCTCATAACAGCTTCTTTGATCTTTGCATTCTGGAATGCTGTAGCAAAGAATTTTGCAGAACCATCCGGTTCGTCACCAGCGGAGAATCCGCCTGGGAACATGATAATCTGTGCCTGATTGATCGCTTCTTCAAAGATATTTACAGAATCACGGATATCTTCCGCTGTCAGATTCTTAAATACTCTGGTGATCACATCTGCCCCTGCCCGCTGGAATGCTTTTGCACTGTCGTATTCGCAGTTTGTTCCCGGAAATACCGGAATAAATACGGTAGGACGAGCCACTTTATGTTTGCATACGTGGATGCTGTCTGCCTTATACAGCGGACTTTCCACTTTTTCCATATTGTCAGTTCCCTTTGTTTTAAATACTTTTTCCAGAGTACCTGTCCATGCGTTCAAAGCTTCTTCCATGGAAATGTGCATACCGTCTTTGTATTCAAATCCGTCTCTATCAGTCACTTCACCGATCACTGTATAAGAAGCTGACAATTCTCCCACTTTGTCAGCAGGGACTTCACATACGATATCACCAAATCCCGGCGCAAAGAGATCTCTCTCATCCAGATTGGATTCAATTTTCACACCCATATGATTACCAAACGCCATCTTGCTCACTGCTGCTGCGATACCATGGCGATCCAGCGCATAAGCGGACAACACCTTGCCATTCTTGATATCCTGATGCAGCTTGCCGTACAGATCCATTACTTCTTCATATTTCGGAAGATCATAAGTATCCTTCGGCAGACGGAACCATACCAGTTTGCTTCCTGCTTTCTTTAATTCTGGGGTAATGATCTCCTGCTGTTTTGCCACATCCACCGCAAAAGATACCAGTGTCGGAGGAACGTCGATTTCATTGAAACTTCCGGACATACTGTCCTTTCCTCCGATAGACGGAAGACCAAATCCCATCTGTGCCGCATAAGCGCCCAGAAGAGCTGCAAACGGCTGGCTCCAACGGCTGGGATCTTCTGTCATACGCCGGAAATATTCCTGGAAAGTAAAACGAATCTTAGAATAATCGCCGCCATTTGCCACGATACGGGCTACAGATTCTACTACTGCATAGACAGCTCCATGGTACGGGCTCCAGCTGGAAACATACGGATCAAATCCATAACTCATCATAGTAACAGTATCTGTTTTTCCATTCATAACAGGAACTTTTGCCACCATTGCCTGAGTCTCTGTCATCTGATATTTTCCACCGTGAGGCATGAATACGCTTCCGGCTCCGATGGAACCGTCAAACATCTCCACAAGACCTTTCTGAGAACAGGTATTCAGATCAGCCAGCATATCCAACCACTGTTTTTTCGTATCTTCCGGCGCTTCGGCAGGACGTTCCAGTGTATTTCCCTCTTTATTCGGAATATCTACCTGAACTTCTGTCTCCTGATGCGCTCCGTTAGTATCCAGGAAAGCGCGGGAAATATTCACAATTTCCTTATCTCTCCATTTCAAAACCAGACGAGGCTCTTCTGTCACCTGAGCTACAACTACTGCCTCCAGATTCTCTTCGTTGGCATATTTCATAAATTCATCTACATCTTTCGGGTCTACCACAACAGCCATACGCTCCTGAGACTCCGAAATAGCAATTTCTGTTCCATCCAGACCTGCATATTTTTTCGGAACCTTGTCCAGATTCACCTGCAGACCTGCTGCCAGCTCTCCGATGGCTACAGACACACCGCCAGCGCCGAAATCGTTACATTTCTTGATCAGGCAGCTCACTTCTTCCCGGCGGAACATACGCTGGATCTTACGCTCTGTAGGAGCATTTCCTTTCTGTACCTCTGCGCCGCAGACCTCGATAGATGCCTCTGTATGTACCTTGGAAGAACCTGTTGCCCCACCGATACCGTCACGACCGGTCCGTCCTCCCAGAAGGATGATGATATCTCCCGGATCGGAAGTTTCTCTCTTCACTGCACGTCTTGGAGCTGCGCCTAATACAGCACCAATTTCCATACGTTTTGCCACGTAATCCGGATGATAAATCTCTTTTACATAACCGGTAGCAAGACCAATCTGGTTACCATAAGAACTATAGCCATGAGCTGCGCCTCTCACCAATTTCTTCTGAGGCAGTTTGCCCTTCAAAGTTTCTTTTACGGAAACTGTAGGATCTGCCGCTCCGGTAACACGCATTGCCTGATATACATACGTACGTCCTGACAGCGGATCACGGATCGCACCGCCCAGACAGGTAGCTGCGCCACCAAAAGGCTCGATCTCTGTGGGATGATTATGTGTCTCATTTTTAAAATTGATCAGCCACTCTTCTTCCTTGCCGTCCACATCAACCGGAACTACGATAGAGCAAGCATTGATTTCCTCAGATTCCTCCTGATCCTGCAGTTTTCCTTCGGATTTTAATTTTTTCATAGCAAGAAGAGCCAAATCCATCAGACAGATAAATTTGTCATCGCGACCTTTGTACAGAACCTCTCTGTCAGACAGATACTGTTCATACGTTTTCACGATAGGCTCTTTATAATCGCCTTCTCCAAAAGTAACTTTTTTCAGTTCAGTGGAGAATGTAGTATGACGGCAGTGATCAGACCAGTAGGTATCCAGTACACGGATCTCTGTCATGGACGGATCACGTTTTTCTTCATTCTTAAAATAATTCTGAATATGCTGGAAATCCTTGAAGGTCATGGCAAGATTCAAAGAACTGTACAATTCTTTCAATTCCGCTTCTTCCATCTGAGAAAATCCTTCAAAAATCTTTACATCTTCCGGCTCTTCAAACTTTGTCACCAAAGTCTCCGGTTTCACCATATCGGTTTCTCTGGAATCCACCGGATTGATACAATGATTCTTAATCGCTGTAAATTCTTCCTCTGTAATCTCACCCTCGATCACATACGTTGTCGCTGACTTGATGATCGGCTGTTCATCTTCTTTTAAAAACTGTACACACTGTACTGCTGAATCTGCTCTCTGATCAAACTGACCCGGCAGGTATTCCACGGAAAATACCCGGGCGTCTTCTGCCATAGGAATCGTTTCTTTATATAAGATATCTACCGGCGGCTCAGAAAATACACAGCCACATGCCTTCTCAAATACTTCCTCGGAAATATTCTCCACATCGTATCGGATAAATACGTGCACCCCTGTCACAGTCTTAATTCCCAGATAACTGCTGATCTCATGCTTCAGCTCCTTCGCCTGTACGGCAAAATCCGGTTTCTTTTCCACATAAACGCGTCTTACATCACTCATATGTTTCTGTCCTTTCTTTGGTTCTGGCTTATAATCCAGTAGATATATACAAAATATCATAATTTTTCTTATAAGTAAAATTAATATATTTAATGTTTTTAATAAGGTATGCTTATTTTAAAGTGTGACGTTTATTTCCTTCTGGAAATCACTTTTCTTTTCTGCTATACTAAAAATACTTTTTAATATCACGAATCGAGGTATCTTATGGACATTAATTACGAGTTATATAAAGTTTTTTACTATGTTGCTGTCTCCCTGAGTTTTTCCGATGCTTCCAAGCAATTATTTATCTCCCAGTCTGCGGTAAGTCAGTCCATTAAAGTTCTGGAGAAGAAACTGGGAATCAGTCTCTTTATCCGCAGTACCAAGCGGGTACAACTCACCCCGGAAGGGGAAACTTTGCTGCGCCATATCGAGCCTGCCATGAATCTGATCAAACGGGGAGAAGCCCAGATCATGGAAGCCAGCAATCTGGGCGGCGGGCAACTCCGTATCGGCGCCAGCGACACCATCTGCCGGTATTATCTGGTTCCATTTTTAAACCAGTTTCACAAAGCCCATCCCAGCGTACACATCAAAGTGACCAACCAGACTTCTACCCGCTGCGTCAATCTTCTGGAAATGGGACAGGTGGATCTGATCGTAACAAACTATCCGAATTCCAGCTTAAGTCATGGGGAACACGTACGGGAACTTTATACCTTCCACGACTGTTTTATCGCCAGTTCTTCTTATTATGAAGAACTTAAAAATCGAGAATTATCCTTAAAAGAACTGCTGTCCTATCCCATTATGATGCTGGACCGCAAAAGTACCACCAGCGAATTTCTTCACAATCTTTTTCAGCAGCACCAACTGGATCTGGTTCCCGAAATTGAGCTGGGAAGCAACGATCTTCTGATTGATCTGGCAAGAATCGGTTTGGGAATCGCTTTCGTCCCCGATTACTGTATTCCAAAGGACGGAGAACTCTTCCCTCTTCATATCAAGGAAGACCTCCCGCCCAGAAAACTGGTAATCACACACAATCCCCAGTTACCTCTTACCCGGGCGGCAAAAGAATTTTTAGATATTCTATGATTCCTTAAACTCCTGCTTCTGTCTGCGTAGGCTCCGGTCCCACCACCTGATCGACGCTGTAGTACACCACCACGGGATATCCGATCTCTACGGTATTAAATATCTTTTCCATGGCGTCTCTCGGTGTATTAATACATCCGTGAGAGCCATTGGTCTCATAAGTAGTGGGAACATACTGATCCGGTGTTCGCCAGCTGGCATCATGGATTCCCACATCTCCGTTAAAGGGAAGCCAAAAATCAGAATGCGCCCGATATTTCTTAAAATCAAAATCTGCTTTTTTTCCATCGATCGCCCAGACGCCACCGGAAGGCGTGTCATGACCACTGGCGTGATTTCCCGTTACCACTGGTGTCTGCACCACCAGATTTCCATCCTTATAGCACCACATGGTCTGTGTACTGATACAGATTTCCACATAAGTACCGCCAATATCGTTTTTCTTACGGTCCACACCTTTATACAGGTATACGGGCTCCCGGGTCTCCTGTACCCCTGTCCGAACAGCCTCCAGCAATGCTTCCGTAGTCTTATCTTTGTTGATCACCCAGCCATAATCGCCCCGATGTTTGGGTAGAGTAATGGTCTGCCCTGTAGATGTCTGAAATTCTCTGGTAAGTGAATAGGTGTCTGTTTCATACGCCATATTTTTCACCCATTCTGCCGCCTTTGACTCATCCAGACTATAGTTTCCATCTTCCCCCTTTACCAGCCAACTCTTGATAAGCTTTCGATCTACCGTAAACTGCCTGTCCTCAAAATCATATACAATATTCGCAGAAGTAAGGGTATTCAACTGATTTAACTGCCCATTCAGCCCTTCATCGGTGGAAAGTACTGTCGGTTTTTCATACAGATTCATCTCTTCTAAGTTCATCTGTGTTTTTCCGCTGTCCACCGCATCCAGCACTGCCTGTTTCACTTCTTCCCACTTTAACGTATTTCCCTGCTCTTCTGGGATAATGGAATATCCCTCCTCTGTCTCCTGCAAAGAAGCATTCACCGGAGCGGTAATATTTTCCGGCGCAAAACACTTCAACTGCTCTAAAATGCCGTCTATTCCTTCTCTGTTGTATGTAATATTCGCCGCAGTCTCATAGGCAGTATTTTTTCCCATCGCCGCAGGCCATCGGTATGCATTTTGCTTTTTTAATAATTTCTCCACGCCCTGATCATCCACATAGGTAATTCCCAGCATATCGGCGGTAAGTACTTCTGCGCTTCCTCCTCTCTCCTGCATCGTCAGCGTATATTCCTGAAGTCCTTCCTGAATCTTTTCCTTTACTTTTTCTACTGTCATCCTGCCGCAGTCAATTCCATTGATCTTTGTTCCAGGAAAAAAATGCGTCTTAAAATAAGAACTGATTCCCAGATATCCCCCTGTCAAAGCGATCAGAAGCACTGCCAAAATTCCTATGGGTATCAAAAACTTCTTTCTTCTTCGTCTGGATTTCTTCTTCATAAATAACTCCCTCCCTGTCTGCTATGAATAACCTGTTCCTTATCTCTTCCAGCATACCATTCCCATTTTGCAAGGTAAACCCTTTTTCCAATCTGTAAGAAAGGTTTAAGAATCTGACACTCCCTCCCAGAATTCTTCCAAAATTCCCTGCACCGTATTTCTGGTACAGATCTTGTAATCCTCCCATTCTCTCGGAAATAGATTCCTGTAATCAAAAGAGCAGAACCGCTCGTCCAGCAAAAGGATCACTCCCCGATCCTCTCTGGTTCGAATTACCCGTCCCGCAGACTGCAGCACCTTATTCATTCCCGGAAAACGATAGGCATAATCAAACCCATTTTCCTGCCTTCCGTCATAATATTTTTTCAGGATCTCCCGCTCATAACTGATCTGGGGCAGTCCCGTCCCTACGATCACTGCTCCCACCAGTTTTTCTCCGGTAAGATCGATTCCCTCTGCGAAAATTCCTCCGAGAACGCAAAAACCTAAAAGTGCATTTTCTCTCTGCTCTTCAAACTGTTCCAGAAATGCTTCCCTGTCATTTTCCTGCATGGAGGGACTCTGCATCAGGATCTGCCGCTCCAGATGCCCGTATCGCTCCTTATAAATCTGACAAATATCCTCCATCATTTTATAAGAAGGAAAGAAAATCATGTAATTTCCCACTCTGGCCTGCGCTACCTGATCAATATATTCCGCAATCCTTCCATATTCCTCCGGTCCTCTTCTGGTATAACGACTGCTCACATCCCTTCCCAAAAGTACCCGCTTCTGCTCCGGCGCAAAGGGCGTATGCGCATAAATGGCATAATCATCCGCTCTTCCGCTGAGCAGCCGCTTATAATATCCCACCGGCAGCAGCGTAGCAGAAAAAAACACCGCGCTGCATCCCTTGTCCAAACATCGCTGCAAATTCACCGCCGGATTCACACAGTACAGCTTCACCCGGAATCTCCCATCTTCCTCGTGCTGGGTATACATCACATAATTTTCATCCAGAAGATCATAAATATAGAGAAAACTCCTGATCTGAAAATAAAATTCCAGAATCTCCTTTCGTGTTTCCCCATCTTCCAGTTCTTCCAGATAATTTTCCATCTCTCCCATAACATTCATAAGCGTTATGGAAAATCCCCCCAGACTTTCCAGAACCTGATACGTCTCACATTCCCGTTTCAGTTCCAACAACTGGCGATTACACCGTTCCAATGCTCTTTCCAACTTTTTTCGATAGGGTTTGACCATTTTTTTTATTTTCAGGAAATCTTCTTTATACAAAACGGCGCTGTACATTTCCCGCCCCCGCTCTACCAGATTATGAGCCTCATCAATCAAAAATACATAATCTCCCTTACTTCCTTCCGCAAAAAATCTCCTGAGATAAACATCCGGGTCAAAAGCGTAATTATAATCACAGATCACTGCATCCACCCAGGTCGCCAGATCCAGACTCATTTCGTACGGACATACCTGATAACGCTCACTATATTCCATCAATACATCTCTGTCATATTGATCCTGCTCCTGCAACAGTCGGAAAACAGCTTCATTTACCCGGTCAAAATGTCCTTTTGCTCTGGGGCAGTCAATCGGATTACATTCTACCTGCTCACAGACGCACATTTTTTCTTTTGCCGTAAGAATCAGCGTTTTGCAGGAAAGTCCTCGTTCTTTTAATATCTGAAACGCCTCCCACGCCACTGTACGCGTGATGGTTTTTGCAGTGAGATAGAAAATTTTTTCTGTAAGTCCTTCGCCCATAGACCGCACCGCCGGAAAAATCGTAGACATAGTTTTCCCCACACCGGTAGGCGCCTGTATAAAAAGCTGTTTTCTCCGAAGAATCGTGCGATATACCCCGGAAACCAGATCTCTCTGCCCTTCCCGATAAAAGAATGGAAATTCCAGCCCCTCCATAGAAGTGTTCCTCGTCTGTCTCCACTGATGCTGCCACAGCGCCCACTGGTAATACTGATCTAACACCCACTGAAACCACGCTTCCAGCTCCTCTACTGTGTACTCCTCCTCAAATCTGCGTATTTCTTCTGTATCCAGATGACAATAGGTCATCTGCACTCGGATCTGCAAAAGTCCTTTTTCTTTCCCCAGAAAATAAGCGTAACATTTTGCCTGCGCCAGATGCACTTCCACCGGTCTCTCCAGAAATCTCAAATCTCTGTGCACACCTTTGATCTCATCCACCATGACAAAATCTTCTCCGTAGATAATTCCATCCGCTCTTCCTTCCACCAGAACAGAAAACTCCTCAAATTCTGTAGAATGTGCCAGAGGAACCTCCGCCTGATACGCAGCCCCCATCTGCTTTTGGATTTTTCTATGAATCCTGCTCCCCTTTGCCATAGCCTCCCGATCTGCGAAAGCTCCTCTTCGCGTATCCAGATCTCCGGAACGCAGAATAAACTCCACCAAATTTCTCACTGAAATCCATATTACTTCCTTCTCCATAATTCTCTCCATTCCCCCCCTTACTTCTTATATTTTCTATGGTTTCAACTTTTTCAACAATATTCTCCAGTATAACACGCCTGAAAAAATTGTCTATTATTTAGATTTTTTTCTAAATAGGTATTGCATTTTTCCAAATTTGTGTTATATATTGTATTTAGAAATATTTCTAAATAGTCTTTAAAGAAACGAGGTGAGAATTTGTCATTTGCCGATACTTTTAAGGCTCTTTCCGATCCCGTCCGGCGGGAAATACTTCTTATTTTAAAAGATGGAAAAAAGCTTCCGGCAGGAGAAATCGCAAAACACTTTGATATGACCCACGCAACGGTCTCCTATCACCTGTCACAATTAAAAAAAGCCGGATTGGTGACAGAAACAAAGTATAAAAATTATGTTTATTACGAAATCAACGTGTCTGTATTTGAAGAGATCATGCTTTGGTTTTCGCAATTTAAGGAGGACTCAGAATGAAAACAAAGAAACTCTTATTTATCACAACCCTGATCTGTCTGCTGCCGATGCTTATCGCCGCATTTCTCTACGAAGATCTGCCCGCTCAGGTGGCTACTCACTGGGGTTCCGACGGAACACCAAATGGCTACTCATCGAAAGCTTTTGCCTGTTTTGGACTTCCCGGAATTATGGCAGGACTGAACCTCCTGCTCCACATAATCATGGATAATGACCCCAAACGCAGAAATATGGGCAGCCGCATCGTACTGATCTCTAAATGGTGCATCCCTGTACTGTCTCTGATTGTATCTACGATCACCCTTGCCTCTGCAATGGGCGTTGAAATTTCTGTCAGCCGTATCGTTCCTGCTCTGGTGGGTATTCTGTTCATTGCTCTGGGAAATTACCTTCCCAAATGCAAACAAAACTATACCGTTGGCATCAAATTGCCCTGGACCCTGAACAGCGAAGAAAACTGGAATCGTACCCATCATTTATCCGGATATCTGTTTATCTTTGCCGGTATTATTATGATTATTACGGCATTTTTGCCCCAGATATCTTTCCTGTCTCTGCCGGCGCTTCTTATCGCCGGATTTGTACCAATGATCTATTCCTTTGTTCTTTTCAAAAAAGGAATTTGATTCAAAAAAGCCTCCAAAACGCTGAAAAACAAAAGTCTTTCATTGCTTTGGAGGCTTCCTCTATACGTTTTCTTCCAACTTATGCGATAGCAAATTTCTGGAGGGTATGATTAAATTCTTTGTTCTCCCCGTAATACTTTACGGTCAGTTCTTTGGTCAGATCCATACTCAAAATCCCCAAAATCGATTTCGCATCAATGACAAAACGATTATAGAAGATATCAATATCAAAGTCACATTTTCCTGCTGCCGCTACAAACTCTTCTACTTCTTTTGTCTCATTCAGTTTTATTTTACTTACTTTGCACTCTGACATACTTCTCATCCCTTTCCTATATTCTAACTGGTAGTACCACCAGTCGAGCTTCGCCTATTATTACACTCCTGCCTCCATTTGTCAATTCTTTTTCCCGGAGTGATTTTTTGTCGAAAAAAGAAATTTTTTGTATAGGATTGCCCAAGAATCCCCTATTTTCCCCCGCTTAATCCGGCAACTTTATCTGTTTGAAATCACTTTCCCCCTGCCTCCCCAAGGTTTCCTGACGTTCATGTAAAATTCCTGTTATATTTTTGTCAAATTCTACCATATGCTTTCTGAATCGCAACGGAAGATTCTGTCTCTGCAAATCGTGATTTTCCCTTTCCCGGATAGAAATGTGCTCGCAAAATCCACGAAACAGACTTTCGTAATCTTCTTCCGTATCCCTGCTCTCCATAAGTTTTTTCATCTGCTCCCCTCTGGTACGATAAACTGCACACGGCTGATACGGTACATGAATCAATGCCTTTTCTCTTCTCTCGTCATAAATAATCCAATACTCACCGGAAAATCGATCTCCAAAATGTTCCTGAAATAGTAGCAAAATATCATTTTCCGGTGCAAAAACTGAAAACAATACCCGACCGGGAAGCTGGCGAAAACGAAGAAATCCCAGATAATGATGATGTTCATTCCATACCTTCCGATATAATTCCATCACCTTGCGCACATAATTGTTTTTCAGATTATCCAGCTTCTTTTTCCCGTAGGAAGCCCCATACACCGATAAACAATCTACCAGCGTGCGATACACCGCCGTTCCTTTCTGCGAATCTGCCGCGCAGGAAGCATAGCAGATATTCTCCGTAATCTCTTCTCCCAGCTTCTTTCTCATGGTTCGCAAAACCTTCTCCGCCCTTACCAGATCCGGCTCCACCGTATGATATTCACAAAATAATTCCAGATTGCCTTCTTCCTCTGTCCTCAATTCCACATTTCCATGCCCCACTCTGGCATCCCAGGCAGAATACACACCAGTGAGAATTCCTTCCAGCGAATCTTCACAAATAAAAATATGTTTTTTATCCATATCTATTCTGTTTCCTCTCTATCCTGCCTCAAACAATGACATCTGGTGATACTCCGGTTCCCGATTCACCGGCATCTTTTCCCTGGGATCTAAAAGATTCCGCAGGATATAATCCTCCTCTAATCTTGTCCGATACATCATCCTTCCTCCACAGGTAATAAAATACAGCGCTCGTTTCAACACTACCCGCATCTTCTGCAAATCTTCAAAAGTAAGTGTTCCAAACTTTCTTGCCCGAACAATCTTCTGCGCAGATCGCACACCGATTCCCGGCACTCGCAAAAGCATCTGATAATCTGCCGTATTCACTTCCACCGGAAATACTTCCAGATGGCGAAGCGCCCAGTCACACTTGGGATCTATCATCATATTAAAATTCGGTCGTTCCTGAGACAACAGCTCTCCCGCCTGAAATCCATAAAACCGCAGAAGCCAATCTGCCTGATACAGCCGATGTTCCCGCAAAAGAGGCGGTCCCTGCGGCAACATAGGAAGAGACGTATCTTCATTCACATTCACAAATGCCGAATAAAATACCCGTTTTAATTCAAACTTCTGATACAAAGATTCTGCTGTATTCAAAATCTGATAATCATTCTCCCCAGTAGCTCCTATGATCATCTGCGTACTCTGTCCCGCCGGTACAAACTGTGGCGTATGACGATATAATGCCAATTCCTGCTTATTCTCATATGCTCGTGTCTGAATCTGTCGCATGGGTGCGAGAATCGTCTTACGGCTTTTATGAGGCGCCAGCGTCCGCAGCCCCTCTGCCGTGGGAAATTCTACATTGATACTCATACGATCTACATAATAACCTGCCCGCTCGATAAGCTCCGAAGGCGCTCCCGGAATAGCCTTCAAATGAATATATCCATGAAACTGATACTGCGTTCTCAGCTTATAAACGGTCTGAAAAAGAAGCTCCATGGTATGAGCCGGACTTTTTATCACACCGGAACTCAAAAATAAACCTTCTATATAATTTCTCCGATAAAATCCCATCGTCAGCTCACATACCTCGTCAGGAGTAAATGAAGTTCTTACTACATCATTGGAGGAACGATTGACACAATACCGACAGTCAAACACACACTCATTGGTAAACAAAATCTTCAACAGACTGATACAGCGCCCATCTGCCGAAAAACTATGACAAATCCCTGCCGCCACACTGTTCTCTACCCCATGACCGCCATTTTTTCTGTCCGTTCCACTGGACGTACATGCTACATCATACTTTGCCGCATCTGATAAAATATTCAACTTTTCCTGCAAACTCATCTGCTCCCGAAACACCATATCTTTCGCCCCTTCTTTCTCGAACGTATGTTTTCTTTTATCATACAACAAACATTTGTTCGTGTCAAGCAGCAAAAAATACTTTTTTACAACGAAAAAGTATTTTTCCCTATAGCAAACGATCCATAAGAAAGTTATTAAGACAACAAAGGAGCTGTTGCGTGAAGTGCATATCCAGAAATATTCTGGATATGCACTTCACGCAACAGCTCCTCTATTTTTACCTTTGATCTCACATCATACTATTGTTTTAACAAACAGTTGATCAACTGAATCGTAGATTGTTTCATAGTCGCCTACTTTTTCGAATCCATATTTTTCATATAAGCCAACTTCTCCACTCATGATATATATTTTTTCATATCCCAGCCCACATGCATATAAAATTACATTTTGAATCATTAGCTCTGATATTCTATTACCACGATATGGTTCATCAACAAAAACGAATCCTATAAATGGCGTAAACTTATATTCTTCTGGCAACTCGTCTTTTTCAGCAAATGTACAGAATCCTGCCACTCTTCCACCTACACAAGCAACAAACACTCTTTCCCAGGCAGCAAAGTCATTGTTTTTCATCTTTTCTGCCAAATAGGGACCTGCTTTCCACGAACATCTTTCAGCTAAACATATAGTTTCGTTCCAATATTTATGTTTTTGAGTCATGCAATATATTTCTGTCATATATTCCTCTGATAAAAATTTTTCTTATTCTTTCCCCATCAGATATAACTTTTCTACTGCTTTTTCCACATACTCATTATTTACCGTGTGGAACGCACCCTGATCAGCAGCCTCCGCATAGAGAGGATTGATCGGCATCTTTCCTAAAACTTCCATCTCCAGCTCTGCAGCGATCTCGTCAATATGACTTTCCCCGAAGATCTTGATAGCTTTTCCACAATCCGGGCACAATACATAGCTGTAGTTTTCTACAACGCCCAGCACCTTGATATTCATCATTTGCGCCATCTTGTAAGCTTTTCTCACAATCATCTTTACCAAATCCTGCGGTGAAGAAACAATCACAATTCCCTCCACCGGCAAAGACTGAAATACTGTCAGAGGCACGTCTCCGGTTCCCGGCGGCATATCTACAAACAGATAATCCAGATCTCCCCAGATTACATCACTCCAGAACTGTTTTACCATATTTGCCAGAATCGGTCCTCTCCAGATCACCGGCTCATCCTCCTGAGGAAGAAGCAGATTGACAGACATAACCTTAATGCCATTTTCTGCAGTCATCGGGTAGATTCCCTCGTCATTTGCCTGCGCCGGTCCCTGTAAACCATACATTTTAGGAATGGAAGGACCAGTGATATCTGCATCCAGAATTCCTACGTTAAATCCTTTCTGTGCCATCTGATTTGCCAGAGAAGCTGTTACAAAGGATTTTCCCACGCCTCCCTTTCCACTGACAATCCCAATCACATGTTTGATCTTGGAATCCTTATTCATATCCACCAGCATACTCTGGGGCTTCTTGCTTGGACAGCCTTCGCAGCTTTCCTTTGTACAAGATGTGCTATTACATTCTTTTGCCATATTTCTTAAACCTCTTTTCTATTGTTATTTCATAAAGCGATCGATTGCCTTATTCAGCTCTTCCAACGCCTGCGTATCTCCTTCCTGTACCGCATCCACAATACAATGCTCGATATGATCCTGAAGGATTACTTTTCCTGTATTGTTAATGGCAGATTTTACGGCAGACAACTGAATCAATACTTCTGAACAGTCTCTCCCCTCCTCCACCATCCTACGGATGGATTCCAGATGACCAATGGCTCTGGACAGGCGATTCAGAACTGCTTTTGTGTTCTGGTGCGTATGGGTATGATGCCCATGGCTATGATGAACCACCGTTCCATCTTCCAGAACGTGCGTATGAACTGCACTCTGTTCTTTCATTGACCCTCCCGTCTAAATCTCCGAAAATGTATATCTTTGATGGATGCCGGCTGTAAAAATATCAAATACAATACTGCCGTCCTCCTGAACAATCTTTTCATAGGTAAAATCTCTGCCCTGAAATTTCTGCTGAATATAAATCTCGGGATCTTCACATTCTATCTCTTCAAAAAGCTGATCGCGGGAATGGTTCAAAGGACATTGATTGATAATCTCCCTAATTGCCTCATATTCTTTCATCCTGTTCCCTCCTTCATCCCTTCTGAAAATTTACCGTTACCTGTCTATTATATCAGCCCTTCTCTGAAAGAACAAGTTCTCTCCGGGGAAGATTTTAATATTTTTTGTCAAAAAGGATTGCCTTATGTAAAATAAGGGGTTATTATAAGACCATTAAACTTTCGATTTGTTTTCAGGAGGATAGAAACATGCAACTTTTAGAAGAACGTATCTTAAAAGATGGTATCGTAAAACCGGGGAATGTCCTGAAAGTGGACAGTTTCCTGAACCATCAGATGGATATTGAATTTATTAATGAACTGGGCAAAGAATTCAAACGCCGCTTTCAGGATGCGCCGATTACCAAGATTCTGACCATCGAAGCTTCCGGTATCGGAATCGCCTGTCTGGTAGCTCAGTATTTTCATGTACCAGTGGTATTTGCAAAAAAAGCCCAGAGCCTGAACTTGGATGGAGAAATGTATACTTCCAAAGTGGAGTCCTTTACCCACAAAAAAGTATATGACGTGATTCTTTCTAAAAAATTTCTCGGACCGGAAGACCATGTGCTGCTGATCGATGACTTTCTTGCCAACGGCTGCGCTCTGATGGGATTGATTGAGATTGTAAAAAAATCCGGTGCAACTCTGGAAGGCGCCGGAATCGTCATCGAAAAAGGATTTCAGGCTGGCGGAAAAATGATCCGTGATATGGGGGTTCGGCTGGAATCTCTGGCGATCATCGACTCCATGACCGATGATTCCCTTACTTTCCGCCCCGGAAACTAAAAACTAACACGCCTTTCAACCTGAACAATCTGAAAAAGACTGGTATAAGAAATAGGACACTGAAAGGAAATAACGCTTTACGAAACATTATTCAGGAATATTTATACATTTTCAGCGAATTTGTCGAGCACGCTTTGAGATTACAAGCTCAAAGTGAGCGCAGACTGAGCGTAAAATGTATAAATATTCTGGATATACGTTCAATACACCAGACTTTCCCCTATCTTCACTTTCCATTCTCCCACCAGTTTTTCCAACGACCATGCCGCATTTGCAGGACTAGTAGACGGAAGCTTCACCGCTTCCCTTCCTGTCACTGGTTTTGTGTAGCGATTGTACATCTTCCACGCCGTAGCCCCATTAGTAAAAATCTTCTCCACCGGCGCTTCCGTGAGGATTCGGTTAAGATCGTTTGGCACCACGTCCCGAATACTGCTGTCGCTGGAACCTTCGATCTGACAGGAACCGATCACATCCCAAACCGCCACATGATGGTCCAAAATCATGCGTTTTTTCTCTTCCACCGTCTCAGGAACCGGAACTCCAAGCACCGCTGCCATCACCTTCCAAAAACGATTCTGGGGATGATGGTAAAAAAACTTCCCTTCCCGGGATTTCACCGATGGAAAACTTCCTAAAATCAAAATTCGGCTGTTTTTATCCCAGACTGGCTCAATTTCATGTACCGCATACTCCACTTCAAAGTTCCTCCTCGTCAAATTCTACATCCGTATAATATCCACGATCCGTCTCACGGATATCCTTCACAATCCCCTTCCGGGACTGCAACCGCTCATATCCCTGATAATTTCGGCTCATGGCGATCATCGGCTGAATCGTGTAATAATAGGAAGTGGGAAGAGGACTCTCTGTCACCTCGACCTCCTGACCTACCTGCAAAAGTCCCTGACGTTCCATTTTAAATTCCATGATTCTCATTTTTATCACCTTCTGTTCCCTACACTAAATAGTTTTGATAAAACAAATCACTCTGAGAACCCGTCCGGGTCAGATACAAAAATAGCGTATCTCCGTCTAATTCGTAAATCAACAGCCAATCCGGGGTAATATGGCACTCACGACACCCTTTATAGTTCCCTGCTAACGCATGATCTTTATATTTTGCTGGAAGTTCCTGTCCTGCTGCCAAAGTATCTACCACAAACCCTAACAAGTCTATATTGTAACCTCGCTTTATCATCGACTTCAAATCTTTTTTAAATCTCCCGGTCTGAACAATCTGATACTTACTCATTATCCAAATCCCCCAGCAACTCCGCAAAAGAACCATAAGTTTTCTTCTTCGAATCTGCCTTCAATTTCTGCACTTCTTCAATCGCTGCAATCGTATCAGCATTAGGGATTCCATAGCGAATAACACTCCTCATATACCTGACAAGATTACCTTTTACATTTTCGCCGTTCCCAGCCACAATACTCTTATAAGCATTGTACACCTCCCTGTCCATCGTAAACGAACAGGTTACCGTATTAGATTTACTCATCATAATCCCTCCATATCTACTTAGTATACTTACTTAGTGATATTAGTATATATACATTTTTTCATTTTGTCAATGCACTTGCATTTGGAACAAATTGTAATAGGTTCCCTGAATTTCCATCAATTCCTCATGGGTTCCATATTCCGTAATTTCTCCATTCTGGAAAACTGCAATATAATCGCAGAACCGGGAACTGGACATACGATGAGAAATAAATACTGCTGTTTTCCCGCTGCCAATTCAGAAAAGCGCTGATAAATTTCATATTCTGCCCGGGGATCTAACGCAGAAGTCGGCTCATCCAGAATCATAATCGGCGCATTTTTATAGATTGCTCGGGCAAGAGCTATTTTCTGCCCCTCACCACCAGACGGCTCAAACCCGTTTTCCGAAAAGTTTTTATAAACATAAGTTTCCACGCCCTCCGGAAGTTTTTCCATCTTATTCTGCAAGCCGCTATGGCATAACAGATCATAAATCTTTGCAGGATGTCTGATTCTTCTGAGAAAACGAGTCAATCCTGTTCTGGTCATGGTACTTGCCGGGATTGTAAATGTGGGACTCTCCC
>PPYF01507045.1_pt1 | contig 18129 bp, 10 predicted proteins | sample 1559871 | NCBI WGS metagenome assembly PPYF01 (sample SAMN08240021, study PRJNA423297) | Human gut metagenome, whole genome shotgun sequencing project.
ATGAGAAATGGTTGTTACCCCAGCTTAAACCCGAACAACGCTGGTACGGTCTGGAACAGGACGAAGGCGCGCTGGGGCGATCGATAGAACGTTCGCAACAGTTCCTGCTGCTTTCGGCGCTTCTGACCTTGCTGCTGGCGGTGGCGGCGGTCGCGGTGGCGATGAATCATTACTGTCGCAGTCGCTACGACTTGGTGGCGATCCTCAAAACGCTGGGGGCAGGGCGAGCGCAACTGCGTAAGTTAATTGTCGGTCAGTGGTTGATGGTGCTGGTACTTTCAGCCATTACCGGTGGGGTGATAGGTCTGTTGTTCGAAAACGTGTTGATGGTGCTGCTCAAACCCGTGCTACCTGCCGCTTTACCTCCTGCCAGCCTCTGGCCGTGGCTGTGGGCGCTCGGCACCATGACAGTCATCTCGCTGCTGGTGGGGCTGCGACCATACCGCCTGTTGTTGGCAACGCAGCCTTTACGCGTGTTACGTAATGATGTGGTTGCAAACGTCTGGCCGCTGAAGTTTTATCTGCCGATTGTCAGTGTGGTGGTTGTGCTACTGCTCGCCGGACTGATGGGCGGCAGTATGCTGCTCTGGGCGGTGCTGGCGGGCGCGGTAGTACTGGCTTTGCTGTGCGGTGTGCTGGGCTGGATGCTGCTGAATGTACTTCGCCGCATGACGCTGAAATCGCTACCTCTGCGCCTGGCGGTTAGCCGCCTGTTACGTCAGCCGTGGTCAACGTTAAGCCAGCTTTCGGCATTTTCGCTCTCCTTTATGCTGCTGGCACTGTTGTTGGTGTTGCGTGGCGATCTGCTCGATCGCTGGCAACAGCAGCTACCGCCAGAAAGCCCGAACTACTTTTTAATCAACATCGCCACAGAACAGGTTACGCCGCTAAAAGCGTTTCTCGCGGAACATCAGATAGTCCCGGAATCGTTTTATCCGGTAGTGCGGGCGCGGTTGACGGCGATTAACGACAAGCCGACAGAAGGCAATGGAGATGAGGCGCTCAACCGCGAGCTGAATCTCACTTGGCAAAATGCGCGGCCTGATCATAACCCGATCGTCGCCGGTAACTGGCCGCCAAAAGCCGATGAAGTGTCGATGGAAGAGGGGCTGGCGAAACGCTTAAACGTTGCCCTCGGCGATACCGTGACTTTTATGGGCGATACCCAGGAGTTCCGCGCTAAAGTGACCAGCCTGCGCAAAGTGGACTGGGAAAGTCTGCGGCCTAATTTCTATTTTATTTTCCCGGAAGGGGCATTAGACGGGCAACCGCAGAGCTGGCTTACCAGTTTCCGCTGGGAGAATGGCAACGGCATGTTGACGCAACTCAACCGCCAGTTCCCGACCATTAGCCTGTTAGACATTGGCGCGATTTTAAAACAGGTCGGTCAGGTGCTGGAGCAGGTAAGTCGGGCGCTGGAAGTGATGGTGGTGCTGGTCACCGCCTGCGGCATGTTGCTGTTGCTGGCGCAGGTGCAGGTGGGAATGCGTCAGCGTCATCAGGAGCTGGTGGTGTGGCGCACACTTGGTGCGGGGAAAAAACTGCTGCGCACGACATTGTGGTGTGAGTTCGCCATGCTCGGGTTTGTATCCGGCCTGGTGGCCGCAATTGGTGCGGAAACGGCACTGGCGGTACTGCAATCGAAAGTGTTTGATTTCCCGTGGGAGCCAGACTGGCGATTGTGGATTGTTCTGCCGTGCAGCGGTGCGCTACTGCTGTCGCTTTGCGGCGGCTGGCTGGGTGCGCGACTGCTTAAGGGTAAGGCGCTGTTCAGGCAGTTTGCGGGGTGATGTGATAAAGCCGTTTATTTCTACCTGGTAGCATGAACAGCGTGCACAGAATCCCCCATCACTGCGCCTTAACCCATTCCGCCACTTCCGCCCACTCACCGCGAAAGACAACTTTTTCCGCTTTTTTTTCAAGCTGATAGCGATACATCGGGTCGTAATATTCTTCAAGCAGCGGCACTAGCCAGGCCAGATGACCGTCGGTGCTGCCGGTGGTGAGTTGCGTTGTCAGCGCCGCATCCAGCCTTGCAGCCAGTTCGTTATAGCGTTGTAGTCCCAGCCGACGTTTAATCGCCGAAAGCCCGTGATGCAGGTATTCGCAATACTCCTGCCAGCCCTGTTCGTCGCCATAAGCGTGGGTAAAATCATGATGCATACGCAAGAAATACTCTTCGTTCAGGCGTTCAAGACGGATCTCAAACGGATCTTCTACCACCGCAATCGTCGCCTGAGTCATTCGTTCGCGCAGACATTCCGGCAGGTGATTCGAACCGATCATCCGGCTTTCATCTTCCAGCACCCACAAGCGCAAATTCTGACGGGCGTCGGTTTTTAGCATTTCGGCAGCCAGCAGGTTTTCAAAACTCGCCTGGCTAAGTTGTGGTTGTAACGTGCGACCAAAAGCAGAACCGCGATGGCGCGCCAGCCCTTCCAGATCAACACCGTTCGGTTGTTGTTGCACTAACAGCGTTTTGCCGCAGCCGGTACAACCGCCAATCAGCACTATCGGTTTTTGTGACAGTTCAATGGTCGCCTGAATCGCGGTCTGGCGCAGTGCCTTATAACCGCCTTCCACCAGCGGATAATCAATCCCCGCGTCATGCAGCCAGCGTTGCACAATATGCGAGCGCTGACCGCCACGGGCGCAGCAGAGAATACCGTGCGGATTTTGCAGGCACGCTGCCCGCCAGGCGTCCATGCGCTGCTGACGAATTTCACCCGCCACCAGTTTATGCCCCAGTGCCAGCGCCGCGTCTGACCCTTGCTGTTTATAGCAGATGCCAACGGCGGCGCGTTCATCGTTATTCATTAACGGCAGGTTGATAGCGGCGGGCATTGCGCCTTGCTCAAACTCGATGGGGGCGCGAACATCAATAATGGGCGTATCAGCAATCAGCAGGGCACGATAGTCCTGTTCCGTGTGTCTCTCTTGCATAGTAAAAAGTGAACCTCAAATCAGCTTGCGCGCTATTTTACGCGCCAACGCGCAAGGAAACTTGATTTTTAACTGCGTGGGTTGCCGAAAATTTCTAAAAATCCGCTGATTTCCGGCCTGCGCTGGGTAAACAAGGTCACAATATCTTCTACCGCTTTGCCGCTGCCAAATTTGCGCCATGCCAGACTCAATGGCGAAGGAGGGCGCATCGTTGGGATTACCCGGCTGACCAGTTGTTGATTATCGAGCATTGACTGGCAAAGTGATTTTGGCAAAAAACCAATGCCAACGCCCGCCAGATGGGCGGCGATTTTCGTTTCCATATCGGGAACAATAATCTCTTTTTGCCCCGGCAATCGCCAGGCGACGCGTTTGGTTAAGGTGCGGGCGCTGTCTTCAATATTGACCGCCGGAAAGCGCCGCAACTGTGCTTCTGTTAGCGGCTCTTCAACGTTCGCCAGCGGATGATCCGCCGCCATGACAAAGCGCCATTGCACCGATCCTAAGGGATCAAGACTAAAGGTATTTGCCAGCGCCTCGGTTCCCGTGACGCCGATAGCCAGTGAAAAACCTTCGTACAATAGCGAGTCCCAGACGCCCATATAGATTTGTCGGGAGATGTGAAATTGGGTAAACGGGTAACGTTCATTTAGCCACGCCAGCAGCCTGGCAACGGCCTGGGGGTTATAGAGCAGGTTGTTGATGACGATATTCACCTGGCGTTCCACGCCATCATTCACCTGTTGTAACTCGCTGGGCATACTTTCCAGCCAGCCCAGCCAGTCTCTGGCCTGACAAAGTAGATGCTCGCCAGCCGCCGTCAACGTCACGCTGCGAGTCGTGCGGAAAAACAGCGCCACTCCGGTATTCTCTTCCAGAAGTTTAATGCGATAACTGATCGTCGCCGTGGTTTTACATAATCGTTCTGCCGCTTTTGAAAAACTTCCTGTTTCAGCAACCGCAATGAAAGTCCGCAAGGTTTCTGGATCGAACATCTTCAGGTATCCCCTTTTAAATCCGCAAGTTGCGTGATTTTCTTATCCTCTGATTTATCAGTATTTTTACATGATAACCCTGTTCAATTTGTGGACTAAATCCAGTTTTGGAAAAATATTCCAACTTTTGTGTTGATGTTGTTCTCTTAAGGTTTTAGATTGCCTGTTATTGAAACCAAGCTGACCGGTCGGCGGTGGTTGAACGGAATTATGTTACAAGGACAAAAAGATGAAACTTCAGGTATTACCGTTAAGTCAGGAAGCCTTTAGTGCTTATGGCGACGTAATCGAAACGCAGAAACGGGATTTTTTCCATATTAACAATGGACTGGTGGAGCGTTACCACGATTTGGCGCTGGTTGAGATTCTTGAGCAAGACCGTACGCTTATCAGCATTAACCGCGCGCAACCGGCGAATCTGCCGCTGACTATTCACGAACTCGAACGTCATCCGCTGGGTACACAGGCCTTTATCCCGATGAAAGGTGAAGTGTTTGTGGTGGTGGTGGCGTTAGGTGACGACAAACCAGACCTGTCAACCCTGCGGGCGTTTATTACCAATGGCGAACAGGGAGTGAATTACCATCGTAACGTCTGGCATCACCCACTTTTCGCCTGGCAGCGCGTCACCGATTTTCTGACCATCGATCGCGGCGGCAGTGACAACTGTGATGTTGAAAGTATTCCTGAACAGGAACTCTGTTTTGCGTGACGCCTGCAACCGACTTGCATAAGATAAACGAATTGTTCATTGTTTATGCTCATTTGTAGGTCGGAGTTAACGTAGGTATGACGGAAGTTAGACGGCGCGGCAGGCCAGGACAGGCGGAGCCTGTGGCACAGAAGGGTGCACAGGCGTTAGAGCGGGGAATTGCGATTCTGCAATATCTGGAAAAAAGTGGGGGAAGTTCGTCGGTTAGCGATATCTCTCTCAATCTGGATTTGCCGCTCTCCACGACCTTTCGCTTGCTGAAGGTTTTACAGGCAGCGGATTTTGTCTATCAGGACAGTCAGTTAGGTTGGTGGCATATAGGATTAGGTGTCTTTAACGTCGGTGCAGCGTACATCCATAACCGCGATGTCCTCTCCGTCGCCGGGCCGTTTATGCGCCGCCTGATGTTACTTTCCGGCGAAACGGTCAATGTCGCGATCCGTAACGGCAATGAAGCGGTATTAATTGGTCAGTTAGAGTGTAAATCGATGGTCAGAATGTGTGCGCCGCTGGGCAGTCGTCTGCCGCTGCATGCTTCCGGTGCGGGCAAGGCGCTGCTTTATCCGCTGGCGGAAGAAGAGTTGATGAGCATCATTCTGCAAACCGGTTTGCAGCAGTTTACGCCAACGACGCTTGTGGATATGCCCACCTTGCTGAAGGACCTGGAACAAGCGCGTGAACTGGGCTATACCGTAGATAAAGAAGAGCATGTTGTCGGCCTGAATTGCATAGCTTCAGCAATTTACGATGATGTAGGTAGTGTTGTTGCCGCTATCTCCATCTCCGGGCCTTCATCAAGACTGACAGAAGATCGTTTTGTCAGTCAGGGTGAGCTGGTCAGAGACACCGCCCGCGATATCAGCACGGCGTTGGGACTGAAAGCACATCTATAGTGTCTGTCGTATCCCGCTCTGCGGAGCGGGTTTTTTTGACAAAATTTGAAAGTTGGAAAAATTTTCCAATTAATAGAGGTAGGAATAAAATGGCAAAAATGAGAGCCGTTGACGCGGCAATGTATGTGCTGGAGAAAGAAGGTATCACCACCGCCTTCGGCGTTCCGGGAGCTGCAATCAATCCGTTCTACTCAGCGATGCGTAAGCACGGCGGTATTCGTCACATTCTGGCGCGTCATGTGGAAGGTGCTTCGCACATGGCGGAAGGTTATACCCGCGCAACGGCAGGGAATATCGGCGTATGTCTGGGGACTTCCGGTCCTGCGGGCACGGACATGATCACCGCGCTCTATTCCGCATCTGCTGATTCCATTCCTATTCTGTGTATTACCGGCCAGGCTCCGCGCGCCCGTCTGCATAAAGAAGATTTCCAGGCCGTTGATATTGAAGCAATTGCTAAACCGGTCAGCAAAATGGCGGTTACAGTTCGTGAAGCGGCGCTGGTGCCTCGTGTGCTGCAACAGGCGTTTCACCTGATGCGTTCTGGTCGACCGGGTCCGGTACTGGTGGATTTACCGTTCGACGTACAGGTTGCGGAAATCGAGTTTGATCCTGATATGTACGAACCGCTGCCGGTCTACAAACCTGCTGCCAGCCGTATGCAGATCGAAAAAGCTGTAGAAATGTTAATCCAGGCCGAACGTCCGGTGATTGTTGCCGGAGGCGGGGTAATCAATGCTGACGCAGCTGCACTGTTACAACAGTTTGCTGAACTGACCAGCGTTCCGGTGATCCCAACGCTGATGGGCTGGGGTTGTATCCCGGATGACCACGAACTGATGGCCGGGATGGTGGGTCTGCAAACCGCGCATCGTTACGGTAACGCAACGCTGCTGGCTTCCGACATGGTATTTGGTATCGGTAACCGTTTTGCCAACCGTCATACCGGTTCGGTAGAGAAATACACCGAAGGGCGCAAAATCGTTCATATCGATATTGAGCCGACGCAAATTGGCCGCGTACTGTGTCCGGATCTTGGCATTGTCTCTGATGCTAAAGCGGCGCTGACGCTGCTGGTTGAAGTGGCGCAGGAGATGCAAAAAGCCGGTCGTCTGCCGTGTCGTAAAGAGTGGGTCGCCGACTGCCAGCAGCGCAAACGCACTTTGCTGCGCAAAACCCACTTCGACAACGTGCCGGTGAAACCGCAGCGCGTGTATGAAGAGATGAACAAAGCCTTTGGCCGCGATGTTTGTTATGTCACCACCATTGGCCTGTCACAAATCGCTGCGGCACAAATGCTGCATGTCTTTAAAGACCGCCACTGGATCAACTGTGGGCAGGCAGGCCCGCTGGGCTGGACGATTCCGGCGGCGCTGGGGGTTTGTGCCGCTGATCCAGAGCGCAATGTGGTGGCGATTTCCGGTGACTTCGACTTCCAGTTCCTGATTGAAGAATTAGCCGTTGGCGCACAGTTCAACATTCCGTACATCCATGTACTGGTCAATAACGCCTATCTGGGTCTGATTCGCCAGTCGCAACGTGCCTTTGATATGGATTACTGCGTACAGCTCGCGTTCGAAAATATTAACTCCAGCGAAGTGAACGGTTATGGCGTCGACCACGTAAAAGTAGCGGAAGGTTTAGGTTGTAAAGCAATTCGCGTTTTCAAACCGGAAGATATTGCACCAGCCTTTGAACAGGCGAAAATCTTAATGGCGCAATATCGGGTACCGGTAGTCGTGGAAGTTATTCTCGAGCGTGTGACCAATATTTCGATGGGCAGTGAACTGGATAACGTCATGGAATTTGAAGATATCGCCGATAACGCAGCGGATGCACCGACTGAAACCTGTTTCATGCACTATGAATAAGGGAGATAAATAATGTTACGTTTCTCTGCTAATTTATCGATGTTATTTGGTGAATATGATTTTCTCGCCCGTTTTGAGAAAGCTGCGCAGTGTGGTTTTCGCGGCGTTGAATTTATATTCCCTTATGACTACGACATTGAAGAATTAAAACAGGTGCTGGCGAGTAATAAACTCGAACATACGCTGCACAATTTACCGGCAGGTGACTGGGCGGCGGGCGAGCGGGGTATTGCCTGTATTCCTGGCCGTGAAGAAGAGTTTCGGGATGGCGTAGCAGCAGCGATTCGTTATGCTCGTGCTCTGGGTAATAAAAAAATTAACTGTCTGGTCGGTAAAACGCCGACTGGTTTCAGCAGTGAACAGATTCACACAACGCTTGTAGAAAACCTACGTTATGCTGCGAATATGCTGATGAAAGAAGATATTTTATTACTGATTGAACCTATTAACCATTTTGATATTCCTGGTTTCCATCTCACCGGAACCCGGCAGGCACTGAAACTGATTGACGATGTTGGTTGCTGCAATTTGAAAATTCAGTATGACATTTATCACATGCAGCGGATGGAAGGTGAATTAACTAATACCATGACTCAGTGGGCCGATAAAATTGGTCACCTGCAAATTGCTGATAATCCGCATCGCGGCGAACCGGGAACCGGAGAAATTAATTACGAATATCTCTTTACGGTAATTGAAAATTCTGACTACAACGGTTGGGTTGGCTGTGAATATAAACCCCAAACCACCACGGAAGCCGGTTTACGCTGGATGGATCCGTACCGTTAAAACGTAACGCTATTCAGACAATGCTTTTTTAGGCCGCTAAGTTGGCAGGGGATCGTGTTGTCTGAATTCAGGAAAAGCGAAATTTAAAAGAGGTTAATTATGAAACTGGGATTTATTGGCTTAGGCATTATGGGTACACCGATGGCCATTAATCTGGCGCGTGCCGGTCATCAACTGCATGTCACAACCATTGGTCCGGTTGCTGATGAATTACTGTCACTGGGCGCCGTTAGTGTTGAAACTGCGCGCCAGGTAACAGATGCATCGGACATCATTTTTATTATGGTGCCGGATACGCCACAGGTTGAAGACGTTCTGTTTGGTGAAAATGGTTGTACCAAAGCCTCGCTGAAGGGCAAAACCATTGTTGATATGAGCTCCATTTCCCCGATTGAAACTAAACGTTTCGCTCGTCAGGTGAATGAACTGGGCGGCGATTATCTCGATGCGCCAGTCTCCGGCGGTGAAATCGGCGCGCGTGAAGGGACGTTATCGATTATGGTTGGCGGTGATGAAGCAGTATTTGAACGTGTAAAACCGCTGTTTGAACTGCTCGGTAAAAATATCACTCTCGTGGGCGGTAACGGCGACGGTCAAACCTGCAAAGTGGCAAATCAGATTATCGTGGCGCTCAATATTGAAGCGGTTTCTGAAGCCTTGTTGTTTGCTTCAAAAGCCGGTGCGGACCCGGTACGTGTGCGCCAGGCGCTGATGGGCGGCTTTGCTTCCTCACGTATTCTGGAAGTTCACGGTGAGCGCATGATTAAACGCACCTTTAATCCAGGTTTCAAAATTGCGCTGCACCAGAAAGATCTCAACCTGGCACTGCAAAGTGCGAAAGCACTGGCGCTGAACCTGCCAAACACCGCGACCTGCCAGGAATTGTTTAATACCTGTGCGGCAAACGGTGGCAGCCAGTTGGATCACTCTGCGTTAGTGCAGGCGCTGGAATTAATGGCTAACCATAAACTGGCCTGATACCCGCAATAAAAATGGCCGATATCAGAAAATGAATCGGCCAGCAATATTAAAAAAAGAAAGCAGCCAAAGATGTTGCTTCAGTATTAAAAATAATATTTTTATTTTATTTGTTCCTCATAGCTAGATTAAAACAACGTTATTCGATACGTGAAATTAAGAGGGATTTATGGAACATCAGAGAAAACTATTCCAGCAACGCGGCTATAGCGAAGATCTACTGCCGAAAACGCAAAGTCAGCGGACCTGGAAAACATTTAACTATTTTACCTTATGGATGGGTTCGGTTCATAACGTTCCCAATTATGTGATGGTTGGCGGCTTTTTTATTCTCGGCTTGTCTACCTTTAGTATTATGCTGGCAATTATCCTCAGTGCCTTTTTCATTGCCGCGGTAATGGTATTAAACGGTGCTGCGGGCAGTAAATACGGCGTACCGTTTGCCATGATCCTGCGTGCTTCTTACGGCGTACGTGGTGCACTGTTTCCCGGATTATTAAGAGGCGGTATTGCTGCCATTATGTGGTTTGGCCTGCAATGTTACGCGGGGTCACTGGCCTGCTTGATTCTGATTGGCAAAATCTGGCCGGGATTTTTGACTCTCGGTGGCGATTTCACGCTGTTAGGCCTTTCTCTACCGGGATTAATTACTTTTTTACTCTTCTGGCTGGTTAACGTTGGTATTGGTTTTGGCGGCGGAAAAGTTTTAAATAAATTCACTGCCATTCTTAACCCGTGCATCTATATCGTTTTCGGCGGTATGGCGATTTGGGCGATTTCGCTGGTCGGGATCGGTCCAATCTTTGACTACATTCCGGGCGGTATTCAGAAAGCAGAAAACAGTGGCTTCCTGTTTCTGGTGGTGATAAACGCGGTGGTTGCGGTCTGGGCGGCACCGGCGGTGAGCGCATCCGACTTTACGCAAAACGCCCACTCGTTTCGTGAGCAGGCGCTGGGGCAAACGCTGGGTTTAGTTGTGGCCTATATTCTGTTTGCGGTCGCCGGGGTATGTATTATTGCCGGAGCCAGTATTCATTACGGCGCTGACACCTGGAACGTGCTGGATATTGTTCAGCGTTGGGACAGCCTGTTCGCCTCGTTCTTTGCGGTACTGGTTATTCTGATGACGACTATCTCTACTAACGCCACCGGTAATATTATTCCGGCTGGTTATCAGATTGCCGCCATTGCACCGACGAAACTGACCTATAAAAACGGCGTACTGATTGCCAGTATTATCAGCCTGCTGATCTGCCCGTGGAAATTAATGGAAAATCAGGACAGTATTTATCTGTTCCTCGATATTATCGGCGGAATGCTTGGTCCGGTAATTGGTGTGATGATGGCGCATTATTTTGTCGTGATGCGTGGGCAAATTAATCTTGATGAACTGTATACCGCACCTGGCGATTATAAATATTACGATAACGGTTTTAACCTCACCGCGTTTTCAGTAACTCTGGTGGCCGTTATTTTATCTCTTGGCGGTAAGTTTATTCCCTTTATGGAACCGTTATCACGTGTTTCATGGTTTGTCGGCGTCATCGTCGCCTTTGCGGCCTACGCCTTATTAAAGAAACGTACAACAGCAGAAAAAACAGGAGAACAAAAAACCATAGGTTAATTAATCACGATATTGAACATTGAGTTAAAAACCAATCTGTATTTTACAAGGAGTTTGTTATGTCTTTTGATTTAATCATTAAAAACGGCACCGTTATTTTAGAAAACGAAGCTCGCGTTGTAGATATCGCCGTTAAAGACGGAAAAATTGCTGCTATCGGCCAGGATCTGGGCGATGCAAAAGACGTTATGGATGCGTCTGGTCTGGTGGTTTCGCCGGGCATGGTTGATGCGCACACCCATATTTCTGAACCGGGTCGCAGCCACTGGGAAGGTTATGAAACCGGTACTCGCGCAGCAGCAAAAGGTGGTATCACCACCATGATCGAAATGCCGCTCAACCAGCTGCCTGCAACGGTTGACCGCGCCTCAATTGAATTGAAGTTCGATGCCGCTAAAGGAAAGCTGACTATCGATGCGGCACAACTCGGTGGCCTGGTGTCTTACAACATTGACCGTCTGCATGAGTTGGATGAAGTGGGTGTTGTCGGTTTCAAATGCTTCGTTGCGACCTGTGGCGATCGCGGTATCGACAACGACTTCCGTGACGTCAATGACTGGCAATTCTTCAAAGGCGCGCAGAAGCTGGGTGAACTAGGCCAGCCGGTGCTGGTGCACTGCGAAAACGCGCTGATCTGTGACGCACTGGGCGAAGAAGCGAAGCGTGAAGGTCGCGTAACTGCCCATGACTATGTGGCTTCGCGTCCGGTATTTACCGAAGTGGAAGCGATTCGCCGCGTACTGTACCTGGCGAAAGTCGCTGGTTGCCGTCTGCACGTTTGCCACGTCAGCAGCCCGGAAGGTGTTGAGGAAGTGACTCGTGCACGTCAGGAAGGTCAGGATGTTACTTGTGAATCCTGCCCGCATTACTTTGTGCTGGATACCGATCAGTTCGAAGAAATCGGTACTCTGGCGAAGTGTTCACCGCCGATCCGCGATCTGGAAAACCAGAAAGGCATGTGGGAAAAACTGTTTAACGGTGAAATAGACTGCCTGGTTTCCGACCACTCTCCATGCCCGCCGGAAATGAAAGCCGGTAACATAATGAAAGCGTGGGGCGGTATCGCTGGTCTGCAAAGCTGCATGGACGTGATGTTCGATGAAGCGGTACAGAAACGCGGAATGTCTCTGCCAATGTTCGGCAAATTAATGGCGACTAACGCAGCAGATATTTTCGGTCTGCAGCAAAAAGGCCGTATCGCCCCAGGAAAAGATGCCGACTTCGTCTTCATTCAGCCGAATAGCAGCTATGTTCTTACCAATGACGATCTGGAATATCGCCACAAAGTCAGCCCGTATGTTGGCCGTACTATTGGCGCGCGTATCACGAAAACCATCTTACGTGGTGATGTGATTTACGATATCGAACAGGGCTTCCCTGTTGCGCCGAAAGGTCAATTTATCCTTAAACATCAGCAGTAATCTGGCCCTGCAATGCCCGTCCTTGTGGCGGGCATTCTCCGGTTAAGGTGTGTTTATGTTCAATTTTGCAGTGGGCCGCGAAAGCCTGTTATCAGGATTTCAGTGGTTTTTCTTTATTTTTTGCAACACGGTTGTGGTTCCTCCTACGCTACTTTCTGCTTTTCAGTTGCCGCAAAGTAGCCTGCTTACGCTCACGCAATATGCTTTTCTTGCTACCGCACTGGCCTGCTTCGCTCAGGCGTTCTGCGGTCATCGTCGCGCTATTATGGAGGGGCCGGGCGGCCTGTGGTGGGGAACCATCCTGACTATCACCCTTGGCGAAGCATCGCGCGGGACACCGATCAACGATATCGCTACCAGTCTGGCGGTGGGGATTGCGCTCTCCGGCGTGCTGACGATGTTGATTGGTTTTAGCGGATTAGGCCATCGCCTGGCACGGTTATTTACGCCGTCGGTGATGGTCTTGTTTATGTTGATGCTGGGTGCGCAACTGACCACTATCTTTTTCAAAGGTATGCTCGGGCTGCCGTTTGGCATAGCCGACCCGAATTTTAAAATTCAATTACCGCCGTTCGCGCTCTCGGTGGCGGTGATGTGCCTGGTACTGGCGATGATTATTTTCCTGCCACAACGTTTTGCCCGTTACGGCCTGCTGGTCGGTACGATAACCGGCTGGTTGTTGTGGTACTTTTGCTTTCCTTCTTCGCATTCGCTCTCCGGTGAGTTGCACTGGCAGTGGTTCCCGCTCGGCAGTGGCGGTGCTTTGTCGCCGGGGATTATTCTGACGGCGGTGATTACAGGTCTGGTAAATATCAGCAATACCTACGGTGCGATTCGGGGCACGGATGTTTTTTATCCGCAGCAGGGCGCGGGGAATACGCGTTATCGTCGCAGCTTTGTGGCGACCGGATTTATGACACTGATAACTGTGCCGCTGGCGGTAATTCCATTTTCACCGTTTGTTTCATCCATTGGTTTATTAACCCAGACAGGCGATTACACGCGGCGTTCGTTTATTTATGGCAGCGTTATTTGCCTGCTGGTGGCACTGGTTCCGGCACTCACGCGACTGTTTTGCAGTATCCCTTTACCCGTGAGTAGTGCGGTCATGCTGGTTTCTTATCTGCCTTTACTCTTTTCCGCGCTGGTGTTTAGCCAGCAAATAACCTTTACCGCTCGCAATATTTATCGACTCGCATTGCCGTTATTTGTCGGCATATTTTTAATGGCATTACCGCCTGTGTATCTGCAAGACCTTCCATTAACGCTGCGTCCTCTGCTCAGTAACGGCTTACTGGTCGGGATTTTACTGGCTGTTCTTATGGATAATCTTATTCCGTGGGAACGCATCGAATAATTTGTTGAAAAAGGATTGATAATGAAAATTGTCATTGCGCCAGACTCGTTTAAAGAGAGTTTAAGTGCAGAAAAATGTTGTCAGGCAATTAAAGCCGGGTTTTCGACCATATTTCCCGATGCGCACTATATCTGTTTGCCGATAGCGGATGGCGGCGAAGGGACGGTGGAGGCGATGGTCGCCGCGACGGGCGGCAACATCGTGACGCTTGAAGTCTGCGGGCCGATGGGCGAAACAGTGAATGCTTTTTATGGCCTTACCGGCGACGGGAAAACGGCGGTGATTGAGATGGCGGCGGCAAGCGGCCTGATGCTGGTCGCGCCTGAAAAGCGTAATCCGTTGCTGGCGTCAAGTTTTGGCACCGGAGAGCTGATTCGTCATGCGCTGGATAACGGCATTCGCCATATTATTCTCGGCATTGGCGGCAGTGCGACGGTCGACGGCGGTATGGGCATGGCGCAGGCGCTCGGTGTGCGTTTCCTTGATGCTGACGGTCAGGTGCTGGCGGCTAACGGCGGCAATTTAGCGCGCGTGGCAAGCATTGAGATGGATGAATGCGATCCGCGTCTGGCGAACTGCCATATTGAAGTAGCATGTGATGTTGATAACCCGCTGGTAGGGGCACGCGGCGCGGCGGCGGTGTTTGGTCCGCAAAAAGGGGCAACGCCGGAAATGGTCGAAGAACTGGAACAGGGGCTGCAAAATTACGCCCGTGTTTTACAACAGCAAACTGAAATCAACGTCTGCCAGATGGCGGGTGGTGGCGCGGCGGGCGGTATGGGCATTGCGGCGGCGGTATTCCTCAATGCGGATATTAAACCGGGTATTGAGATTGTGTTGAATGCGGTCAATCTGGCGCAGGCGGTGCAGGGTGCAGCACTGGTGATCACCGGGGAAGGGCGCATCGACTCGCAAACGGCAGGCGGTAAAGCTCCGCTGGGCGTGGCGTCGGTGGCGAAGCAGTTTAATGTCCCGGTGATTGGGATTGCTGGCGTATTGGGTGATGGCGTGGAAGTGGTGCACCAGTACGGCATTGATGCGGTATTCAGCATTTTGCCACGTCTGGCACCTTTAGCCGAAGTGCTCGCCAGCGGTGAAACCAATCTCTTCAACAGTGCGCGAAATATTGCCTGCGCCATTAAAATAGGTCAGGGAATTAAAAACTGACTATTACCTTTAAAGCGGATGCGATTTATATCGCATCTTTTTTTACCTGAATTGACTACAAAAAAAGCCACGGTATAAACCGTGGCAAAATCCAACATAGCTAAAAATAATCAGGCGAGTGGTATGACTTAAATCTCTACGTCGCGGTTGCAATCTTTCGAGTAAATATAGCTGAACGCTTCACCACGCCCTACGCCATAACCAGCCTGTAAAGAATAAGCGCCCATAAAGATGTAATCGCCTTTTTTCACCGGGATCCAGTTATTGTCGAGGTTATAAACCCCCTGACCGGAAAGAATATAGGCACCGTGTTCCTGAACATGGGTTTCGATATAACCGTGGCTGGCACCTGGTGCAAAAGAGAGGATATGCATGTTCATATCAAAACCTAACTCTTTGGGCAGAAAATCCAGCAGAATAACATCGTCCATGCCTTCATAATGAATGCGTTCCAGTTCGCTGGCATTGCCAGAAACCAGCCACGGCGCATGACCTTCTACCGGAATATAGCGACGCTTATATAAAAAGATTTGGCTGTCTTCGGCCTGGGCGTTAACAAACGTCATTAAGGAGCCTGGCGGGCAATAAAGATAGCCACCTTCGCTTAAGACAAATGTTTTCCCTTCGGCTTTGGCAGTGATATTTCCAGAGATCACATACAGGAACGTTTCAATGCCTTCGCCACCGAAGCCCTGTTGGTTGCCGCCGTTTTGATGCAGTGTGACCAGATAATCAACAAAAGAGGCACCCAGCTTTGGCGTGGAGAGGATTGTCGCGTCACAATTTTCAAAGCCCGGAATAATATTTTTTACCAGACCGTCTGGTGTTAACAGTGCGAAATTACCGTGTTTAACAATCGCACGGTTAGCCAGTAAATCTTCGCGGTAACCGGTGACGTTATTTAAATATCCCATTTATAACTCCTTATTTCTGCCAGGCAAGTTGATAAAGCATGAGTGCCAACGTTTTGACCCCTTCGGCAAGGTCGGTAATATTGGTGCGTTCCGCCGGGTTATGGCTGATCCCGTTGATGCTGGGAATGAAAATCATGCAGGTCGGCACGCGAGGCGCGAAAATTTGCGCGTCGTGCCCGGCACCACTGTGCATCACCCGGTAATTCAGTTTTTCGCTTTCACACAATTCTGTCAGGGTGGCGACCAGCTCCTTATTCATCGGCACGGGTTCTTCGTCCATCCATAAATCGATATCAATACCAATATCCATTTCATCGCAAATCGCCCGCATGTCGTTTTCTAACTGTTGGGTGAAATCGCGCAGCACGGTAGCGTCGGTATGACGACAATCAATGGTGAACGTGGTTTTACCCGGCACTACATTCACCGTATTCGGGCGCGGCTCTACTTTGCCAAAGGTCAGAACCAGCGGGTCGCCCATCTTTTTCGCTTTTTCGACAGACTGATGGCAAATGCGACTGAAAGCGTAAACCGTATCACGACGATAACCCATCGGCGTGGTGCCTGCATGGTTTGATTCGCCATTCAGCGTCACCGTATAACGACGCTGCCCGACAATTGCATTCACCACGCCAATTGATTGCCCATTACTTTCCAGCACACAGCCCTGTTCGATATGCAGTTCGACAAAGGCTTTAATATCCTGACGCGGAGTTAGTGGGGCGTTCGGCAGAGTAAATCCGCAAGCCTTCATCGCATCGACAAAACTATTTCCTTTGGCATCACAGATATTCCGCACGTCGTCAGGATTCGCCAGCCCAAAAATATTTTTACTGCCCCAGAAAACATACGGGAAGCGGCTGCCTTCTTCTTCTGCCATCGCCACCACTTCGACCGTACGTAACGGCGCGCCGTATTGCGTTTTCAGCCAGTCAATAGCCAGCCACGCCGCCAGCGCACCGAATTGCCCCTCGAGGTTACCGCCGTTAACCACGGTATCGATATGCGAACCGCTCAGAACCACTTCCTGTGGATATTCGGTGCCACTCAGGCGACCGTATAAATTCCCCACTTCATCGAAACGTGTTTCCAGCCCGCTTGCTGCCATTCTTTTTTTAAACTGCTGCTGGGTTTCCAGCCATTCCGGCGAATAAAGTAAACGGGTCATCCCACCCGCTGGGTCAGCGCCAAAAGAGGAAAGCCAGGGCAGCGTTTCTTCTATAGCTTGACGGAAATGTGTAATCATAAGAAAGTCCTGTCTCAATAATTATTGCGCAAAGGGATTTTTCGTTTCGTATGACGTGTTATAAAGCGCGTCGGAAATTAAATACTGGTAAATATCATCAACAATTTCGATGCCTTCGACGGCGGCTTTTCGTTGTTTAATATCCTGATCCTGTCCGGGATAATAAACCTGATTAAAACCGGGCGCGGGGGTAATGGTATTTAATTCGCGCATGGTCTGGCTAAGATGTTGACGGAATAATTCGCTGGAGGAGAAAAAGTTCGGGTTAATAACTATATGTAATTGCCCCAAATTACGCCCGGCGTGTAAATCGTCATACATCGAACTAACCTGTCGCCCGAACGGTAAGCCGAGTAAGACGCCTGAGAGGACGTCAATCATCATCATCAGGCCATACCCTTTCGGCCCAGCGGCGGGGAGCAGAGCATGTACCGCGAACGGATCGGTTGTTGGTGCACCGTTTTTATCGACTGCCCAGGTATCCGGGATAGACATATTGCGCGAGCGGGCGTCGAGCACTTTTCCCCATGCCTGTACGGTAGTCGCCATATCAAAGGTAAGGATCTCGTCGCCTTCTCCCGGCGCGGCAAAGGCCAGTGGGTTAGTGCCGTAGTAAATTTCCGCGCCGCCAAACGGCACCACCATTGGATCGGACTGGCACAGCGAAATGCCAATTAATCCGGCGCGGGCTGCCTGCTGCACAAAATAAGAGATTGCGCCGCTGTGACCCATCCGGCTGATACCGACCACCGCAACGCCTTTTTGCTGGGCGGTTTTGATGGCATGTTCCATACCCATTTTCGCTGCGACCTGTCCGGCGGCATTGTCGGCATGTAAAATTGCCGAGCACGGTCCGGTTTCCTCAAGACGAAACTCCGGTTCGCGGTTGGTGCCGCCTTTTGAAATGCGTTCGGCGTAGTATTCAACGCGCACCGCGCCATGAGAGTGGATCCCTCTGGCATCGGCGTAAACCAATACTTCAGCCACGGTTGCAGCGTGCTCACGTTTTAACCCAGTCTGGCAGAGTTTATTCTCGATTAGCTGGTGGAGTGTTTCCCGACTGATTTTCATCTGTCTTCCTTTTTAACGACGATGTGAAGCATGACTGCAATTAACATACAGGGAAAATATCTGGATTATGTGATCCAGACAGGCAAAAAAATATAGTTAGAATTTATTTGATAATCCGCTCGCTTTTAACCTGGTTTTTAAAACAACC
>PPYF01525648.1_pt1 | contig 18129 bp, 15 predicted proteins | sample 1559871 | NCBI WGS metagenome assembly PPYF01 (sample SAMN08240021, study PRJNA423297) | Human gut metagenome, whole genome shotgun sequencing project.
CACTGTCCTCAAGAGCAGTGAAAGTAGCCGGCAAAGTATTGTTCGAATTAAAAAGATGAGGAGTGGCGAAGGTACGTGGCGCAATGATATATTCAATCATTACTTCATTTCCCAATCCGTCGATAATATCCGTGCGCAATTTCCCTTCCAACAACACATACAGTTTGTTACAAGGTGTTCCTTGTGTGACGACTATCTCTTTTTTGTCTGCTGCGTAGATTACGAAATCCAGCTTTTCTAATAAAGATTCTTTTATATTCAAGGGCAAATCCCGGAAAAGAGGGATTTGGAACAGCTTTTCTTTATGTGTGTCGGTCAGTTGTATTTTTTTCATTGTATCATGTTGTTCGTATTGTGGACAAACTTACGGAAAATCTTCGTAATAAACGAATAAAAAGGGAGAAATGGCATTAAATGGTTAGGACACAAAATTGTCTTTGGAGAAAGAGATGATTATTGAAATTGTCTTCTGTATTTGGACGGAGATATTCCCAAGGTATTTGTGAAAACCCGGACGAAATGGGGCAAATCATTAAAACCGACCGTAAAACAAATTTCGGATACTTGCTTTTGTGAATGTTTCAGAAGTTCGCAGGCTGTATTTAAGCGGTATTGGGTTACATACTGCGAGAAAGTCATTCCTTTGCAACGTTTGAAATAGGAACAGAAAGCGGAGCGGTTCATGCCTACTTCTGCCGCAATGTCATCCAAAGATATGGTATGGATATAGTGAGCCATTACATAAGTACAAATTTGCTGCATACGTCTCACGTCACGTTCAATACTCATGGGCTTTCCGGCAAGGCTATGGTCGGATGAGGTAAAGATGACAGGTAGTAGACGAAACATTTCGCATAGGTGTCCCAACTCGTCCATATCGTTCATCTGTGACAATATCCGGCGAATGTTTTGTGAACTTCCAGTACCGAATTTCAGTGCGTTCGTCGGGAATGTAATGCCCGTCAGACGATTACGCAGTTCGGGAAATACTGCCATACATCGTTCTACAAGCGAATGACTGAAAGCTACCATTAAATAACGGACATACCCGTCATCGTCTGCCGAATCCGGTGAATATTCCCAGCGGTGTAGCATGGACGGTGGTATTAACGCCACGTCGCCTGTTGCGAAAGGTTGCAATGTGTCGCCTGTCATTCGTTTGCCATATCCATGGACAACATAATACAACTCCCATGCATCATGCCGATGCAGTTTGGCTTCGATGCTTGTTGTCACTCGTTGGTCTATAAAGAAAAAAGAGTGATTCTCCACTTCGGGCAATTCATAAGGAATGGCGGTATCTTCCATAAAAGTAATGCTTAAAATGACTTATGTGCAAATATACGACAAATATCTAAGATGATACCACAAATATATAACAAGAAAGCCGGGTAACTTTGCTGCCGGAAACAATAAGTATAACTATTAAAATGTATTGTTATGGATTTCTATCAAGTATTAGAAAAAAGAAGAACTATTCGCGACTTTTCCGATAAGAAGGTGACGGATGAAGTGTTGGAGAAGGTATTGTCGGCTGCATTCAAAGCTCCGACTAATGACCATTTGCGGCAGTTTGAGTTTATTGTCGTGAGAGGGCAGGAAAACATTGCCCGACTCATATCGCCTGTGGCGGAAAACACCAAGAACATTCAGCAGACAGGGCTTGATGCTGCTGCCGGCGTGATGGATAAGGATGAACACGCCATGTTTGTCGATGCGTTGCCCAAACAACAACGTATGCTTATGCAAAGCAATTGTCTCATACTTCCATTTTTCCGGCAAAAGGATTTTCCTCTGTGCCAATCTGCCGACCAAAGTTCACTCAACTATTTCGCTTCTGCATGGGCAGCCGTTGAGAATATCCTGTTAGCAGCAACGGCGGAAGGACTGGCGTGTGCATTCCGTATTCCTATTGGCAACGAACCGGAGTATGTGAAACATCTCGTCAATGCTCCTGACGGATATGAGTTTACCTGCTTCCTCGCTATCGGCTATGCGGCGGAGAATGCACATATTTGTAAACAGAAAGAAATCCGGGTAGGGGATAGGATTCACAGGAATGTCTGGTAATCTGTAATTAAGGTATATCTCTCTGTAATTTATATACATTTGCTATGTTATAAATTGTCTATTTTTGCAGAGTGAAAAGACTGATTAATACAAAAAGATAAAACTAATAAAGTAAAGTTATGGCTAAAAAAGTTCTGATAATTTCGTCCAGTCCGCGGAAAGGCGGCAATTCGGATTTGCTTTGTGATGAATTTATGAAAGGTGCCCTTGAAGCGGGCAATGAAGTGGAAAAGATTGTATTGAAAGACAAAACGGTTCATCCTTGTACGGGATGCAGTGTTTGCAGTATGTACGGAAAGCCTTGTCCGCAGAAGGATGATGCGGCGGAAATCGTGGAGAAGATGATTGCTGCCGATGTGATTGTAATGGCGACTCCCGTGTATTTCTATACAATGTGCGGTCAGATGAAGATTATGATTGACCGTTGCTGCGCACGTTATACGGAGATAACGAACAAGGAGTTTTATTTCATTATTGCGGCAGCAGAGGATAATAAAGCAATGATGGAGCGCACGATAGACGGTTTCCGTGGCTTCCTTGATTGTCTGGAAGGGCCACAGGAAAAAGGAACGGTCTATGGAATCGGCGCTTGGAAGGTGGGAGAGATAAAAGATACTCCATACATGCAGGAAGCCTACAACATGGGAAAAATGGTGTAACTGTCACCGGCTTATTATAGTGACGCTATGCTTGCAGGATAGTGACGCTATAACAACAAGATAGTGACGCCATGACGACCGGATAGTGACGCTATCTTATGTGACCTTTTGAAGGTTAAAAATAAAAATTCAATCGAATAGATTGAAAAGTCAAGAATTTTAATTGACTGGATTGCTTGTTCTGCCACAGAATTATTATAATTTTGTGGCAGAACTTTTTATTTTGTATGATTCGTTTAATAACTAAGCATCATGGGCTATACAATAACGACTCTTGTGGAGAATTGTGTCTATGGACGTAAATTGCAGGCAGAACACGGTCTTTCTCTCTATATTGAGACATCGGAACATAGATTACTCTTCGATACAGGGGCGTCCGATTTGTTTATCCGTAACGCCCGCCTGCTGCATATTGACTTGCAGAAAGTCGATTATCTGATATTATCCCACGGACACAGCGACCACACGGGAGGTCTGCGTCATTTTCTTGAACTGAACAAACAAGCAACAGTTGTCTGCAAACGTGAAGCCTTTTCTCCAAAATTCAAGGATGAACGCGAGAACGGAATGCAGCACACGCAGACTTTCAATCTTTCCCGCTTCCGTTTTATTGAAGAACAGACCGAATTGCTTCCCGGCGTATTTCTCTTTCCCTCTATTGATATTATTGACCAAGAGGATACCCATTTCGAACGTTTCCGGGTGCAGGAAGAAGACGGTTGCCATATACCGGATACTTTTCAGGATGAATTGGCGGTAGTGTTGGTAGAACCGGGCGGGCTTTCCGTGTTGAGCGCCTGTTCTCATCGGGGAATTACAAATATCCTGCGAACAGTCCGTGCGGCATTTCCCGAATCTCCTTGTAACTTGCTTTTGGGAGGTTTTCATATCCATAACGCAGAAGAACGGAAATATCAAGTAATAGCGGATTATCTGAAAGAATATCTGCCGCGTCAGATTGGCGTCTGCCATTGCACGGGAGTAGATAAATATGCTTTCTTCTACAAGGAATTTGGCGACAGGATATTCTATAATCACACGGGAAAACTAATTCAATCCGATTTGTCGGAATAAAAAAAATATATATAATAATTTGATATGAAGAAACTAATAACTTCTTTAGCACTGGCATTGACCGCATTGTCCGGCTATGCCATTACTCCTTTGTGGATGCGTGACGCACGTATTTCACCGAATGGAACGGAGATTGTCTTTTGTTATAAAGGCGATATCTACAAAGTCCCCGCACAGGGTGGAACGGCCGTTCAGTTGACAACACAAGCATCTTATGAAGCTAACCCCGTCTGGTCGCCCGACGGAAAGCAAATTGCATTTGCTAGCGACCGGAATGGGAATTTCGACCTCTTCATCATGCCTGCCGACGGCGGAACCGCCCAAAGGCTGACTTATCATTCGGCTTCGGAGATTCCTTCGGCTTTTACTCCGGACGGAAAGTATGTACTTTTCTCCGCATCTATTCAAGACCCTGCTGGCAGTGCTTTGTTCCCTACCGGAGCAATGACGGAATTATATAAAGTTCCTGTTGGCGGAGGACGTACCGAGCAAGTACTCGCTACGCCTGCCGAATGGGTTTGCTTTGATAAATCGGGGAAAAACTTTCTTTATCAAGACCGTAAAGGCTTCGAAGATGAATGGAGAAAACACCATACTTCTTCTATAACCAGAGATATATGGCTGTATGATACGCAATCGGGAAAACATACCAATCTGACGAACCGGGAAGGGGAAGACCGCAATCCGGTATATGCGCCCGACGGCAATTCTGTCTATTTTCTTAGTGAGCGCAACGGCGGCTCATTCAATGTATATAACTTTTCGCTGAACGCTCCGCAAACATCAAATGTCCCGCAAGAGGTAAAAGCGGTAACTACATTCCGTACGCATCCGGTACGTTTCTTGTCAATCAGCGATAAAGGTACATTGTGTTATACCTATGACGGAGAACTTTATACACAGGAAGCCAATGCCCGTCCGAAGAAAGTAAACGTCGAACTTGTCCGGGATGACGAAAAGGAGATTGCTTCCCTCAAATTCTCCCAGGGTGCTACTTCCGCTTCCGTATCCCCGGACGGCAAACAGGTTGCTTTCATTGTGCGTGGTGATGTTTTTGTCACTTCGACGGATTATACAACAACAAAGCAAATCACGAACACTCCGGGAAAAGAAGCCGCCGTGTCCTTTGCTCCGGATAACCGGACGCTGGTTTATGCCAGTGAACGGACAGGGAACTGGCAACTTTACACCGCCAAAATAGCCCGCAAAGAGGAAGCCAATTTCCCTAATGCAACTCTTATCGAGGAAGAAGTCCTGCTTCCTTCCAAAACAGTGGAACGTGCTTATCCGCAATATTCTCCGGACGGCAAGGAACTGGCTTTCATCGAAGACCGCAACCGCTTAATGGTACTTGACTTAAAAACGAAGAAAGTTCGTCAAGTGACGGACGGTTCTACATGGTATAATACCGGAGGTGGATTCGACTACGAATGGTCGCCGGACGGCAAATGGTTTACTCTTGAATTTATCGGAAATCGCCATGACCCTTATTCGGATATAGGTGTTGTCAGCGCACAGGGCGGTATTATTACTAACCTGACTAACAGCGGATATATTAGCGGTTCTCCGCGTTGGGTCTTGGACGGAAACGCTATTCTTTTCCAGACCGAACGTTACGGTATGCGTGCGCATGCTTCCTGGGGTTCGCAACAAGACGTCATGCTGGTATTCTTGAACCAAGATGCTTATGACCGTTATCGCCTGAGCAAGGAAGACTTCGAACTGCTCAAAGAATTAGAAAAGGAACAGAAGAAAGCGAAAGAAAAAGACGACAAGAAGAAAGACGGAAATAAGTCCAAAAAGGAAAAAGCTGAAAAGGAAAAAGTTAAGTCCTCTAAGGACAAAGACAGTGATAAGGATGAGGCTGATGAGGACAAAGCATCCGAAGATAAAGCAGACAAGAAAGATATAGTAGTAGAGCTTAATGGCATTGAAGACCGTATCGTCCGTCTGACTCCCAACTCGTCCGATTTAGGCAGTGCCATACTTTCAAAAGATGGGGAGAATCTTTATTATTTCTCATCTTTTGAAGGTGGATATGACCTTTGGAAAATGAATCTTCGTGAAAAAGATACGAAGCGTCTGCACAAACTCAATACCGGTTGGGCATCATTAATGTTGGATAAGAAAGGAGATATTTTCTTGTTGGGAAGCCGGATTATGCAGAAAATGGATGCGAAGTCGGATGCTTTGAAATCAATCAGTTATCAGGCTGAAATGAAAATGGACTTGACTGCCGAACGTGAGGCGATGTTCGACCATGTGTACAAGCAGCATCAAAAACGTTTCTACAATCTTACTATGCATGGGGTCGATTGGGATGCCATGACGACTGCTTATCGCAAATTCCTGCCTCATATTGATAACAACTACGACTTTGCGGAATTATTGAGCGAATGGTTGGGCGAACTGAATGTTTCGCATACGGGAGGACGTTATTCTCCGAGAGGCGGGGGAGATGTGACCTCTAACCTGGGCTTGTTGTTCGATTGGAATTATCAGGAAAAAGGAATGAAAATTGCTGAGATAATCGAGAAAGGTCCGTTCGACCATTCCCGTACGAAAGTAAAAGCTGGTTGCATTATTGAAAAGATTAACGGTGAGGAACTGGCTCCGGATAAGGATATTACCGCTTTATTGAATAATAAAGCCGGAAAGAAAACTCTGGTTTCATTGTATAATCCGCAGAACAAGGAACGTTGGGAAGAAGTGGTAATGCCTATTACTAGTGGAAAGCTTAACGGTTTGTTATACAAGCGTTGGGTAAAACAACGCGCTGCCGATGTTGAGAAATGGTCGAATGGTCGGTTGGGATATGTACATATCCAGTCCATGGGAGACGGAAGTTTCCGTACTGTTTACTCGGATATTTTGGGTAAATATAACAACTGCGACGGGATTGTGATTGATACCCGTTTCAATGGCGGCGGTCGTCTGCACGAAGATATTGAGATACTTTTCAGTGGTCAGAAATACTTTACGCAGGTAGTGCGTGGACGTGAAGCTTGTGATATGCCAAGTCGTCGCTGGAATAAACCGTCTATCATGTTGCAGTGTGAAGCTAACTATTCCAATGCGCACGGTACGCCTTGGGTGTACAAACATCAGAAGATAGGTAAACTGGTCGGTATGCCTGTGCCGGGAACAATGACAAGCGTATCCTGGGAAACATTGCAAGACCCTTCACTGGTATTCGGTATTCCTATTATCGGCTATCGTCTGCCGGATGGAAGTTATTTGGAAAATAGCCAGTTGGAGCCTGATATTAAAGTTGCCAATGACCCCGAAACAGTGGTGAAAGGAGAGGATACGCAACTGAAAACGGCTGTTGGCGAATTGCTTAAAGAAATAGACAGTCAGAATAGATAGTAAATATCGAAGAGAAATATGTTTCACACGCTTTCCACCCGGAAAGGATTATGGATTTGAACTCTTATTGGGCTCTGATATGAAATTTGTTTTATGGTATAGGAAATAAGTGACTTACAGTTAATTTTCGTACATTTGTATCTAAATAAGAAGCATAATATGAAAAGAGAATATGATATGGAAAGAATGGTTTCAATACCCCAAGTCACGGATACGGAAATTCGGATGAGTTTTGCCGCTTCTTGCGTAGAGACTGCTGCCAAACGATTGGGATGTTCATATCAGGAAATATATCAGCGAATGAAACGCGTAGGACTGATACAGAAATATCTTAAGCGTTTGGATCCTCTTCACACTCAAAGCCGTGAGTATGTAACGGATGAAGTTGTGGGGACTTTGCTCCGGTTGGAAGATGAAATGGAAAAAGGAGATGGCGTATGATAATCGTTTATCATGGTGCTACTTGTATTGTCAAACGACCACTATGCCTGGTTGGTCGCCCTAACCTTGATTTTGGGCAGGGATTCTACGTTACTGATCTCCGCGAACAGGCTGTCAATTGGGCTACACGCGCTGCAAATGCAGGTAAAGCACAATGGCTGAATAGATATGGTTTGGATATTGATAAGGTAAGAGCCAATTATCGTTGTTTGTCTTTTGCTGCTTATGATAAGGACTGGTTAGATTTCATTGTAGATTGTAGAAATGGCAATATGCCTTGGCATGGATATGATTCCTGCCGAAACGGCTATTCAGCGGTTAGCGCCACATAGACCCAATAATCAAATATGTCTGCTTAGTCAGCAATTGATAAATGAATGTCTGGATTTTATTAATGCGGAACCTTTGAATGACGTGTCTGCCGGACAGAAAGGAGGTGAAACTTTATGAATCAGAATAATATTAATGTCAGAGATATTATACTTTGGAACCGTATCGGACGCATTATCACGAAGTTATCGGAAAAACTACAAGTTTCACCCGAAGAAGCTTTCGATATATTTTATCAAAGTGATACCTGTGCTGAATTTCATGATGAAAAAACAGGACTTTATCTATATGGCGACTTATACATTATTGATGAGTTAATAAGGGAATTGCAGGATAAACAAGGATAATGAGAGTGTGTCTCATCTCTCGAGACAGCCTCTTTTTTGATAACGCATTGTAAATCAAGCGTTGTTGTTGGGTAGAAACCCGAATCTGTACATGTAGGGGTACATGGACGGGGTTAATATTTAAAAATCTTGTCCGGCAAATATAGCACTCTTAAAAGACTACACCGGAACTCAAACCATGGATTTGGTCGGGGTTCCGGTGTTTTTTGTGTGAATTTCATGGAATAGATATAATAAAGGTTGATGCTTAGGGTAACTGGTTTTTATATAGAGGTTACGTCTCTTCGCTGTCCGGGGCATCGGTTGCCGGAGAGTCTGAGGTGTTGTCGTTGAAATGGAAATTCTTAGTCGGCGTAAATTGAAGGATTTTCTTGTCCGGAGCAAGTTCTTTTTGCCCGGTATTCATGTTGTAGAAGAAAGAGCCTTTTTTGTGCTTTACGGTAAAACGCCCGAAGTTGTTCAGATGGACTTCTTCGTCACGGCTCAATGCTTCTAAGATGAGATCCAACGCCGGTTCTATGATAGTGGTTAGTTCCCATTTTGGATAATGTACCTTTTTGTCCTCTTGCAGTTTTGCGGAAAGTGCGTCAATCAAATCTTTTTTGTTCATTACTATTTCTGTTTTATATTTTGACGATAGGTGGATGAATACAATTGTTTATATATTGGTCTGAGCAATGTCGATACTTTCCCAGATAGTAGCGATTTCCCCTTCGACTTCGCGCATTATCGGCTTGGATGTGCCGAGGGATACCAGTCCTGCCAAATGGTGAGTACCCGCTTCGGATTTGTAGCCAATGCGCCCGGTAAAATTGACGGTTTTTGAAGTTTCAAATAGCTCGTTGAGCATTTGTTCTATGTTCTGATACCTACGGTCTATCGTGAAACGGAATTGCCTGCTTGGATAGACTATGACGATGCGGCCCAAGTATTTCGTTGTTATTTTTATCCCGTTCGGACTTTGGCTCTTTCTTCCGTATTTGCTGAAATCGAACCAGACGAGGCTTTCTTGCTGCAATGTTTCTTCACCGGAAGTCAGGCTGTTGATGTCATTACCGGACAATGCCCGGTCGAAAATGAGAAAGTTCTTAAAATACGCATCCAGTCGCTTTCCGATACATAGTTCCTTTTCCGCCTTTCCTTTGTAGGGTGCTTTGCATTTGAAAGAATCTTTCTTTTCCCCTTCCAGCCATGCGGACAAGATTTTGCCGTCATAGACTATGGCAATGGAATACCAATGGTCGGTGACAAACCCAGCTACCTTATATTCCGAGAACTTAATGGCACACCAATCTATTGCCGCAACGTAGAGCAATCCATCCATGATACCCATCTGAAACATATCCTGCTGTTCGAGAATCGATCCGTTCTGTGTGTTTTTGAAACAAACCGTAGTGAAGATTGTGAAAGGTTTGTCGCCTTTCAAAGAAAATTCAGGAACAGAAGTCGCAGGGATATAGGCATAATCGAATCCCACGATGCCGTAGCCTGTTATGAGGGCTTTGAATGCTCCCGGTATTGTTTCCTTCTCAGTCATGGCGAATCTTTCTGTCTTGCTGTTGTGATTAATAAATTAGTTGAATCTCTCTCGTTTGCGCTATTCCCCGCTGCGAGGCGGGGAAGTGCCTTATCTGACACCCGGACATTAACGCATGGCTGTCCGAATAGCTGTTTGAATTGAATTTACAGTGAGTTTGAAAGGCGGCGGGTGGACGGGCACGGACTTCCCCAATAGTGTCCGTCCATGCCCGGAAGTACCACCCTTTACCAATTAAACTCTGCTGTTATTCATTTCTTTCACTTCCATGGGCAGTTTTTGACGCTGCGCCGCAAAGTGTTAAATAGCCCATCAAGACGGGCTGCTAAAGGGCTAATCAGCCTTGTGGCATTAAAATGTACGGATGCAACGCACTGCGACGTTGTATCCTTTCTCCTGGGTGCTCGTGGTGCCGTCGCTGAACTTCGTGAACCAGTAATCGGCGCCACTGCTCTCCGTCGAACTCGGATAGTAGTAGATGTTGCTGAGCGCTGTTCCACCTGCTGTGGTTATCTTAGCATTGAAGTTATCTTTACCGTAAGTATCATAAGCTGTGTAAAATGTGCTTAACTCATCTTTGGCAGGGAAATACCACTTGTCAGTTGTGGCATCCCAGTTGCCAGTGTTATTGTTCTGCTCTGTCACCCACTTGAAGGCAGGGTAATTATCCCAGCTCTTGTTGCCACCAGAATTTGCAATCAAGTTAGCGATGGTTGTCATATTTGCCCGACCGTCGGTTGGATTGGTTGCTCCCGTTACGATATTCTCTGTGCTCCATTTCTCTGAATTAGTCTGCGTCAGCCCCATAATCTTACCGCTCTTGCCGTCAGCATTCACTTCGTACACGATGCCGATGCACTTCTTTTTATTATTAAAGATAGTAGACCATGTGCCGTCCTCGTAATAGTAGTTGCCCACGTCGGCATCTTTTTCTATCAGGTCGTTGCTCCAGCCGTCGCTGATGGTGACGGAGAGCTTGGCTTCATTGTTCGGCGCATCGGAAACCGAAACAATGTGTCCGCTGATGTTGGTGCGCTTGTTGCGCTCAACGGGCATATTGGCGGGGATTGTGAAATCTCCGATTTGAAGATTGTCGTCATTGCTGGTAAAGGTCAGTTTGATTTCGCCCAGTGTGGTCTGCCCCGTGGTGGGGGCAAAGATGTAGTCATAGAAAAGGTTGGCGGTACAGTCATTTTTGGAACCGCTCAACGGGTAAAAGGCTGCAGTCTTCGTGGCTTCTTCTGTCTCGCTGGTAGGCATGCCGTTTTCGACGTTGTAGCCTTTAGGAACATTGAAAACGGCTTTTGTCTTACTTACTTTAGCAAGCGCATCCGCATTCTTTTCGATGATATTGATTTGCCCGAACGGACGGACAAGCTGCACATTGTCGGAATAAGCCCCGGTTTTCTTGCTGATTGGATGACAGGCACAGAAAGCGTCATTATGTAAAGTTGGTATATTGCCTGCAGGGGTACGGATTATATTTTTCAGGTTCTCGGTGGTCTTGAAGTTAAGGTCCTGATAATGGTCACACTCAACCCCGGAAATAGTTTGCGTTGTCGGTGTTGTTACTCTCGCTTGAATAAAGTCTGCCCACAGGAGTGCGTTGTAGTCTCCGGCATCGGTCAGATCGAAAGTGAAGTCCACTCCGCTGAAGTCCTCTTTCAGTTCTTCTTTGCGGAGTTTAAGTACCGGACTTTCGCCCGTTGTCCATACTTCGAGGATATAGCGCAGTTTGCAATCACTCGGCATGGTTATAGCCCGTGTCTGTATGCTCCGGTCCACGCTTGCGCTGAGGGTTACGCTGGTGGGTTCATAGGTCTGCGGCTCGGCGGCTTCGTCCTGGCTGCACGCGGTCATCAGCCCCACGAGGGCGATGAACCAAAGGTAAAGATGATACTTTTTCATGTGCTTGGTAATTTTAATTTTTAATTTATTGGTAATTCACTCGTTTTATTATTGTAGCGGACCATCGAGGTCTATATTTATATCGTCGTCATCAAAATCGGGGTCGATACCGATGCCCGTGTCGTAGCGGTTGGTCAGGAAGTGCCCCCGCACGGTAGTGAGGTGGCCGCGGCGGTAAGGCACGTCGATGCCTGTGGTGCGGCTGATGCCGTTGCCTGCGTCGTCCTTGATTTCGATGCTCAACGGAACATACGATTCCTCTCCGTTCACGAAGATGTAGTCCGATGCGAGCGTACACTCTCCGCTGCCGTTGTCCGTGACGGCAAGCGGAGCGGTAAACGCCACACCCATTTCCGAACGCCCGGGTTTGCCGGTCAGCACGTTGAAGCCCAGCGGGAAGTAGAAACCGTAACTGACGGTGATGGTGTATGCCGTGCTTCCGGCTCGCTGCTTCTGCGTTTTTTGCAGGAACTTCTGCACGTCGGTAGCTATCAGTTCGTACTTCGCCAATGGTCGCACCAGTTCCACTTTTACCTGAACCTTGGCGTTCCACGCGTCGCGGTACTGCCGCAGGTCGAGGGCGGCGGTTCCATAAAGGCAGTCCCGATAGTCGGTGCTGCCCGTGTAGGGGTCGCGGCAGGCTACGTATTGCAAATCTTTGGTGTCGTAATAAAGGTCGTCCGTCGTGCCTGCCTTTACGTAGTCCGTCCATACAGCGAGGGTATAGGCCAACGCGTGCAGTTTCAGACGGATGGGGAGCGAGATTTTCCCGTCGCCGTTTTCTTCTTCGGCGGTCTCCATCACCGTTACCTGCCGGGCTGTGGGCTTGCCTTCCCTCCACGCCTCGATGATGAAGCGGCGGCGGTAGTCCGTTTGTTCTCCGGCACGGGCTTTCGTGGTTCCGCTGCGTGCATTCTGCTGCGTGATGATTTCCAGCGGAACAAGTTCCAGATCGAGCGTTACTTCGGTATTGACTTCTACCAGCGTGGGGTCGATGCCTTCTTCGCCGTCTTCCGTCATGGACGGGTAATCGTGTACACAACCGGCAAGGACGATTGTCAGCACAAGGGCGATAAATCCTATCGTGTATTTCTGTTTCATAAGCCGTTATTTTTTAAGGTTGAAGCGATAGACCACGGACAGCCCTACGCGGGTGATACCCCAATAATTCTTGGTGCGTGTGTCGATGCGTGCGCCGTTATCTATATTATACCAGGTGTCATAGCGCATGTTGGCATAGCCTGCGCCGAGGGTGAACTCGCCCGCCCAATGCTCATTAAAGGGCAGCAGATAACCGTAGCTGATACCTGCGCCCAAGAGCGGACGCTCGGTGTCCTGATAACGGTCGCGGTTCCATTTCACATTGAACCAGCCCACATGGGCATGTACACCGAAGAAATGCCCCTTGCCGGGTTTCGATAGCCAGTAACGGGCTTCGGGCTGCACGGTAAAGGTCTTGATGGCGTGCTCGCTGCTCACGTACCACGGACACCAGAGTACGGGCAGCTCTACAGAGAAATGTTCGCTCACCTGCACATCGACGGCAAGGTTCATTATTGTACCCGCCCATGCCGCAAGGTTGGTCTTGACGGCCACGTAGCGGGATGACGTTTGCGGAGCGGATACTGATTTGTCCGTTTGCATCGGTTGGTCCGTCCGTTCCAGATCGGACTTCACCTCTTGCTGTACCGGGGTAGCCTGTTGTTCCGCTTGCTGTATCTCTTCCTTTATTTCCTGTTCTTCTCTAACCGGTTCCGTCTCTTTTTCCACAACGACCGGAGTGATTTCTTCGGTCTTCTGTTCTTTCTCAGCCGGAAGGGATTTCGATACGTCCTCTTCCATCTGTTTAAGTAGTGGAAGTGATGAATAGCTGATTACAACTATATCCCCCAAATCCGGATGGTTATGAGGGGTATTTACTGTTTTGAAATCGCGTTCGCGCAATCCATAGTAATTAATAAGATAACCTTTCAGGTTGTTACAACGGTGAAAAGCAGTACGCCGGTTGCGGGAGTCATTATCACATTCCCCGGAATAACCATTCACATAGAGCGTATCCTTTCCTTTGGAAAACGTTTGCAACCGTTTCTTTAATAATTGTAATGTCTGCCGGTTGCTTTTGTAGTCTGCCTTGAACATTTGTATGCAAGGCGGGTAATGGAAAATGAATGTACTGTCGGAGGCAGTACCCTTATTTCCTTCCTGCATCGTTTGTGCATTCAGTGAGGAACAAAGAATGAAGCCTATTATCAGGCAATTAATGATTTTTTTATTCATCAATACATATATTTATTTTGTTCTTTAACTATTGTTGTTTATTCTATTTTGCAAAGCTATATATCCTTAATTTGCAATTCGTCAAAACCATATTGTCATTTTATCAAAATCTTAGTATTCATGCGGAATTGAAGGCTGTTTTAGCCTGAATTCTCTTTTTCACGATATTGTTTAGGTGTAATCCCATTGTGATGTTGCGCAAAAGCCCGGTGCAATGCCGAAGGTGAAGTGAAGCCGGATTTCAGGGCAACCTGGTTGACTGTAAGTCCCGGATGATTCCGCAACAGCTCTTCGGCATAATGGATGCGGTAGCTGCGTACCACATCGCTGAAACTTTCTCCCCAGCCTTCATTGAATATCTGTGAAAGATAAGTCCGGTTCAACGGAAGTACCCCTGCAACATCCATCAATTTGAAATCCTTACGCAAATAAGGTTTTGTTTCTTCCATCCATTGCTGTACTTTTGTTTTGTATTCGGGCAGTTTTACAAGGAATACCGTTTCATTCATACTCTTTTCCTGTTGTTCCACATTATCCACGGTTAAAGGAGGCGGCAGTTCTTCCACTTCTTCATTTTTCCGGGCTTCTTCTTCATTCATGGTATGGCGGAAGAAGTTTTCCGGATACGGGTTTTCATGGAAAAAGCCTTTGTAAAAGATGAAACCGAAAAACAGTTGGATGATGATATTATGTACTACATAGCAATAGGTATTGCCATCCAGCAATATCCAGCAGAAAGCGAACATGATAAACATTGTCCCCAAACCGTAAAACCGCAGCCATGATATTTCCATGTCTTCGGTCGAAGCATAGTTTGCATCACACCATTGCCGGTATGAAACCTCATAGCGATAGACAATCAGAATCAGATAAGTAATATATGCAAATACGGAAAAAACGATAACTAATCTGTACCAGACATTGAATTGTCCCATATTAATAAGAAGGGTATCCCAATGATCCAGGCGGACAGGAGTTTCGCCGAGCAGATACATAACCACAAAATAGAAAGCTACAATCACCAGGTAAGGGGACATGACCAGCAAACAGCGTTTCGGGTTGAGCCAGCCGGGGCGGACGACTTCAAGAGGATAGAAAAGGGTAATGATAGCATAAAGATTACCGGCTATCAAGACAAAGGGGTCAAGGACGCTACTCTCCATCGTTTTCATAAAGCCGAACAAAATACCCAAGACACGGATTACATAAGCTATTCCCCAAGCCAGCATGACATACGCAAGCAAACGCTTGGAGCGACTGCCTTCTGCATGAAGAAGAAGTAGAATCGCTCCCGCTATGCAGATAACGGTACACATCGGTATCAACATCTGCAAAACGGATTCCCATCCGGGAATAATCAGGTTCATAAAATCATCCTATTCATTTTACACTACGTTTTATCGCGCCTGAACACAAGAAAGGCGTGAGCCACTGTTAACTTTATCCATAAATCAGGTCTTCGCAATACCCGTGTTGTTAGATAAAGCAACAGCACTCACGCCATTTGTTGTATATAGGCTACTACGTAGCATACCCGGAAGGGTTTGCAATAAGCAGGTATATAACAAAAGGACGTGAGCGTTTGTTGCTACCATCTCCAACAACACTGAATCAAAGTTGCGAAGTTTGATTTATGGAGATTGGTATTTTTAAACGCTTCCGTTGTCACATGTCTCATTCCGCCCCAAAAAGCAGAATGCGTACAAAGATAACGAATGCCGTTTATTTATCAAAGCAGCACGGCAATTGTTTTCACTGGACGGTACGAAAATACTAACTTACGAGCAGTAAGGGAGGAAAAGCCGATGGACAATTCGATACCCAAAACCGAAAGCCGTCAATTATTTCTTAAAAAAGCACCTTTTCTCCCTTGTTTTGCAAGAAGATTAGAGAAATTATGTATCTTTAATCATTTAATATTATTCCGATTGTACAATGACAAACAAACATACCTTATTATATATATTTTGTTTCTTTCTCTGTGTGGCATTAACCGGATGCCACCGGTCGTCCATGCCGGTTGACCGGAATAATATCCGTGAATGGCTTTCACAGGACGCAGACTCGTGCTTATGGTATTATACCGGCCATTATACCACCTTGCTTAAAGAAAAGAGATACCGGGAAATAGAGCAACTGTATGCCTCCGTTTTGCGTGCTATGCCGGAACGTCCCAAAGGGGGCAAAAATATGAACTACCTGATGGGCTGGGTACTGACCTATTATTATAATGCCCTGATGTATCAAGACAAAGTGGACGGCAGCGAATTTCTGACCGACAGCCTGCTGAACAGCAGCCACCCTTACTATGCCCAGGTGCTTCGCCCGGAATTGCTTGCCCATTCCTGCAAGTTCTATCTGGCTCAGAACCAGATGAAGGAGGTAGACAGTATCGGGCACCTCTTTCTTTCCCTTCCCCCTACGGACGATCCACGGAGAGATGCCCGGACATGGCATATTATGGCATATTCTCTGGAGTTTTGCAGTATTGACACTAAAACTCCCATGCAACTGATGGAACATGCGGTAGAATCGTGCCGGAAAGCGGAAGGCAAAGTAGGCAATGAAGGTGAAATATATGACTACATGGGTTACCTCTACTGGAAAAACGGAGAACCGGAAAAGGCAATAACCGCCATTCAGGAAGCGATAGACTGGTACACAGCCCGTCCGGGGATTCCGGGGGACGGATTGATTGACTGCTACAACGATCTTAGCCAGGTATATGCCACCCTTGAACTATATGACAAAGCCATAGAAGCCAATACCCTTGCTGTGGAAGCATCCAAGAAGCTGGATAAATGGATGCTGGAAGAGGTGTATCGTTTGCGTGCAGCCTGCTTCAGTAATGCCGGGAAGAAGGATTCTGCGCTGTTCTATATACAGGAAGCGATCAAAGCCACTCCGAAAAGCGCGGAAAATTACTTCAATCTTTTAGTACGCATCAACCGGTTGGATTATTATTATGCCGCCTACCCTGACTCCATAGCCGGACAACTGGATGAATGTTGCCGTTTGCTAAAAGATACTACCGATATAGACCCGGTTGCCCAAAACTATTTGTATGCTTACTATGGCATGGCATTGCTGCGAACGCCGGGACACGAACAAGAAGGAGTGGAACAGTTGGAGCGGAGTTTTCGGAATTTTCAAACGTCCCATTTTCCGGAAGGGATCATTTCCGTCGGCGATGAATTGATACGTGCCTACATCCAAACAGGGATTCCGGACCGGATTTCATCTATATACTCCTTATATACTGAAACAAGCGACAGCCTGCGGCATCAGGCACGTGCCAATGCTGCCATCGGAGCCAATGTCCGTTACGAAACAGGACGCAAGGAACAGGAGAACCTTATTCTTGCCGCCGAGGTGTCTTTGAAGCAACGGACACTGATTTTTACCTGGCTATTGGTCGGACTGCTGTTTGCCATCCTTCTCGTTGGGGGAATGTATATGCGTCAGCGCCAGCGTTTCCTTCGTCAGATCAGTAACGCACGCCTCTCACAAATCAGCGGGTTGCTCCAGGCACAACAGGAACTGAAAGAGAAAAACGAATCCTTGCAGGAAATGCAGGAAGAATTGCGTCAAAGCAACGGGGCATTGTTCAAGGCAAAACAAGAGTTAAGCCAGCATAATGCTTCATTGACACAAGAGCTTCACACGACATCCAGCCGGCTCAACGAAGTGTCTTCACGGTTGGATGCCGTGTCGAAACAGAAAGTTGTTACCGACCTTCGGATGAAAATCAGCACCCAAATTTTCAATTCCGACAAAGAAGCTGAGTTCCGCCGTAGCTTCACAGCCTTCTATCCCAATTATATTCCTGCCCTACACCGGTTAAGCCCGGATATTACCCGTACAGACGAGCTGATTGCCATGCTTATTATTCTGGAATTAAGCAGTGACGAGATTGGTCTCACATTGGGTATTTCCAGAATTGGAGTGAACAAGGCCCGTAGCCGTATGCGTAAAAGACTGGGGTTAGCCAGTGACGCTAAATTGGAGGACTTTTTGAAAGGAATATGGGATTCTCCCTACCCTTGATTGTTAATGAAAACATAACGCATTAATTTAATTGTGTCCATTTGGCATCAGTTGTCCTTAATTGTCCTTA
>PPYF01545690.1_pt1 | contig 18129 bp, 18 predicted proteins | sample 1559871 | NCBI WGS metagenome assembly PPYF01 (sample SAMN08240021, study PRJNA423297) | Human gut metagenome, whole genome shotgun sequencing project.
CGTATGACGCGTGGGGAAAATGCACGCTTGTAAGAGAAATGAGTGGAAGCGGCATCGGGGGGATAAACCCGTTCCGGTACAGAGGGTACTACTATGATGCCGAGACGGGGCTATACTACCTGAAGGCAAGATACTACGACCCTGAAACAGGACGGTTTATTTCCCCTGATGATATAAGTTATCTGGATCCTGAAACGATCGGCGGGTTGAATCTATATGCATATTGCGGGAATGACCCGGTTAATAGATATGACCCGACGGGACATTTTTGGGACTATATTTTTGATGCGGTTTTTTTGGTTTGGAGTATTGTGGATGTTATTAAAAACCCTACTGATTGGAAAAATTGGGTTGCATTGGGTATTGACGTAGTTTTTGCGGTTATACCTTTTGTGCCAAGTGGTGCAGGACAAGTGATTAAGGTCGGTAATAAGATTGATAATTTTGTTGATGTCGCAAGTACAATAAACAAAATTGATAATTTACAAGATATAAGTAAAGTAACCATGATTGGACGAAATATGAATAGGGTAGAAAATACCGCTAGTCTTATAGGGAAAGCTGATAATCTTTATGACACATGGAAAGGTTATGATAAAAGTGCTAGAGCACTTAAAAAGTTTATTCATAACAGTTTTTCGATGGCACATAATGGTGGTTGGTTATTTGGAAAATTGAGAAAAGGTTATACTGTAATTGATATTGGGGTTACCACTATGCACAAAGGAATTAAAGCGTTTGGTCTGTGGTACGGAACAGAGCGAACTGTCTTAGCACTATGGAAAACACGAAATATTTGGAAATTACCTTTAAATTACTTTTTATAGGAGAGATTATGACTGAAAAACAAGTTAAAGATGCTCTAAAATTTCTTTGTGTGAAATATAAAATGAACTATACTTTTGCTGAGTTTGAAAATTATATGGGAACAAATGCAAATATAGAAACTTATAACTATTATAATAAGTATGGTTGCTTTACAATAGCTAATGTAGCTGTTCGTGGAGATGTTGATTATTATCATTTAGATAGTATTGATCAATTAAAAGATATTTTGTTTTCAAGACCGCCGAATCTTGGAGTTCTTACGTCAAAAAATGAGAAACAGTACAAAGAATACGCTGATAATATTTTGAAATATAAGTTGCGGATATATGATTTTGAGCCTGAAATTTGGCAGAAACATAGGAAGTCCGGATTTCTAAAAATTCCTTTCTTTTGGGGAAGTGAAAAACAAATATTACAAGCATTAGCGGATGTTATAGAAGCGCAGATTGAAAAGAATTGTTCGTTTTTCGGTATTAAAGTTTAATAATTTATAGAAAATACGATTCAAAGTGGGTTTCCCACTTTAAGGGTAGGTGGGATTGTCCTTGGTGGCAATCTCCTTATCCTGCCTGTAGGTTTTTCAGTTATGCCACGGCAATTGTTGTTAAAATTATAAATTTTGTGGCAGGATAAGAAAAATGCAACAAAGTTTCTTTTTGTCTATGAATAATTAGGAAACCCAATTTCTTTATATCCATACAAGATAGACCAATCTTATTTGTGGATATTCGCGTAAACTCCGAAGAGACGGGGCTATACTACCTGAAGGCGAGATACTACGATCCGGAGGTTGGCAGATTTATTAGCCCGGACGACACGAGCTACCTGGAGCCGGAGGTGCTGAACAGCTTGAGTTTGTATGCGTATTGCGGGAGCGATCCAGTGAATTATTCCGACGAATCCGGAACTTCACCTAAATGGTGGCAATGGTTGACTAGTGGATTGACCTTTATAGCGGTGTAGTATTATGCTTTGTGCCAGGGGCTCAAGGATTGGGCGTATCGTTACTTGTTGCGGGCGGTTCAATGCTAGCATCAAATATCATGTCTGCGGCAGGTGTTGACGGAAAACTGGCAAGTATAATTTCTTCAGGATTAAATTTTTTTGCTGGAATTGCTTTGTGTTTCACTCCTTTTGCGGGAATCGGGGCCAGTATGATTGGTTCAGGTGTTGGAGGAATCGCAGGAGGGTATTTAGGCGAAGCACTGGGCGGAAGTTTTGAACTCGGAGCTGGCATTGGTAGTATTTTTTTGGGAATTTTAGGTGGAAAAGTTTACGATGCTATTAAATTTTCAGAAATTGCACAACAAGGTATTTTAATTGGAAAAATGGGATCTTTTGAAGCTGAGGCTACTGCACGTGGATTAGCTTATTATGATGGCATGCCAGGTTATAAAGCTCTTTCAAGAGTGACTCCTAAATTAACAGCACGTTTAGGTTGGGCTAATAATTATCATTATGTGAGCAATGTAATGAAACATGGAGGCATAATATATAATCTTGGTGGTCCTAATACAGGTTCTTATGGAAAAGAATTGTCATTAATTGCAAAATATGGATATACATTTATAATTAATTTGTTTTAAATTATTTAAGGGAGGGAATACAATGTTTGCGGCCTGGTGGCATGAAAAATTAGATTCTATTTATAAAAACATTAAAAATGATTTTGCTTTTTTAATTAATTATGGGTTTTATTATTCTTGCTATGAACATCATTATGTAATGCCTTCTGTTATATTTACAAATGGAATTAAACGAATTCAAATAGGAATGAATTATGAAGAAAAAAAAATGTTTGTAATTTTGTATGAAACAAAAGAACAATTATGTGGTAATAACTTGATTGAACATATTGATGTTGTTGGCAAACAATATAAAGAACAATATCCACAGATTGTCAGTTATCTAAAGAATTGGTTTTATAGCAATAATTATTGAGTTAAAGTGGATTTCCTATTTGTAGGGTAACGAGTTGCCTATTTGTGGCAACTTGTTATCCTGCCTAGAAAATTCTTGGAAATAAGCCAGGGTATATTAGTGCAGCTATAGCCACAGGTTCTGGATATTATTTAATTTCAGATCAACTATATAATAGTATGATCGAGGTACAACGATGGGCAAATAATATGCAATATTTAATTGACGCAAATAAAATATGATTGGATTCTACGTGTAGAATATGAAATTTTTATATGAATATTTTAAAATATGGCCTTCACGATACTAGCTTTAATACAGTAAAAATTGGGAAAAAAGGTATAAGTTTGAGTTTTAATAATGGTATATATTTATTGGACGAAAATGGAAAAGAAAAAAGGTTGAGTAAAGAATGCAATTTAAAAATAGATATTGATCATTTTAACTTCAAATATCCGAGTGAACATATTTGTATTTCAAAAATACATAGAAATAGAATTCGAGAAATTACAATACAAAAATTATTGAATTATTTAAAAAATGGCTATTTTAATGTTTATTTAGATTTTTATTCTGGGTTTTCACAATCGATGCTGATTAAAGGCTTTTTAGGGAAATCTGAATTTGAAATTTTAGTATCACAAATCCTAGAGATGGAATTTATTTTTTCAGATACAAAGAATAAGGAGTAAATATCCACTGCAAGCTTTGCATCTTTAATTGTGTAGTACGCTTTTATTATTCAACAGGAAGGAGTATTTATGGTTGAGATTCCAATGTACTTAAAAGATTTCACTAAAATAAATAAAATATCAAAAGACGCTGTCCTGCTGAAAGTTTTATGCAATTGCGGTTGTTCAACTTTTTATATGCTAGAAAGTCTTTTGGATATTGAAGAAGAGAATATCATAAAGGAATATGATGCGGTTCACTGAAATGAGAATAAACTTTGTCAGTACTGCAAATAATCGGCCGCGCTACTCTTAGTCAAACAGTCCTTACAGAATAAATTTACTTGATTTATTTTCGGACAGGCGTATAATATTCGACAGAGGGGTGCTCACGGTAGTGGGCTGAGATTAGGCTGATACCGCCTTGACCCGAGAACCTGATTTGGATAATGCCAACGTAGGGAGAGATACAGTCTGTATATGCGTTATTATGCGGAGATGTCTTCCGAATGGCATCCCCGCATTTTTTTATTTAGGAGGAAACGCAATGTTCGGAGAATATCTGGAAAACGTCAGAAAACAGACGCCGCTCATCCATAATATTACAAACTATGTCACTGTAAATGACGTTGCAAATATACTGCTTGCCTGCGGCGCAAGCCCCATTATGTCGGATGACGCAGACGAAGTCGAAGACATCGTATCGATCTGTGGCGGCCTATGCATCAATATTGGTACACTCAATAAAAATACAATTCCGTCAATGCTGCTCGCAGGAAAGAAAGCCAACGCACTAGGACATAGAACCGTGCTTGATCCCGTAGGAGCCGGCTCCAGCAAACTTCGGACAGAAACTGCATTTCAGCTAATCGAAGAAATCCATTTCGACGTCATCCGTGGTAATATTTCGGAAATCAAAGCGCTTGCACTCGGGAGCGGCGGTGCAAAAGGCGTAGATGCCGACATCGCCGACGCCGTAACGGAAGACACGCTCGAATCCGCCATAACATTCGTACAGACATTTTCCAAAAAAACAAACAGTATCATCGCAGTAACAGGCGCCATCGACATCCTCGCAGCAGCAGAACACTGCATCCTCATCTGGAACGGCAGACCGGAAATGGGCAAAATCACCGGCACCGGCTGTCAACTCTCCGCAATGATCGCGGCATATATCACTGCAAATCCTGGTAAAATATTAGAGGCAGCCGCTGCTGCAGTGTGCGCCATGGGGCTCGCAGGAGAAATCGGGCATCAAAAAATGCAGCCGGAAGACGGAAATTCCACCTACAGAAACCGGATCATAGATGCAATCTGCAATCTGGATGCAAAAACACTCGAAGAAGGGGCTCGTTATGAAATTCGATAGAAAAAATCTCTTATTATATGCTGTAACCGACCGGAGCTGGCTGGGAGAGGAAACACTGTATGATCAGGTAGAGCAGGCGCTCAAAGGAGGCGCCACATTTATTCAGCTGCGGGAGAAAAAATTGGAACAGGAAGCCTTTTTACAAGAAGCACTGGAAATCAAAGCGCTCTGCAAAAGCTACAACGTACCATTCCTTATTAATGACAACGTAGCGCTAGCAATCCAAACGGATGCCGACGGTGTACACGTCGGGCAACACGATGCGGAAGCAGGCGCAGTAAGAAAACGCCTCGGAGCAGATAAAATTCTTGGGGTATCGGCCCAGACGGTAGAACAGGCGATCCGGGCAGAACAAAACGGGGCAGACTATCTTGGTGTCGGCGCGGTTTTCCATACAGGCACGAAACCGGACGCCGATGATATTTCTTTCGAAACTCTAAAAGAAATCTGTACTGCCGTCCGAATTCCGGTAGTAGCCATCGGTGGAATTTCCAAAGAAAATATCCTGCAACTCTCCGGTAGCGGCATCTGCGGCGTTGCTGTAATTAGTGCAATTTTTGCGCAGCAGGACATTATGAACGCCGCGAGAGAACTGAAAATACTTGCGGAAAGAATGGTAATCCAATGATCCACGCCGCCATTTTCGATGTGGACGGAACGCTGCTCGATTCCATGCCGATATGGGACGATGCCGCCGCGATTTTTCTCAGAAAGCATAAGATCACCGCGGAACCGGAGCTTGGCAGGAAACTTTACCCAATGAGCATGGAGGAAGGCGCAGCATATTTGCAGAAACAGTATAATTTACAGCTTCCCGCAAAAGAAATCATAAATGGCGTAAGTGATCAAATACACGAACGCTCGTAGAAGCAGCATTTCAAAGATTGGAACTATCCCGTTATTTTACAGCGCTTTACACGTGCGCGGAAATCGGCGCAGGAAAGACGGAGCCGGATATTTTCAAAAAAGCCGCAGCAGCGATGCAAACCTCGCCGCAGGAAACATGGGTATTTGAGGATTCGTTTTATGCGGCACAAACGGCGCGCAAGGCAGGATTCCGCGTAGCCGGCGTATATGACGCATCAGGAATTGAAACATTGCAGCAGCTGAGAGAAAATTCGGATATTTATATCGGCGACTTCAGCGACTTTGAAGGATTTTATCGAAAAACACAACAGGAGGTCTTCCTATGAAAACAGCACTTACGATTGCCGGCAGCGACTGCTCCGGTGGCGCAGGAATCCAGGCAGATATTAAGACAATGACTGCCTGCGGCGTTTATGCAATGAGCGCAATCACGGCGCTGACAGCACAAAATACCACAGGGGTCTATGGAATTCTGGACGTCGCGCCGGAGTTCCTGACAAAACAACTGGATTGCATTTTTACGGACATCCCCCCGGACGCGGTGAAAATCGGCATGATATCAACTGCCGGAATCGCCGTCGCAATTGCGGACCGGCTGAAATTTTACAAAGCGCGAAATATTGTAGCAGATCCCGTGATGGTGGCGACAAGCGGGGCAAAATTAATCAGCGAAGGAGCGATTTCCGCGCTGCGGGAGAATCTGTTTGGCCTCGCCGCTCTGCTGACGCCGAATATTCCGGAAGCGGAGGTCCTTTCGGGGCTGGAAATCCAAACGCCTGACGATATGGTTCGCGCGGCGCGGAAAATCAACAGCGAATTCGGTTGCGCTGTGCTGTGCAAAGGCGGACACCACCGGAACGACGCAAATGATCTGCTATTTTTCGACGGAACGTACGAATGGTTCCTGGGAGAACGTGTGGACAATCCGAATACGCATGGCACCGGTTGTACGCTGTCAAGCGCGATCGCGGCTTATCTGGCAAAAGGCGCAGACTTACGTAGTGCCGTCAATCATGCAAAAGCATACATTACAGGAGCACTGAAATCGCAGCTCAATCTCGGAAAAGGGAGCGGGCCGCTAGATCATATGTGGAATATTAAATCAGTGAAAGGATGAGAGATCATGAAAGAATATAAAACACAAATGGAAGCCGCAAGAAAAGGAATTTTAACGGAAGAACTGAAAACCGTAGCGGAGAAGGAACGAATGACGCCGGAGGAACTGCTCCCGCTGGTCGCTTCGGGAAGAGTCGCAATCTGCGCCAACAAAAACCATAAATGTATCGATCCGGAGGGCGTGGGCTCAATGCTCAGAACTAAAATCAATGTAAATCTCGGCGTCTCCCGGGACTGCAAGGATTACGATATCGAAATGCAAAAGGTGATGGAAGCCGTGAAAATGGGAGCACATGCCATTATGGATCTGTCCTCCCACGGCGACACGGGACCGTTCCGGCGGAAGCTGACTTCCGAATGCCCGGCGATGATCGGTACCGTACCAGTATATGATTCCGTAATCCACTACCGCCGTGATCTCGATACGCTTACCGCGAAAGACTTTATTGATGTCGTCCGGCTCCATGCGGAAGATGGCGTCGATTTTGTAACGTTGCACTGTGGCATCACACGGAAGACAATCGACCAGATTAAAAATCACAAACGTAAAATGAATATTGTTTCACGCGGAGGTTCCCTCGTGTTTGCATGGATGTGCATGACAGGGAACGAAAATCCGTTCTATGAATATTTCGATGATATTTTAGAAATCTGCCGTGAATATGACGTGACGATTTCTCTCGGCGACGCCTGCCGTCCCGGCTGTCTGGCAGACGCGTCGGACGCCTGCCAGATCGAAGAGCTTGTGCGGCTCGGAGAACTAACAAAACGTGCCTGGGCGAAGGACGTACAGGTGATGATTGAAGGTCCGGGGCATATGCCGATGGATCAAATTGCAGCAAATATGAAAATAGAGCAGACCATTTGCATGGGAGCTCCATTTTACGTACTGGGACCACTTGTAACAGATATTGCGCCGGGATACGATCATATCACTTCTGCGATCGGCGGAGCGATTGCAGCACAGCATGGCGCGGCATTTCTGTGCTACGTGACGCCGGCGGAGCATCTGGCGCTTCCCAATGTGGAGGATGTAAAACAAGGAATTATTGCGTCGAAAATTGCGGCACATGCGGCCGATATCGCAAAAGGCGTACGCGGCGCGCGAGAAATTGACGATAAAATGGCGGATGCAAGGAAGAAACTGGACTGGGAGGCGCAGTGGGCGTGTGCAATCGATCCGGAAACAGCAAAGGCAATTCGGGACGATAGAAAGCCGGAACATGACGATACTTGTTCTATGTGCGGAAAGTTCTGTGCAGTGCGGAGTATGAATAAGGCGCTTGCTGGAGAACATATTGATATCCTGTGACAGTGATTGACAAATATCCGCATTTATAGTACATTTATGCAAAAGAACGCTTAAAAGTGTTCTTCGTATTTTTATGCCAAAATTTAGGCAAATATCATAATCATGTAATTTAATGGGTGCGAATATGGAAACCGGATGCGAACAGGAAAGAAAAGATGAAATGGTCGAACAGATCAACAGATTAAAAAAAGAACGCAATGCAGTTATCGTAGCGCATATGTATCAAAACGCGGAGGTACAGGAGATTGCCGATATCGTAGGCGACTCATTTGCACTCAGCAAATACTGCGCAAGTCTTACGGAACAGACCATCGTATTCTGCGGCGTGGATTTTATGGCTGAAAGCGCGAAAATATTATCACCGGAGAAAACGGTGTTGCTTCCGGAACGTCATGCCGGATGCCCGATGGCAGAAATGATCACAGCGGAGGCGCTGATTGAATTTAAAAAGAAATATCCTGGTTATGCGGTGGCGACTTACATCAATTCATCCGCAGCGGTCAAAGCGGAATCTGATGTGATCGTCACCTCTTCCAATGCTGTTAAAGTGATAAAAGGGCTTGAAGAACAGAATATCATATTCGGGCCGGATCAGAATCTTGGTGCATTTATCGCAAAGCAATGCCCGGAGAAAAATATCGTTTTGTGGAACGGATTCTGTCCCACGCATCATAAAATCAAAAAGGAAGACGTACTGACGATAAAAGCGCTACATCCCGATGCGCTGCTTCTAGTACACCCAGAGTGTACTCCGGATGTGACGGAACTTGCAGATTATGCAGGCAGTACAAAAGGAATTATCGATTATGCGACGGCTTCTGATCATCAAAAATTTATTATTGGCACCGAAATCGGTGTCATGCATCAGCTTGAGAAAAAGAACCCTGGAAAGACATTTTACCTCATGGCACCGGGCCTCGTGTGCCCGAACATGAAGAAAACTTCCCTGAAGAGTGTTTTAAATTGTCTGGAAACGGGAGAATATGAAATCCATGTCCCGGAAGAAACGGCATCACGCGCCAGAAAAGCACTGGATCGCATGATGCAGTTGGGACGGTAAAAGAGCAGGAATGAGGCGGGAAAAATGAGAAGGTATTTGGTAGATTTTGACACTGCGGCGATGAAAAAGGTGTACACAGATGTACTCATCATCGGCAGCGGGATCGCCGGTGTGTATACGGCGCTGGAACTTGGTGATCGATATGATATCACGGTTATTACAAAAGAAGAGGTAGAAATCAGCAATTCTGTGCTTGCCCAGGGCGGAATCGCCGTATCGCTCGATAAGAACGATTCGCCGGAAGAGCACATGAGGGACACGCTGTACGCAGGCGCGGGACTATGCGATGAAGAAAGCGTCGATGTACTCGTACATGAAGCGGCGGCAAATATCAAAAGAGTATGCAACTTCGGCGTACAATTTGATAAAAGCGAAAATAATGAAAAACAGCTTGCGCTGACGCGCGAAGGAGCGCACAGCAAAAACAGGATTATCCACGCTGGTGACGCTACGGGTAAAGAAGTCTGTGATAAGTTGATTCATACTTTAATGCAGCGGAAGAATGTCCGGATCGAAGAACGCATCTGGGCGCTGGATCTCCTTGTGGAGGATAATATTTGTTATGGTATTATCGCATATAATGAAAAAACGGGCGAATACACGGCATATTACGCGGGAATCGTAATCTGCGCTTCCGGCGGTTACGGCCAGCTCTATTATTATACGACGAACCCGGAAGTTGCTACGGGGGACGGCGCCGCGATGGCATACCGTGCCGGCGGCAAGCTGGCAGATCTGGAATTTGTACAGTTCCATCCTACCGTTTTGTATCACGATAAAAATAAGAGCTTCCTAATCTCAGAAGCCGTACGCGGAGAAGGCGCTATTTTACGGAATTCGAAAGGCGAACGTTTTATGCCGAAATATCACGAACTTGCAGAGCTTGCGCCGCGTGACGTTGTTTCACGCTGCATTTTTAAAGAAATGCAGAAAACGGGCGACTCGCACATGTGGCTTGATATTACGCATAAGAGCCGGGAGTATCTGGAAAAACGTTTCCCGACGATTTTTAGCACTTGCCTCGAGTACGGAATCGATATTTCAAAAGATTATATTCCAATTGCTCCTGCCGAGCATTATTGCATGGGAGGAATCCGCACAGGGCTATACGGTGATACGAGCATCGGAAGGTTTTATGCATGTGGGGAATCTGCATGCAACGGGATTCACGGGGCAAATAGACTTGCATCAAATTCCCTTTTGGAAGGTCTCGTATTTGGACACAGAATTGGCGCGTGTGCCGACCAGCTAATTCATGACGACAGGATCGAAAGGATCAAAGCAATGCCTGATTTTACGAGTAAGGGAACAAAAAACGGCAGTAAGACGTCAAAGGAGGCTGGCCTTGATCCTGTCGGCGCGATTCAATTATTGCGAAGAACAATGTCGTCGCTAGTAGGCATCGTACGTACGAAAGAAGGCCTTACCGAGGCGCTCGAAAAAATAGAAGAAATTGAGAAGAAAGCAGATCAGGTTAAGTGCTCTGTCCCCGAGGAGTTTATCGCTGTAAACGACAGCATGCTTGCTGCGTTAGTGATTCGCAGTGCAATCAGACGCGAGGAAAGTCGTGGGGCCCATTACAGAGCGGATTTCCCGAATACAGATGATGCGTGGAAGCGGCATATTATTGTATCGAAGGAGAATCGGTAATGACACTTGATACGAAACAAATAGACAAAGTTGTTTTAAACGCACTGGAAGAAGACATGCCGTACGGCGATGTTACCACCGACAATCTGATCTCCGACGAGGATTTTACGGAAGCGAAATTTATTGCAAAAGCGGACGGCGTAATTTCCGGAATGCCTGTTGCAGCGCGTGTTTTTGAACTGATCGACAGCAGAACGTCTCTTGAAATCCTGAAAAATGACGGCGAATGTGTACAGAAGGGCGATATTATCGCAATCCTGCGCGGTCCGACGGCTGCCGTACTGAAAGGGGAACGCACTGCATTGAATTTGATGCAGCGCATGTCTGGGATTGCCACGCGGACGCGTGTTTTTACGGAACTGGTTAAGGACTATCCTGTGAGCGTTGCGGATACACGCAAAACGACGCCGGGGCTGCGCTATTTGGAAAAGTATGCTGTACGTTGCGGCGGCGGCAGGAATCACCGGTATTCGCTTTCTGATGCGGTGATGCTCAAAGATAACCATATTGCGGCGGGTGGGGGAATTCTTTCTGCTGTTCGAAAAGTTCGCGCGAATATTCCTCATACGGTTAAGATCGAAGTGGAAGTTGAGAATATGGATATGGTGCGTGATGCAGTAGAATCCGGCGCGGATATTATTATGCTTGATAATATGAATGAAGCTGCCATGGCTGAGGCGGTGCGATATATCGCCGGCCGGGCGCTTGTGGAAGCGTCAGGGGACGTAACGGAAGAACGAATCTGCGCGATTGCCGAGACCGGTGTTGATATCATTTCAATTGGACGCATTACGCACTCTGTCAAGGCATTGGACATTAGTCTCCGTTTTAAGATTTAAAGAGCACGCATTGTAAAATGCCTGTATTATCGTATTTTTTTATTGTGAGAATTATCCCCAGGAGTTTTCCACAGAAAAAAGTGGAAATGTGGACAAATTTAAAAAAGCCTTTTGTTAAAGGCTTTTTCTTATTTTACACCGAGAAAGTTTTCCACAGGTTGTGAAAAAAACAAGCAGTTGCCCTGCAAATACGGGTAAGAGATGCAAAATAATTTTATTCTGGCTGACCGGAAGTGAAAGGACTCATAATTTACTGACGATTTCTAGAGGCATTCTTACGAGCTGGGGCTGCCCCATGAAATAAAGTTCAATGATTGCCAGTCGCTTATGGCGATCAATCTTTTTTATAACGCCTTCCCGCCCGAGGAGCGGCCCGGATGTGATATACACCTTAGAATCGAGGATATAACCTTCCGACATGCCGATATTATAATCATCGTCCGTAAACCCTGCGATAAACGCAGCTTCTTCCTTACTAATCGGCGTAAAAAAGTCTCCTTCTTTTAAAACGCGTTTGAATCCGTCTACTTTTTTCAGTTCATCGTAAAAGGCATCGATTGTATCTGTAATTACGAAAATATAACCGGGAAACAGCGGCTGGATCCGCTTCTCATAGGATCCGTTGCTTTTAAAAATATATTCTGCCTGGGGTACGAAGCAATCCTGAAATAAGTCCGGAATGATCCGACTCTTGATTTTTACACACAATCTGTATTCGTTTTTCGGAAGAACTTGTATCACATACCAATTTGAAAACAATCTAATCACTCCATGAAAAATATTAGCATAAAAAAAACGTGTGGTCAAATACAGCGCTACCTCGCAGCAGAATTTTACTTGACAAAAAATAAAGGCAGGGATAATCTAACCTATGTCTGATTTTTGGGACAGAGGGTGAATCTGAGATGCAAAAAACAAAATTAAAATTACTAAGCGCGATTTTATTTTCCATACAGGCCGCATTATCAGTTGTTCTTGTCGTGTACATATTTAAACTGAATGTATTGCCCGATATGATCGCCTATGCCTGCGTGCTTGGACTCACTCTTCTCATTATCGTTTCTGCATTCCTGTTTTTTATGAAAGGAACGACAAAAAAGATCATCTGTGCATGTATTTCTTTTATTTTAAGCATAATAATGTTGTTTCCGATCCATGTGATGTGGAAAACGGACTCGACGCTTACGCATCTGCAGGGAGAAACGAACACTTATCATTCCAATTATGAAATCATTGTGCGAAAAGAGGATCAGGCGAACATTCTGAGTGATATTATCGGCTATAAAATAGGGATTGATACGGGCTATAACTACGAAAGTGCGAAAGAAGTGCTTTCTGATATCGAACGTAAAATGAAAACAACGTTGGACGTTTCTGAATATAGCGGATCTTCTACACTTTGGGCGGCGCTTACGGAATCAAAAGAAGTAGATGCAATCCTGCTTGATCATTCCTTTTATGAGATGTTCCGTGAGTCTTATGAATTGCTGAATGATGATATCGGGAATCATGTTAAAATTATTGATAATATCACAGTCTCTATCGATGTAGAGACGCCGCCGAAAACGCCTCCTGCTGTGACGGACTCGGAACAGAAGAAAGAATTATGGGAGAAACCGTTTGTAATATATGTGAGTGGAATTGATACGGCCGGCAAAATTACAACGAGAAGTAGAAGCGATGTGAATATTTTAATCGTAATCAATCCGAAACTGAAGAGAATGCTTCTTGTAACAGTGCCGCGGGATACGTATGTGCCGTTCCCGGGGGTCACCGGCGGTTCCTATGACAAACTGACGCATGCCGGGATTTATGGAGACAATTGTTCTGTATCGATTGCGACCCTGGAACAATATATCTACACCGGAATTACGATCGATAAATGGATCCGTGTGAATTTTACCTCTGTGGAGAGGATTGTGGACGCGCTTGGCGGAATTACAGTAGAATCTAAGTATGATTTCAAGAGCGGAAGTTATACGTATGTGAAGGGCTTGAATCAATTGAACGGAAAACAGGCGCTTGCATTTGCCCGAAATCGGAAAAGCTTTGCCGAGGGCGATATGCAGCGGGGGAGAAACCAGCTGGAAGTCATCAAGGGAATTTTTAATAGGGCAATCTCACCTGCGATTCTTACAAGTTATTCCGCGATATTAAATGAAATTTCGGACTGTATCCAGACAAACTTATCCTATAATGATATTACGGGACTTGTGAAGATGCAGCTCAGCGATGGCGCTTCGTGGCAGATTGATACTGCGTCGATTTATGTTGACTATAAGTATGATTACTGCTATTCTATGTCAGGCCAAAAGCTATGCGTCGGCGTTATGTCTGAAGAGTCGCGCCTCCAGGCGATTGAGAAGATCAATCAGGTTTTAAACGGATAAAAGAAGGGAACGAACAAATGAAAAATTTAAAAATAACCGGTATTATAGGATTTATATTTCAATTGATATTTTCTGTGGTAACAGTTGTTTTTGTAATTAAACTCAATATGCTGCCTGCGTTTTATATTTTTTGGATTGTGTTTATTTTAACACTCCTTTTGTTAACCTCCGGCATTTTTATTATTGCAAGATCACGGTTGCGGGTAATTATGGGGATGGTATTTGCATTTCTGATGAGTATCGTGCTTGCCGTCGTGTCAATAAAATATCTGATTCCTGCAATTGGACTTTTTGACAATATCACGAATCCTTCTACCACCTATAAAACCACATACCATGTTCTTGTGAAGAAAGAGGATCGTGCGCAGAAAATCGAGGATATCAAGGATTATAAAATCGGTGTAGAGAAAAGCCATGATTTTGATGCGATGAAAAAGGCTCTCGACAATCTTGCAGCACAGTTCGACCATACGCTCAATGTGATTGCATATGACGATTATAATTCTATGTGGAGTGCATTCCTGAACAACAGTGAGACCGGGACGATCCTGATGGATACCTCTTTTTATAATATTTATGCGAATTCTTATCAAGAACAGGAAGATAATATAGAGAATTATGTAAGAATTTTGGGTGATATTGAAGTTGAAATGAAGAAGAGCTATGCGAATAACAGCGCTGATGTTACGCCGCAAGGCAAACTTACAGAGCGTCCGTTTATCTTATATTTAAGCGGAATTGATGTTTCCGGTAGTATCAATACAAGGAGCCGTAGCGACGTTAATATCGTAATGGTGGTAAATCCAAAGACACATAAAATTTTGCTTGTAACGGTGCCACGGGACACGTATGTGCCGTTCCCGCAGGCGCGAGGTTTCGGCGGTACAAATGGGCAATGCGACAAGCTGACGCATGCGGCAATTTATGGAGATAATGATTGCGCGGTTTCCATTGCTACATTGGAACAAAATGTGTATACGGGGATTCATATTGATCATTGGATCCGTGTGAACTTTACCTCTCTTGAGAAGATCGTGGATGCTCTCGGTGGGATAGAAGCATATTCTGAATATTCTTATACTTCGTATTTTACTGGGGAGAAGGTTTATTTTCAGAAGGGCATGAATTATATGGACGGCTGGAAAGCGCTGGTGTTCTGCCGGGAACGAAAATCGATTCCAGGAGAGGAACAGCAGAGAGGACGCAATCAGCTGGAGGTTGTGAAGGGGATCTTTAATAAAGCGACGTCACCTTCAATTATTGTAAATTATAATAATGTTCTGAATGAAGTGAAAAATAATATCGTTACGGATATTTCGACAGATGAGATCACAAATTTGGTAAAGATGCAGATTGATACGAATGCGTCCTGGAGCTTTGAAACGGTTTCTGTAGAGGTTGAATACGTTTATGATTATTGTTATTCGATACCGAGTCGGGAGCTTTGCGTCGGGCTTATGAAGGAAGCTTCCCGCCAGGAGGCGATCAATAAAATCAATGCGGTCATGAACGGGAACTGATATTTGCCGTGTTTAGATCAAGGAGGAGTTTTTATGAATAAAAAAGTTAGAATCGGAATTATTGGACTGGGAAATATGGGAACGGGACATTCCAATAATATTTTACAGGGAAAATGCCCGGAGCTTTCCATAACGGCTGTTGCGGATCTTAATCCGGAGCGCTTAGATTGGGCAAAAGAACATCTCCCGGAGGCTGCCCGATTTGAATCTGGGGATGCGTTAATTGAAAATGCGGCGCACAATATGATTGATGCAGTTATTGTGGCTGTTCCGCATTATGACCATCCGAAATATGCGATTGCTGCGATGAAAAAGGGTCTCCATGTAATGGTTGAGAAGCCGGCGGGCGTGTATACAAAGCAGGTTCGTGAGATGAATCGCTGTGCACAGGAATCCGATGTGGTTTTTGGCATGATGTTCAATCAGAGAACAGACCACATTTATCGAAAGATGCGTGAGCTTGTGCAGAGCGGCGAATATGGCGCGATCCGGCGTACGAACTGGATTATTACAAACTGGTATCGTCCGCAGGCGTATTATGATTCTGGTGCTTGGCGTGCAACCTGGAGTGGAGAAGGCGGTGGCGTCCTTTTGAATCAGTGCCCGCACAATCTGGATTTGTGGCAGTGGATCTGCGGCATGCCCATAAAGGTTGAGGCACATATGCAGTTTGGTAAGTGGCATGATATTGAGGTTGAGGACGATGTTACGGCGTATGTAGAATATGCAAATGGAGCGACAGGAACTTTTATTACTTCTACCGGGGATGCACCGGGAAGCAATCGTTTTGAAATTACGCTTGATAAGGGTAAGCTTATCGCTGAAGATGGAAAGTTGAAATTATGGGAACTGGCAGTTTGCGAACCGGAATTTTCCAAAACAAACACGGTTGCGTTTGCGGCGCCGCAGTGTACTTATAAGGAAATTGAAACGGATGGCAAATCGGAACAGCACAGCGGCGTGTTGAATGCCTTTGCTGGCGCGATTCTGCGTGGCGAGCCTCTGATTGCCGGAGGGGAAGAGGGGATCCACGGCCTGATGCTTTCAAATGCGATGCATTTATCTGCGTTTCTTGGGGGACAGCCCGTTTCCATTCCTTTTGATGATGATCTATATTACAGTGAGCTGATGAAGCGTGTTGCGGTTTCACGCCGTAAAGAGGGAATCCGCTCGGTTTTTTCCGATACGGAAGGCTCTTTTAATATTTAATATTTACTTTTTGGGAAAAGATGCCGCTCGTAAGGCGGCATCTTTTTTGTTCTCGGATGCTTTATGATAATTTTTCCAAATTGATACCGGTATAGTAATGTTTTAGGATTGTTTCATAATCCGCCCCATTTTGCGCCATTGCTTCTGCGCCGCATTGGCTCATACCAACGCCGTGCCCATATCCGATTGAGACGACGGCGATTGCGCCGTTGGACAGTTTTTCAAAATGAATATTGGAGGAGAGTGTCCCGAACATCGCACGCAGCTGCTGTCCCGTAAATGTTTTACCTCCGATATTTGCGGAGAGAATCCTGCCCGTCGCAGCGCGTTTGATCTGTACGATGTTTGCTGATGCGTCATCTGTGCTGCATTCCAATTCTTCGCTATAAGCGTACATTGTTTCCACAAAATCTTCCGGCGTGTAATATTTTACGCTGCAATAATCGTAGTTTTCTGCTTCGCCTGGACTTTCTACGCTTACCAGATATGGGTACGGCGCGCCTCCCCAGACATTTTCGATGGATTCCGTATATCCCCCGCTGTTTGAAAAATAGAGCGCGTTGATACATTCATTGTTATATGTTCCGATAATATTATGGGTTTCTTTTACGGCGGATGCGATTGAATCTGGATAATCTCCGCCGTTTTCTGCTTCGGTCCATGCCTGACAATGTGTGTAGTCTGTGCAGACATCTGCGCCGTTTTCATGCGTAATGTGATTATTGATCCGGTAGATGGTATAGGATCGTGCTGCAATAGCCTGTGCTTTCAGTGCTTCTTTGTGATAAGTTTCGGGTACTTCACCATAAAGCACCCCCATGATATAATCGTCGAGATTCATTTCTTTTACGACGCCTTCTCGATGGAAATATACATTAATATATATATTGTCATCTTTTATTGGCTTGTTGCTTTCTTCCATGTTCGGATACGGTGTCTCTTCTGCTGGGGGAGTTTGGGTCTCTATTTCCTCTTTATTAGATTTTTTGATCAGATCGATCAAATTATTGATCATCCCCGCACGAAACTCCGATTTGTTTCCTGATTCCGCTGTGACAGTATAAACGGAAATTGTAACAAAAAATGCCGTAATAAAGGCCATCAATTTTTTCTTTCCAAAAGTTTCATTCCTTCTAATCATATAATGATCCTCCTTTATAGAAAACTGTGCCCATAATCAAAACTTTTATACAAGAATGCTATAAAATTTCTCATCAAAAGGCTTGAACCGCAATAATCCCTTTCTTCAATATGCGACTTTCGCACAAAATCCTGTGTAAATTGTGCGAAATCACTGGAATTCCCTCGTGCCCACCTTGCTCGCCTACCTTGCCTTTGGGTCCCCGTGCGCCCTCCTGACTTGCGTTTCGCACAAAAT
>PPYF01545749.1_pt1 | contig 18128 bp, 10 predicted proteins | sample 1559871 | NCBI WGS metagenome assembly PPYF01 (sample SAMN08240021, study PRJNA423297) | Human gut metagenome, whole genome shotgun sequencing project.
TCATCTTTTCTACCGAACCGATAAAACCTAATGGTACAGGTTCTTTCCGCAGCATATAGATATAACCTACACGTGCCGCCGCCGACTGGGCGATATGCTCTATGATTCCCGTCTCCTGTAATACACCGTCCCGGCAGAACAGGTTGTCGGGAGTGACGGTCAGCCCTGACCAGGATGTATCTTCTTCTATCCCATAGAAGCGGTCTATCATTACCATGGGCGGGCGTTGCGGAATCAGCCGGAACAGTTCTTCTCCCTGACAGATGATTTCTTTGCTGCTCATTTCAGTCTGCATTGCAGGATACTGTGTCCCAGTCCTATGTTATCATGAATCTCTTCCACTTCCAATCCGGCATTTTCAATGCAGCGGATCAGGTCATCCGAATGGAACATCTTGCTGTTGCCGTTGGCCATTGCTGTAAAGTAGAGGCTGATTTGTGTCAGGCAATAAGATGCTGTTTCATACCGTTGGCGATCCCATAATGTTTCCATAATATAGACTTTGCTGTCTTTGCCGATGGATTGTGCCACACGGGTCAGAATGCTGATGACTTCTTCTTCCGAGAAGCAGTCCAGAAACTGGCTCATCCATACAGCGTCAAAACCCGTGGGAAAGGGCACGTCCCGATCCAGCAGATTGGCGCCGTGACCGTGTATGCGTTCACTACCGGACAAACCGGCCGTTTGCTTTCTCATCATTTCCAGTTGTTGAGGCAGGTCCACGATGGTTACTTCCACTTCCTTATTATATTGTACGCATTGTGTGGCCCATCTGCCGGTATTCCCGCCAATATCGAGCAAGCGTTTCGGGTGATGGCTGAACACGATTTCCAACGCTTTGCCGAATGACTGGTCCGAATAGAAATGATCAAAGCCGAACCAGCTTTTCTGTACCTGTTCCGGCAATTGGGACAGACCTTCGTAAATGGTAGGCCATTCTCCGAATACTTTCAATCCTTCCGGACGCCCGTTTAAAAGAGCTTCTTCCAAATGGAACAAGCCTTGATAGTTCACATCGTGATTGAATTCCATATTGACACGAGCCATTTTATCGTTCAGCAGAAACCAGCCTGCCTTGGCCAGTACATAACGGTCTTCTTCCAACAGGATGGTTCCGATGGTCAGCGATGCTTCCAGTAATACTTGTGCCGCATAGCGTGTCAGTCCGGTCTGCCCGCTGATTTCTTGCAGCGTATATCCTTCCCGTTTGCCGGACAATAATTGGAAAATTCCGAATTTCAACATCAGGCGCGATACTTGGAATACCACAGGACCGAAAGCTATCTCTTGTGCCAGTCTTTGCGCTTCGGCAGCCGTACATTGTTCTTTTGTATATCTTTTATGCATCATACCAGATTTATTTTTATGTCCAGAACGGGTAGTAATTGAACCATTGTTCCGGATACTGCCGGACAATCTTTTCCAGCGTTTGTGTATATTGCTCCAATAATGCCTGTTCGGCCCGTTTCTCTTTCGTCCGTACTACTGTCTCGGCTATAAAGAAATGGAAACGATACGTTCTTTGGGCTTCACGCATGGCAAAATAGAATACGACGGGTACTTTTAACTTCGAAGCCAGCAGGAAAGGGCCCATCGGAAATTTGGCTTCTTTTCCCATGAAAGAAGTCGTGAGTAATTTCTCTTTATTCAGATAGCGGTCTCCCTGAAAGCAGACATACTCCCGGCGGTCCAGCGCTTCCGTGATGCGGAATACATGTGTCAGGCTGTCTTCATTCACCGGAATTATTTTGTAGTCTCGCGTAGAGGCGTTCTTTTCCAAAATCTCCTTTATCCGTTCGTGTTCGGCGTCAAACATGACGATATTGATCTTTTTGCCATATTCATCGAAGAAAGGAGCGCCTATTTCCCAGTTGCCCACATGGGCACCAATCATAATTACTCCGGTGTTTCCGTTTAGTACGTCTAAAAATGCCTGATAGTTCTCAAACTTGAAATGATACTTGCCGGTCATTCCGTTGCCGATGGCCACTTTGTCAATCAATATTTGTCCCAGCCGGTAATAGTTTTTCAGGAGCAGTGCGACGGATTTCAGCCGTCCGTATTTCAGCCTGTTCCGTGCGTAACTCCAAGTATTGCCCGTTGCTTTCGGTGCGAAAGGTATGAAGTAGAGGACGACCAATGCCAGGAAGCCGTAGGCCGCAGTTATCCCCAGACAGCGGATCATGTAGATAAAGAACATGTATCCGAATTTACGGATAATCAGTGAGGAATTGGTTCCTCCGAATCCGAATGAGTTGGACAAGAAGGTGTCAAATTCCGTTTCTATCCTCCGGGAGGGGATGTTCAGCAGAGCAGAGGCTTCATCGGGTTCTTCAAAATTGAGATTAGGAGCGATAAATCCGTTATTCATCATCAAGATGGAATAAATGACTTCACTGGCGCCTGCCATCCACATCTCATGTCCGGTTTGTGACTTGGTGGATGTGACATAGGGCCGATGGTTTCCGAACACTTCCGCTATGGCTTTTGCCTCATTCAAATCTCCCACGGGGGTGGAAGTGGCGTGTGCATTGATATATTGGATTTCTTCCAAGGGAATGCCCGCATCGTTGATTGCCATCTGTAATGAGCGTCTGGGGCCGTCCACATTCGGTACGGAAATATGATCTCCGTTGGATGAAAAACCGTATCCTATGACTTCTGCCAGAATAGTAGCTCCGCGCCTTACGGCTGATTCATAACTTTCGAGTACCAGGCTGGCGCCTCCTCCGCTGGGTACCAAACCGTCCCGTCCCTTGTCAAAGGGGCGCGATGCCTTTTCCGGTTCGTCCTCACGGGTGGAGAACGCGCCCAATCCGTCGAAACTACCCACGGAATAGGGATTTACCTCTTGTGCTCCTCCGCACAGAATGCAGTCCTGAAGTCCTGATTTGATGAGCATATATGCCATGCCGATGGCGTGTGAACCGCTGGCACAAGCTCCCGATATGGTAAAATTAATTCCCTTCAAATGGAAAATAACCGAAAGGTTCATGGTAATCGTAGAGTTCATGGACTGGAAGATAGAACCGGAGCCCACCATAGCCGTATTCTTCTTGGCACGAATGACATCAATGGCCTCGATTACCGGAGCGGCGCTACTGTCATTTCCATACAATATGCCTACTTCATGATCCAATAAAAACTCCTCGTCTATTTGTGCCTGACGGAATGCCTCCAAGGTAGCCATATAGGCATATTCTCCCTGTTCGGCGAGGCTATGCCTCTTTTTGCGGTCCAATAACTTCTTTAAATCAGGACGTTCGACAAGTCCTGTCAATGCGGAAAAATACCCCATCTCTTTACGTGCCGGATCGATGCCGATGCCTGAACGCCCTTGGAACAAAGAGTCTTTCACCTCATCTTGGTTCTTGCCTATGCACGAATAAATACCCATGCCTGTAATCACTACTCTTCTCATCTTCTGCTTATGTATAGATTCCTCCATTGATGGAAATTACCTCTCCGGTGATATAGGAGGCTTGTTCCGATGCCAGGAAGCCTACCAGTGCGGCTACTTCTCCGGGTTCGCCGAACCGTCCTGCCGGTATCTGTTTTTTCCATTCATTTTCATCAATGCCGTTGGTCATATCCGTGCGGATAAATCCCGGTGCTACGGCGTTCACCGTCACGTGTTTTCTGGCCACTTCCTGTGCCAGTGCTTTGGTGGCGGCTATCATTCCGCCTTTGGCTGCCGAATAGTTGGTTTGTCCCGGCATTCCTTTGATACCCGACAGGGAAACGATGTTGATGATACGTCCGAATCGCTTTACCAGCATATTTTTCAGCAAGGGTTGGGTGACGTTAAAGAAACCGTTCAGGCTGATATCCAACACCCGGCTCCATTCATCCTGTTCCATCCACAGCATCAGGTTGTCACGGCGTATACCGGCATTGTTCACCAGTACCTCAATGTAGGTATCGGGATGCTTCTCCATCCAGCCGTTCAGTGCGGCGTGTGTGGCTACTGCGTCTGTCACGTCAAATTTCATCAGTTCGCCGTCCGAGCCTTGTTCCCGTATCTGTTGCAGGGTGGCTTCGGCTTCCGTATCGTTGCTTTGGTAGTTTATCAGTATATGATATCCCATTTCGGCCAGTTTCAGACATACAGCCTGTCCGATGCCCCGGCTTCCTCCTGTTACTAGTGCGTATTTCATTTTTCTTGCAACCTCCCTTTTTTAAGATATACCATCATTCTTTCTATCTCTTTATATTTAGGCGTATCTTCCCGGAACACAGGAAAAAATGCTCGTATCTCTTTATATACTTGTTGTGACCGGGGGCTTAGCCGACCGGCTATTTCCAAACAGTCTACAGCTTGTACAATACCCATCATCAGGATAGCCATCACCTGATAAGCATTTTCTATGACTGTTTTTGCCAGTAGTGCGGAATTGGTTCCCATGCTTACAATATCCTGATTGTCATTGTTGTTGGGGATGCTATGCACATACATCGGATTGGACAAAGTCTGGCACTCCGCTGTGGTAGAAGTCGCGGTAAATTGTGACGCCTGCAAACCATAGTTCAATCCCAGCACTCCCATATTGACAAAGGGGGGCAGAATGCCGTTGATGCGGTCGTGAAACAAGTAATTGATCTGCCGTTCGGCAAGCATGGCCAGTTTGGTGACCGCTATTTTCAGTTTATCCATTTCAAAAGAAACGTAATCTCCGTGAAAGTTACCGCCATGATACACGTTTTGCGTGTCGGGGTCCACTATCGGGTTGTCACAGGCTGAATTTATTTCGTTTATCAATACTTTTTCGGCATTGAGCAATTCATCATAAACCGGTCCTAGAATCTGTGGGATGCAGCGCAACGAATAATAGGGTTGAACCTTATGGGTGAAGATTTTCTCTTCGTGTTTTCCGTTGTAAAGTTCATTCTCTCTTTTGCGTACACATTGGCTGCCTTCCACCCATTGGCGCATCATGCGGGCTATCTCTTGCTGTCCTTCATGCCGTTTGGCTTCGTTCAGCGGTTCGGACATGAAATCATCGTACGAGGCGGCAATTTCATTCATCATGACCGATGCGCCTACTGCCCAATGCATCAGTTGGCGGGCATAAATCAGGTTGACAATGCCTATACCTGTCATTACCGAAGTGCCGTTGGTCACTGAAAGCCCTTCGCGGATATGCATTTTGAAGGGTTGCAATCCGTTTTCCGCCAAAACGGATGCCGTATCTCTTTTCTTGCCTTGGTAAAAGACCTCTCCTTCTCCAATCAGGGTGAGGGCGATATGGGCAAGCTGTACCAAATCGCCACTGGCCCCTACACTGCCGTGTTCGGGTACGTATGGAGTAATCCCCCGGTTGATAAACTCGGTAATGAGCAATGCCAGTTCTTTATGTACGCCGGATTTTCCTTGCAGAAAAGTATAGAGACGCGCTATCATGGCAGCTTTGACATAGAGTTCCGGAAGGGGTTGCCCTGCTCCGGTGGCATGGCTGCGGATGATATTATACTGTAATTGTGACAAGGATTCATCTTCAATACGGTATTGGGCCATCGGTCCAAAGCCGGTATTGATGCCATAGATGATCTTGTCGTTGGAGAATGTTTTCAGAAAATGGAAACTCTCTTCCAATTTTTGCATACATTGGTCGGAGAGTGTCAGTGGCTCTTCTTCAAACAAAATCTTATACAGGGACGCTAAAGTTATCTTATTCTCAGCTAGCATTGGATTGGTGTGATAAGCAGTTTTGTATAATTTCCGCAAAAATAGTTATTTAAAAATAAGTATTACCATCCGAAGGGAGATTTTTCAGTTTTGATGGTTATCTAAAAGGTTCACCACAGATTATACAAACAAACGCAGATGTTTCTTAAATCATTGATTGTCAGGTGGATAATCTGTGTGAATCTGTATGGTCTGTGGTGAAAAAAATAGTGTCGCTCTATGTATTCTATTTATTCAGTTTCCATGTGAAACCGTCTTTGGTATCTTTCACTTCAAAGCCAAGAGCAGCCAGCTCATCACGGATTTTATCGCTTGTAGCCCAGTCTTTATTGGCTTTGGCTTTCATACGTTGTTCCAGCAGCATATCTACTACTTTGCCGTATGCCTCTTCACGTGCCTCGTTATTGGCGGCTTCTTCTTTCAGGCCCACACAGCTTCTGTCAGCCGTTCCAATCCTTTTTCGGCTGCTTGTAATGCTTCGTTACTGAAGTCCACTGTACTGCGGTAATGTGCCTGAAGGATGAAGAAACGGATGGTCATGGGGCTGTAGGCTTGGGTCAGTAACTTGTGGGTACCGTGGAAGAACTCATCCAAGTTAATGAAGTTGCCGTATGATTTTCCCATCTTCTGTCCATTAATGGTAATCATGTTGTTGTGCATCCAATAGTGAACCATGTCATCGCCTTGTGAAGCCACGCTTTGTGCGATCTCACATTCGTGGTGTGGGAAAATTAAGTCCATTCCCCCTCCGTGAATATCGAAATGCTCGCCCAGGTATTTCTTACCCATTGCGGTACATTCACAATGCCAACCGGGGAATCCGTTACTCCACGGGCTGGGCCAGCGCATGATATGTTCGGGTTGTGCACATTTCCACAGGGCGAAATCGGCAGGATTGCGCTTCTCGCTTTGACCGTCCAGCTCGCGGGTGGTGTTCAGCACATCGTCCAGGTTGCGGCCGGACAGTTTGCCGTAATGATGGTCTTTGTTGTATTTTGCTACATCGAAATAAACGGAACCTTCACTTTCATAAGCATAGCCGTTTTTCAGAATTTCTTCTACCAGTTCTATCTGTTCAATGATATGGCCTGATGCATGTGGCTCGATACTGGGTGGAAGTACATTCAAGGCTTCCATTGCCTTGTGGTAGCGATTGAGGTAATATTGCACTACTTCCATGGGTTCTAGTTGCTCCAGACGGGCCTTTTTGGCGATTTTATCTTCGCCTTCGTCTGCATCGTGTTCCAGATGACCGACATCGGTAATGTTACGGACATAACGTACCTTGTATCCCAGATGGGTAAGATAACGGAGCAGGATATCGAACGTGATGGCGGGGCGTGCGTGTCCTAAATGGGCATCGCCATATACGGTAGGACCGCATACATACATACCTACATGAGGGGCATGCAAGGGAACGAAAAGTTCCTTTTGACGGCTTAATGTATTGTAAATGGTTAGTTTATTTTCCATAATTCATTCTATTAGAATTGCAAAGTTATAAATTAAAGTGTGTATTTGGCTAATAATTAACAAAAAATCTGATGCTGATGTCCTCTGCTTGTCTACAAATGGTGTTTGTTGGTTTAAAGGATAGAGATTTATGGTAATAAATAAAAGTAGGTTGTCTTTGAATGTAAAAGAACAGAATGATGATTTTTTGTATGGAGATTAGGGAACCTAACTCTTTTTCCTTTTCATGAAATAGGTTTCTCTTGTTTCTGTTTATGATCTTTAATCTCTGCTATTGATTTGTAAAACAGGACCACTGCCTCATAAACCTTGGTGTTGTTTTACGGGGCAGTGGTGGTGTTTCTATATGAAGTTTGCGTGCGGAGCGGGAATGTTTATTTGGACTTCTTTCCCCAATACGTCTTGTTGTTGGCATAGCCGGCATAGACGATGGTATGGGTGCGCGGACTGGCTTCCCAGTCGGTTTCGCGTTGCAGATAAAGTTCCACTCCGTTGACAGTCAGAATCTGTTGGGCGGCATCATAGCTCCACGTACTGCCTTTCCAGATACCTTCGGTGATAGTGTGGTCGGCGGCGAGAGTCATTGTTGCTGAAGTTCTCTGCTCTCCATATTTGTATGTAAGGTCGATGTGTTCCCAATTGCCGGGCAATTCTTCTTCGGTGATGGCTACCTTGGGAACGGCTCCGTAGCGTTCAGGCATTACGAGAGGCCAACCGTCTTTCGTCCAGCGGATGCTGCGTACGTGCCCCATCATGATGGCGTTGCTGGCGTTGATGCCCGGAACATCCTTAGGCAGACGGCCTTGTGAGGCGTAGAACCAGTTGTCTTTGCCATCGTCGAAGATAGCGCAGTGGGCGATGCCTACCCAGCCGTAGCCTTTGCTGAACTTATAGGGATGAGTCACTATGGGCAGTGCATCGGCACCGGCGGTCACGTCTTTGCCGTCAATGCCCACGTAGGGACCGGTGATGCTTTTCGAGCGGACCACACGGGTGTTATAGGGCACGTCGAGAGCGTCGTAGGCCAGGAAGAGGTAGTAGTAGCCATCGCGGTAAATGACTTCGGGACCTTCACTGGCTTGCCAGCGGTTACCTGTCTGGCGGGTGGCGATCAACTGACCATACTCGGCAGGTGCTTGGCCTGTAGCCCAAGGTTGGCCCAAACTTTCGGCAGGCTTGCCTGTTTCGCTATTGAGCTTGAGAGCGGCTATGCCGCTATGCCATGAACCGTAGACCAACCAGTGCTCGCCTTCGGGCGTGATGACATAAGAGGGGTCGATGGCATTCCATTTATAATAGCAATTGGCCCAATCATCCGGCTTCACGTTGAAGTTAAGTCCTTTGTCGGAAGCATTGGTGATGACGTAGCCTTTGTCTACCCATCCGTCGTTGTTGGAGGGATCGTTGTTTTCCATCAGGCCGATAAAGGCGCGCTCCGACCAGGTGTTGGCACCGTTGAGTGTGCCGGGGCAGACAATGGAATAGTACATGCGATAGAGGCCGTTCTTTACCTTGCGTACTACGGGAGCCCAATAGCCGAAGTCATTAACATTAGGATTGATTTCGGCAAGTCCCATTTCTTTTCGTATTTCATTGAGCTTGGGCACTACCCATTCGGGCAGGTTCTTCATTGTACCGCCGAGGTATTCCCAGTTGACAAGGTCCTTGGAGCGACGACCGTGGAAGTGGCCGCCTGCGGTGTGGACGTTGCCGTATGAAGCATCCGTCTGATACATGTAATAATAACCATCTTCGGCCAATACAACCGAGGGGTCGTGTACGTTGGCAAGATTCCATTGAGAGCGTTTGCTCCAGTCACTTATCGAGGTATAGTCATCGGAGTAGGTGGGGGCCACGTAATTCTTGAGTTCATCGTCTAAGCTTAAGCTTTCTGTGGTGGCCGTGACCACCTCTGAATAGACATAACGGCTGTCACAGTAGACGTATGCACGGATATAGTAGGAGGTACCGGAGGTCAAGGTTGAGAGGGAAGCACTGAAATTCTCATCGGCATCCACCACGTGGTCTTTGATAGTCGGTACGGAAGCTGCTGCACTGTAACAGAAGCCTTTCTTGACTATTTGGTTCAGATCACCTGTAACCGATGCGGTGACGGTCAACGAGGTGGGTGTGGTTGTAGTTACTTTCGGAGTACTTACAGTTGCATAATAGCGGTCTATATCTTCGCTGTTGTCAGAACAAGCGGCTAAAACAAGGAATATTGGTAAGAACATCCACAATGGTAATAGTTTTTTCATCTGTTGATAGTTTAAAGACCATGCCGCTTCTTCCTGAGGAAAACGGCATGGCTTGTGTGATTACTGATTCGGATTAGAAGACGAGATGGCCGCCTTCAATCGTTAAAGCGAAGTTCAAGTCGTTCATATCCAATTTGTTGATCCCTAAATAGTATTGGGCATAGGAAGTACCTGAAGTGCCTTTCATTACTGCTTGAATGTCGGCTGTACCATTGCCGCAATTGGTCACGTAGACGGTGACTTTGGCTCCGTTCATATCGGCAAGCCAAGCAGCCCAGTCGCCTTGTGTACCGTTGTGAACGAGGCTGGCATTTCCATCGTATCCTGCACCCCATCCATAGTTGTCGGCGCGTACCACTGCATATTCGGCAAGATCGGCTTTGCGGAGAACGATAGCGAAGTTGCTCCAGTTATTAGCTTGGCTGGTGTAATTGGTGAAGCTGATGGATCTGGTTTCACCTGCCGGCACGTTGAAATTGTCAGAAAAGACAGTCCACCAACCCGTTGAATTGTCTTCGGCTCCTATGATACCGGCTGAGTTGCTCACAGCGGCAACCACAGATTCGGCAACTTTGACTTCTACGGTAGCGGTAACTTCGTCGGCAGTAATGGTTACGGTCTGCGTACCGGCTTTGGCAGGAATGGCAGAGAAATGGAGTTTGGCGTTGTCTACTACTCTTGTGCTTCCGTCGGCATAAGTAGCCGTTACTTCCAATCCTTCGGGAAGGAATGCCAGCGTACGGTCGGTCATCGTTTCCGTTGCTGCCGAAGTATAATAGTAATACTGCGTGTGCGCAGGTTGAGCCGTCACTTGGATGGATACAATCTTTTCCACTACTTCAAACGTAGCATTGGCCACCACCGGCTGGTTGCAATTCTCGCCCTTGAAGGTCTTGTTGTAGATGACTACCAGTGTCTTCGTGCCCAGTTCGTTCATATTGGGGATGGCAGTGAACTGGAGTTCTTCTGCGGTTACGGTCTTAGTCACCCCTTCTTCGAAGCTGACGATGGCAGTAATCCCGGCCACGGCTTCTTCGAGTGAGGTGCCGGCATTGACCTGATCGGGTACATTTTGCAGTACCATCGAGAGCGGATTCTTGTCTTCGGCAGAGGTAAGGCCGCCGATAGGAACGATGTTCGATTGCAAGAAGTTGATGTAAGAGCCTTCGGGTACCAGGAAGCAGCGGATGTTGGTATTGCTCGCGTCTGCATTCAGATTGGGTAACTTGTACGGCTGTTTGTAGGTTTTGGTTGCCGAGGCGTTCTGGATTTTGATAGAGAAGGCATTTTCATTGGTGCGGTCTACGGTGAGTGTTACTTTGCCGCCCAATTTCTGTACAGTTTCGTCCAGATTGTCAACGGGTGACAGCATCAGTGTGCTGGAGGTGTATTTGAAGAAGAGATGGGAACCCCATTGGGAGTTATAGGCCAAAGTATCGTTTGTGGTATCAAAACGATAAGCGCCATATTCCGTGTATCCTTCACCTCCGCGGTCTGCGTCATTGGTAATGACTAGGGCGAAGTTTTTATAATAGGTATTGTCGGCAGGGTTGATGTTGAGGTTGAACACTCCATGCCACTTCTGACCATCGGGCACGACGTAATACTTGGAGAAAGCTGTCCAGAAACCGGAGGTGTAGTCCGTATTACCGAAGGAGTAGACATCTTCCTGCATGCCCTCCAGCACTTCTTCTTCCGGATCTTTCTTTGAATTTGCTATGGAGTCCACTTTCTCGGAAATCCAGTCGGGGGCGTTAACATCATACAGCTCGCCACCCTCGCAGCTTGGCAATGCCATCAACCCGAAGGCGATGGAACAGCAAGCGTATACTAATTTATTGAGTATTCTCATTGTCTTACATTTTAATAGGTTTGTTTATTTGCTTAAGTCAACCACCGGATGAACAGTCCATCCGTTCTCACTGAAATAAGTAGAGTTGTCCGTGCTAAAGTTGGCAGAGTTACCACTTAGGTTAGGGTTCTTGTTCAACAACTGTTGTACGATGGGCAGAAATTCGTGCCCGGGTAAGTAGGTGTCAAAAGAACTTTTTAGTTCGGAGTCGGTTGCGATATCGTTGTAGTCTACAGGATCTTTGGTTCCGGTTACAGAACGGCGTACGACACTGTGCTCCTTAAGTTGTTGCAAACGATCATTCTTATAGAAGAATCCCCAGCGGATAAGATCGAATCCGCGTCCGAACTCACAACCAAATTCTTTCGGACGCTCCACATTGGCAATCTGCTCGAAGAGTTTGTCGGCTGTAGGGAAGTCAGCCAGTTCCAGATCGGGCAAGTCAGCGCGGTTGCGTACTTCGTTAATCCAGTCGATGGCCTGTTGTGTGGGGCCGTTGACTTCGTTTTCACATTCGGCAGCACGGAGCAGCACGTCGGAGTAGCGCATCAGACGCAAGTTGATTCCATCGTGTAAGCCTGTAATAACGGTGCTATAGAGTCCGGTACGGAGGTTTGTGAACTTGGCGATGGGTAGACCACCGTATGTGTTGTTGGTTACGATGTTGTCGGTGGCTGTAAGTTTGCTCGTATAAGCTACATTGCCATATTCAAAGTCTTCCCAATCGGATTCGTAAGTACCGATGGTCCAGTACAGACGCGGGTCGAGTTTGCCGTCAGTAGTACGTTCTGCTTTGAAGAGATGGTAGAGCCAGGGGGAAGCCGAAATGTCGGCCCAACCGCCATAATTGCCGGGAGCGAAGTTACTCTCGATGGCCGAACCTTGGGTGGCATTCGGGCTGGTGTTCACCGGAGTCCACTCGTCGTCGGTTCCTTGTGATTCTAAGTCAAGGAATTGCACTTCGAAAAGGCTTTCCTTGTTGTTCTCATAGGCAGGACCTTCACGAAAGTTGTCGCCATAGTTATCCATCAGTTCATAAGTACCATATTTTTTGCCGATAATGTCTTTCAGTACAGTAAGGGCGTCTTTGAATTTATGGCGTACCATGAGCGCACGGGCATAGTAACCGGCTGCGGCACCACAGGTGGCACGTCCTTTTTCCCATTCGCCACCTTGATCTCGTGAGGGTAACAATTCCATGGCTTCTTTGAAATCACTTTCCACTTGGTCCAGCACGGCATCATAGGTGCTGTTGCCGGTATAAAGTCCATCCAATGAAGAGTAGGTGGCATAATCTGTGATGAGGGGCGGGTTCTGGTAATAACCAACCAGATTGTAGTATGACAGACCGCGCAGGAAGAGCACTTGTCCTTTGATGCGTTTCATTTTTTCGGAAAGCTGGCTGTTGTCTTCATCGCAACGGGAAATGGCAAAATTACATACATTAACGGTGTAGTACCATTCGCGCCAGGGCCACCACGTGATGTCCGAGGTTACTTCCGCATTCAGGTCATCGAAAGGCAGATACCATACTTGTGATGAATTCCAGGCTTCATCGCCACGACACACATCAATGGTGTAGCCTACACGGGCGTAAGAACCTTCCATACGGATATGGTTATAGGCGGCAATAACGCTCTCTTCCAAATCATCGGCATTGAAACCGAATGTGTTTGAGGTTTGCTGGTTGGGATTTAACAGCTCCAAATTATCATTGCAAGAAGTCAATGTGCCTAATCCCAAAAAGAGAACCAATGCATATTTATTGAGTTTCATATTGTTATGTTTTTAGTGATTAGAAAGTGAAATGAACGCCACACATGAAGGTACGTGCGGTAGGATAAGAACAGAAGTTATATCCCGGTGTGAAGGTACCTCCTGCATAGTCCACATTGTAACCTTTGTAGCCGGTAAAGGTGTGCAGGTTCTGTGCCGACACGTAGAAACGTACATCCGATACGTATTTGCCAAACCATTCGTTGGGGAAGTTGTAGCCCAGTTCTATATTGGCAATTTTCCAATAAGCTGCGTTCTGAATTTTGCGGTCGCTGAAGAGATCGTTCCAGGCCAGGCTGGCACTGTTGGTGACATAGGTACGTGGTACGCTGGAAAGATAGGTGCTGCCGTCTTCGCTGAAGCGATTGGCGTCGAGCATGGCTACGTCTTTGTTGCCCCAGCCATAGCAAGAGTTCAGAGAGTTGTGGATGTCGTCGCTAACATGATAGTTGAGTGCACCGAACGTAGCGATGCTCAGGTCGAAACGTTTGTATTCGAAGCGGGCGTTCAAACCGAAATTGATCTTAGGCATACCGCTGCCCAATACTACCTGGTCATTGGCATCTACCTTTCCGTCAGGCTTTCCGTCGGGACCGCTTACGTCCTTATAGAGGCAGTCACCAATTTGGGCGCCTTCTTGTGTGGCATGGTTGTCCAAGTCAGCTTGTGTGCGGGCGATGCCATCATAAACCCATCCGTAGAATTTGCCGATCTCTTCACCTACGTTGGTGATGTAGGCGCCGGAGATGTATGAATCGGTACCGAAGCCCAATGAGGTTACGCGGTTACGGACAGTACTTAAGTTAGCCGACACTTCATACTTGAAGTCGTGGTCTCGGTTGCGGTAAGTAGCTGCAAATTCGAAACCTGAATTGTTCATCGAAGCGGCGTTCATTGTTACGGTGGTATTGGATACACCGGCTTGTTCGGGAACGGGAACAGCATAAAGCAGGTCTTCACTGGTGTTCTTGTACCATTCGGCAGTGAATTCCAGACGGTTGTTGAACAAGGCGAGGTCGATACCCACGTTGTAGCTTTTCTTCTTTTCCCAAGAAAGGTTGTTGTCTACGAAAGTGGAAATGGCAGAACCGGTGATGGGCGTGTTGCCAAAGCTATAAGTCATGTTATTACGTGCCATTACAGCCTGATACATGTATTCACCAATGTTTTCGTTACCGAGCTCGCCATAGCTGGCACGTACCTTGAACATGTTGACAATGTTTCTGTTGAAGGGGAAGAAAGACTCCTTGTCGAAACGCCATCCCACAGAAACAGAGGGGAAGGTGCCCCAACGGATATTTTGGGACAAGCGGGAACTGCCGTCGCGGCGCACGGTTGCCGAGAACAGATAACGCTCGTCGTAGTTGTAGTTGATACGCCCGATGTAGGATAGGAGGGTGTGTTTGTATTCGAAGCTTTCAGCGTAAGTGTTGGCGGCATTCTGGAGTTGCAGGAAGTAAGGCTCGGTGAAGTTGACGCCCCAGCCTGTCAGCAAGTCGGTGTTTTCTTCTTCGTAAGTCTGGCCGGCTACCAGGTTAAAATGGTGTTTGCCGACGGTGGCATCATAAGTCAGCACGTTTTCAATCAAAGCATCGGCATAAGAGCGGGTAGCTTTGGTGAGACGTTCGTTGCTTTTGGCCAGATAGACACGGTTGCTCTGTACCCATGCAGGAATCCAGGTGAAGTCCTTGCAATGGGTTTTGCTGTAAGAGAGATTGACTTTATAGTTGAGCTTGTGGTTTTTGCTGTCAATACCGATCATTTTCAGGAGATCCACATCGGCAGAGGCTGTTCCTACAAAGCGGTCTACACGGGTATTGCGCTTTAACAGGTTATTGACCAGCAAGGGGTTGGAAGCTGAAATGTCACCATGTACGGTGTCGTAGTAAACACCATAACCATAAGAGTCATAGTTGAAGTTATTGGCGATCCCTACCAGATTGTCAAGTACCCAAGTAGAGTTGTCGTAGGCTTTGATGGTGGGTTGCATCAGCAAAGTACCACGCAGTATGTTGGTTACGTCTCCATACAGACCTTGAACGTATTCGGAAGCGTTTGACAAACCCATGTTGTCTTGATCGGAGTGAGAGTAAACCAGGCTGGTATGGAACTTGATGAATTTGGTGTCCATCGTGTTGTTGACACGCGCCGTGTAACGTTCGTAGTTGGGACCGGCGCCTTCCAGTGTACCTTTCTGGTTGTAGTAATCTAATGAAACGTTATAAGTATTGTGGGCACCGCCACCGGAGAGGTTCACATTGTGATTTTGACGGATACCTGTTTTGAACACTTCTTTAAACCAGTTGGTATTGGTGTTATCCTGGAAATGATATTTTCCGGTGGTACTGTCCAGCTTGTAACCGCCGGGCAGTGGAGTGTTGGAGTTGGCGCATGCCTGACCGATGTACTGGCTGTATTGGTCGGCATCCATTACGTCATAGACACTACTGGGAATGTAGTCCATACCTACGTACCCATTGTAGTCTACTTTCAGCGGTTGGTCTTTCTGACCGCGTTTGGTAGTGATGATGACCACACCGTTGGCTGCACGCGAACCGTAAATGGCAGCAGCCGATGCATCCTTCAGAATTTGGATGGTTTCAATATCGTTTGAAGAGAAATCGCGGATGGAAGTACCCATGGGGACACCATCGATAACATAAAGAGGAGAAGTGTCACCAAAAGATCCGACGCCACGGATACGGACGGTAGGGTCGGCACCGGGCTGCCCGTCGGAAGTGACTTGTACGCCTGATACTTTACCTTCGAGCATGGTGGAGATATTGGAATGGGATGTCTGTTTCAAGGCTTCCGTGTCTACTACAGCTACAGAACCGGTCAAATCGGATTTCTTTTGTGTGCCATAACCTATGACAACAACTTGTTCCAGCATCTGGTTGTCGGGTTGCAATTGGATGGCTTCAATGATAGCGCGGTTACGAACAGCTACTTCGCGTTCCTTGTAGCCTACATAGCTTATCGAAAGGATAGCGTTTCCGGCAACCTCCAGTTGGAAGTTTCCGTCCACATCGGTAATGGTTCCACCTTGTCCTCCTTTAATCCTGACAGTAGCTCCTGTCAAGGGCTCACCTTGTTCATCGATAACTTGACCGCGAACCTTGATAGCCGGAGATTGTGCCACGGTAGCTATAGCAGGTGTGGGATACACCATCATGCCACCCATAGCACACAGACTAAGCATTACGGAAAATAATAAATGTTTCCTCATTTTTTTAAGTATTAAATTAGTAGATTAAATTGTTGCTGATGTATTGAATTGAGATGTTGGATTATTGTACAATCCAATGTTGAATACTCTAGGTAGACAAACCACAGAGTTTATAAATATGCTGGAGCTATTCTTCATAATATTTAAGATTAGGATTAGACTTTAAAAGCAGGGTTCTCTTCCGAAAGATTGAGCACCGATTGCATGACAAAAGTATAATTTACACCGTAAACAGGGGTGGACAAACGGTTTTATAGGGTGGACGAATGGATAATGGAAAAAATGTATTTATTCCGCTTATAGTTTGCGTCTTTTGGGGGTGGTGAGATAGGCTTAGGAGAAGACTTTTTTTATATAAAGTCATGTAGCCGGACAACCTGGTGAAGGACTGTCCGGCTACATGAGGGATAAAATACAAATAAAATTCTCTGAAAGGAATTATTTCACAAGTAAAAATCCTCCTTCCGCCTGCATCGTAATGCTGACTTCATCATTCTTTTTTAATGTTATCTCTTCAGCGTGAGGATTTAGTTTTTTATCGTCCTGATAAAGCATCACTTTATCTCCTTTAGTACACATGGGAAGGTTCAACTTTAATTTCAGCGGTTCTTTTTGTGCATTGATTCCGGCTATGTACCATTTATCGGCATGCCGACGTGCCAGTACTACGTATTTGCCCGGATAGCCGTCAATGAATCTTGTTTCGTCCCATGTGGTGGGAACTTGCTTCATGAAATCCAAACAAACTTGGGGGGCATCGGTCAGGTTATTAGGCGCCAACGCAAAATTCTGAATAGGATTTTGGAATAAAACGGCTGTTGCCAGTTGGAATACATCAGTGGTCTTGCGTATGCTTCCGCCGTCATTGTTGCGGTTGAGGCGTTTGTTGAGGAATGTGCCACCAAACTCCATGCAACCGATGGTGTTGCGGATAAATGGATGCAGACAGGCATTAAATGCTTCTTCATCGCAAAAATGTTGTTGGAAAATCAGGTTTTCCGATGCGAGCACGGCTTCGCTTCCTACATAATTAGGATACATACGCTCCCATCCCCGAGGAAGGGTACAGCCGTGGAAAATGACCATCAGTCCATTATCATCCGCATCGCTCAGGATGGCTTCGTACAGACGCATGGTTTCCTGCTTGTCACCTCCGAAGAAGTCTACTTTGATTCCTTTTACTCCTATATTATGCAGCCATTTCATTTCCTTTTTACGGATAATGGGATTGTCCATGTAATTGGTAGGACCTTGCACTATATCATTCCAGTAGCCGCTGGAACTATACCATAAAAATACATCTACATTTTTACTGTGTGCATAGTCTATGAAGTCTTTCATACGTTCACGGCCGATGTTGGTATCCCACCAGTTGTCTATCAATACATATTCATATCCCATGGCGGCAGCAAGATCTACATATTTTTTCTGATCGTCGAAATTGATGCTGCCATCTTGCCAAAGTATCCAGCTCCAGGTTCCGCGTCCCATTTTGTATGTATGCTCCGTTGGGTAAAGAGGTTCCACGACATCCCATGGAATCGTTGTTTCTACAATGGGCTTCAGGTTTTCGCCTACAGTAATAGTACGCCAAGGAGTGGAACCGGGCAATGCAAGACCGGGAGATGCCGTACCGTTACCGTTGTTTTCTTCGGGCATGGGGAAAGCGAGGGTATAAAGTCCGTCGGCGGTGGCATCGCTCAGGTGTGAACCACAGTATTTGCTGTCTACTCCGGTTTCACTGATAAGTGCCCAGCCATTTTCTCCTACATGGAACAGACAAGGAAATGTGTAACCGTGCCCATATTGTGAACGTACATTCATAGGAGCGTCAGCCTTATATTCTTCCTCATA